>Ga0209083_1003069_pt1 | contig 14622 bp, 12 predicted proteins | sample AM7aDNAmetaG_FD_184132 | JGI IMG/M metagenome (GOLD analysis project Ga0209083, IMG submission 184132) | Freshwater microbial communities from Finland to study Microbial Dark Matter (Phase II) - AM7a DNA metaG (SPAdes) (version 3) | ecosystem: Environmental > Aquatic > Freshwater > Lake ...
AGATGAAAAACGTTCCATACAAAACTCCGCTTGAAAGGGGCGTAAACGGAGCAAAATTGCCGGTGTTCATGTGTAAAACGCCGAAAACGACAAAAAATGCTAGTACCGCAAGCTTAACCGCGACCAGGATATTGTTTACGTTTGCTGACTCTTTGGCGCCGAACAAATTTAACCCTGTGAAAGCCAGACACAAAGCAGCAGCAACTATGCCCGTGGGTAAACTTGGGAAAACCGAGTTCAAGTAGTAAGCAAAGCCAAGCGAAACTGCTGCTCCGACGAAGGTGTTGGCGACCAGCCACATCCAACCAGCCAGAAAACCCGCATAGGGCGAAACCAGTTGGCGTCCGTACTCGTAGGCGCCGCCTTCGACGGGTTGCCATGTGGTCAGTTTTGCAAAGCTAAAAGCCGTGATGAAAGCGATTACTCCAGCGATTATCATGGAGATAATTAGTGCTGAGCCAGCGTAGCCCGCCACGATGCCCGTGACAACGAAGATTCCGCCGCCTATGATTGCGCCAACATTGATTGCGACGGCACTCCACAAACCAATCGAGCGCTTGAGTTTTCTTGGTTCCTTCTTTTCCATCAGTAGTCACTGATAAGCCAAACTCAAGCGCATTGCCTATTAAAACTTTGCAAATCAAGAATGCCAGAAAAAGTAATACATTTTGGTTGGAAAGTTTTAATTAAAAGTATTACTTTATTATTGATGGTTGATAAAGCATGCCTACAAAAAATGTAGGACCGAAAGGTCAAGTCGTAATTCCCAAGCGGATGAGAGAAGCACTGGGATTAAAACCTGGTGTCGAAGTAACTCTTGAATTGCGAGACCAGGAAATAATAATAAAAAAGCCGCAAATCAATGGGAGTTACACTGAATATTTTATGACCACTTCTGCTCCAAAACTCAAGAAACGAATAAACATAAAAGAATTATTAAATCAAGAAGTCGAAGAAAGAAATGCCCTACATTGATGCAAACGTTTTCATTTACTCAGTACTGTACGCAGAAGAACAAGAACCCAAAGTTAAGTATGTTAGACAAATATTGCAAAGTATAGAAAAAGGCGAATTATCAGCGTACACGTCAACACTAACGTGGGACGAAGTTGTTTGGATAGTTAGAAAAGAAATGGGAAGAGATGAAGCATTAAGCCAGGGTCAAAAGTTACTGGGTTTTTCAAACTTAAATTGGATAAATGTAGATGAAAATATTCTTAGTAATGCCCAAGCTTTAATGAATAAATACAATTTGCATCCGCGCGATTCTATTCATGTTGCTTCAGCACTTAGTAGAAAAATCAATGTAATCATCAGCGACGATTCAGACATCGACCGAGTGAAAGAAATTAAAAGAACCCCGCTTGGCTAAATTCAGCAGTATTTACCCCAGAATTCTGGTGTCCGCAAATACTGCACCTTCGCTTTAAGCAGGTCCATGTAGAACTTGTTTTCGTCAGGATGCATCTTGCCCAGTATTCGCGAAGCCGTCTCGGGACCCACCCCTTTCACCTGCAATGCCCTAACCGCCTGCTTTCCATAACTCAAAATCAAATCTGCTTTCCTGCGTTGAGCAGAAGCGAAATAAGAAAATCTTTTTCCACTATCCCGAAAGCTCCTTTTTTCGCTGAGAATTCATCGAATTTTTTTGCACCGTCTGGCTTCAGAAATGGCGAAGCAATGGCGAAGGGCACGGGTTCTCTTGAATGGGTTCCTGTTTTGATGGGCGTTGGGTGGTCGGGCAAGATTGCTATCGCGTACGGTTCTTTTAAGCCTTTGAGGAGTCTGCCAAGGAGTCTTTTGTCTAAGTCCTCGATAGTTTTAACTTTCAACGCATAATCCCTGCAATGACCGGCTTCATCAGGCGCTTCAACATGCACACAAACCAGGTCGTTGCTCTCAAGTGCTTTTAGTGCCGCGTCCGCTTTGCCTTCATAATTTGTATTAGCTAAGCCTGTTGCGCCGGGAACGTTTATGATTTCCATATCGGCATAACTGCCTATTCCCTTAACCAGATCAACCGCTGAAATAACTGCTCCCTTCACCCCATATTTTTCCTTTAATGTGGGCATGGAGGGTTTTTTGCCGCCGCCCCAAAGCCAAATCAAATTGCCTGGTTTTTTCCCTGCTTTTTCACGGGCGATGTTAACTGGGTGATTTCGCAGAATGTCTCTGGAGCTCTCGATTAAGCTTCTTAGGAGTTGGGCTTGTTTTTCGGCTTTGGCTAATTTTGCTTTGGGCAAAACATCTGAAACTTTTACGCCTATAGCGTCGTGTGGAGGAGTGCATTGAATCTGTTCTGGATTGGAAAAGTTGCGCAGGATCAAAAAGTGTCTGTAGTCTAAGCCGCAGTAGAATTCAATTTGGTTAGGTTTATCAAAAGCCGCTTTCAATGCCTCGACAAGTTGGGCTGCTTCCGTTGTGGTTATGTGTCCTGCTGAGTAATCCGCGATGGCACCATCTTTTTCCGTTATCAAATTGCACCTGTATGCTGCATCGTTTTTGCCAAGTTTTATGCCTCTTGATGGCGCTTCTAAGGGTCCTCTGCCTGTGCAGTAAACTTTTGGGTCGTAACCTAAAATGGAGCATATGGCTACTTCTGAGCCGGGTGTTAATTCGTCGGGAACGTTTTTTATTAAGCCGCTTTGGCCTCTGGCTGCTATGGAGTCCATGTTTGGTTTGTGAGCTGCTTGAAGCGGAGTTTTGTTGCCTAATTCTGGAATTGGGCAATCTGCCATTCCGTCTCCGATTATTAGTACATACTTCATCCGTGTCACCAATTTAAAGTGGCTTTTAATAATTGGAAGCTCGTTGTTTCACAGATTAAAGCAATCGCGTATTTATCTACTATCTTGGCATCCACCTACATTTACGAAGGTCTTGCTGTCGCCGCGATGTTAATCTCACAAGGGACAACCCCAATAGACGATTTATACCTGTTTATAGCACTAGTCGCGCTGGTTGAGGTGAAGCGTGTTGGTGGACAAAAGGTACGAACACAAGCTGGGCACGGTTAACCACAGTCTTTACCGTCAAAGTGGTTTTCCTCCACCAAAAACTACAAGTTTTGTAACACACAGATTCAGGAAGACGCCAAATTCTGCACTAACTGCAACAGATTTGTCGTTTAATTTCATAGCTCTATAAGGACCAACTGCTAAGCGGGAATAGCATCTATGAAAAGTCTTTTGACAGTGATATCCACAACAGTAATGAAATCGTCGGAGTCTACTTACCTTCTTCGGTTTCCGCGTCTTCCTCTTGCTCAAGTTTCGGTTCAGCAGCTTCCTGGGTCTGCTTCTCTGCCGATAGTAGCATATCGATTAAGGCTTTCTGGTCGACTTCTGCGCGTGTTCTCCAATCCAAGAAAAGTTGCCCCTGCTCATCCTGCGTCAAGTAGCCGTAACGGATGTAGCGGTCAAGGTTTAACCCAATCTTCCAATTCGGCATTTTCTCGCCCAACATTTTCTCTACATCTTTGCGTGCTGCCTGCCCCTTCTTGCTGATGATAAAAGAGATTGTTATTGCTAAGCCTGCTAAATCGTCGATACGCCAACCCATCAACTTATCCTTAGTAACGGTGCCACTGGACAATGCTACGAAGAAACGGGCTTTATCCAGCTCCTCAATAGTTGGTTTCTCAGGGGTTTTCTCCTCTTCAAAAACCACTTTAACCTGCAAATCCAGCGGCTTAAGGTAATCTTCAACTAAATCAATCACTTTGGGGTAATCGGAACCCAGTACCTTGTGGAGTTCCCAGCCTTTAACGCCGGGTTTCTGATGACGCTTGTAGAAGAGCATCTGGACTGCTTTCTTGACTTTGCTGCCGTAAACGCCTTTTTTCTTGCTACTCAAATCTGTTCGCCTCTTTTCCATTTCTGCCAATCTTCACACGACACCGCTATTGGAACCGACGTAGACTGCTCCGTTAACGCTTCCTTATGTGGTTTAGCATAGGGCATTATGAAGATGGTTTCTTCCAGCCTGTCGATTTCCAATGTTGCGTAACCGTAAGTTATTAGGAAACTGGTTAAGAAAGCACGCTGCACGGTTTCGTCATACGTGTCTGCGCCGATGAAATCCCAGTAAGCAATCTTGCCATCTATGCCTTTTTCGGCGGTTTTGTTTTTGAGTTCCTGCCAGTAACATTCGAGTTCCTCAGAAAATTCTTTGTCACCCAAGACACGCTGCTTGATGAGTTCATCGCGGCTGACGAAGCCCATTGCGACTTCTGAGACATCTATGTCTTTCCATCGGTCGCCCATGGGAGCCAACGCTTCCCAGTACAGCAAGCCCTGCGCCAAACTGTGGAGGCTAAGCTGCTCAAACTCGATGAGCGGACTCCAAGCCCCAAGAAACACATCAACCATCCCCTCTTTGCTGGTTTGGCGGATTTTCTCCTCCAACAGGAACGGGTCAGTGTAAAGAGAATTTGAGCGTTGCTTGACCCATTCACTCTGCATCTTGATTACCGAGGCTAAGTGGTGGAGGGCTTCTGCGTCAAGTTTCAGTTCATCGGGGTTTTCCCAATTGGGAAAATACTCGCGAACTATCTTGATTATTTCGTCAACGTTTAATGTGAAGGGTTCGACAGCGTGGTTTTCGATGGCAAGACACATTTCAATTATACGTTCCAGCTTTTCTTTGCCCAGTTTCTTGTCATGCTTAACCGTCTGCATTAGGCAACCTCACGCACAACTGATTTTCCTTCAAGGTTCTGGACGGTGATGACGTTGGCGTCTTTTTGGGCGAAGGTAATTTGGCTTGGTGTAATTACGACGTATTGGGCGCTGGCGTCTTTAATAATGGAAACCAGGACTTTGGCGATCATTTCGCGGTTTTTGGGGTCCATATGGATGTCGTATTCGTCGACTGCGCGGAAGGGTGAACGGACATGCTGCTGAAGCGCTAAAAGGAAACCCATGGTTGCGGTGGTTCGTTCGCCGCCGCTCTGAGTGTAAGCATCCAAGGCTACGGGTTTGCTGCCCTTAAACCCAACGTAGATTTCTAAGCCAGCGGTTTCAATGTCCTGTGCGCTTGAAAGCTTCACTTCGCCAGTCGCGAGAGTTTGGCTCATGATTTTCTGGTACTCAACATTGACTCGTTCAAGCAGGTTTTCCATGACCGTGCGCCAGGATATCATGCGGGTTTTGACTTCTTCAAGTGTTTTCTCTCGGTTCTCAGCGACCAACTGAGCTTTCTCTTTGAGTTCCAAGTAGAGTTTTGAGTAGGATTCGTACTGGCGTTCGATGTCTTCGGAAACGTCGGCGAGTGCGGCTAAGTGACCATTTGTTAAGCCGATTTCATCTTGGATTTCAGCGCCGCTTTTCAGGACGGCTATTCGTTCGCCCGAAGGCTGAGCCTTCAGTAGCGCCGCGTTGAGGGTTTCTTCAGCGTCTTTAATGGATTTCTCGATGGATTTCATGTCGGAGATTGCGTTTGCCCGCTTAAACTCCAGCAACGCAAGCTTCACACGTTTCTCCAGCGCTTCAACGGTTACTTTGTCAGTGGAATCTTCCAGCTTGAGCAGTTTTGCCTGATTTTCTTTAACCAAGTCGCTTGCTTTGGCGATTTGTTTTTTGGAGGTTTCCAGCATTTTCTTGAGGTTTTCGGTCCGCAGAAGCTTTAGCTGGCTTTTGTTTACGACGGCGTTTTCTAATGCTTGGGCTTCGACGAGAAACTGCTCGATCAGGGTTAATGTGGATTCGTTCTGGGCGATGACGCGTTCAAGGCTTATGCGTTGGTCAAAAACCGTTTTAACGTCGCCCTTAAGAGTAACTTGCTGAGTCTGCTGCCCATCCAATTGGCTGATTATCGCTTGCCGCTCGTCTTCAATCTTGCCCAGCGACAGCTGGTTCTTGTTGAAATTCGCTTGCAGCCCCTTGATTATGGATTCGCGGCGTTCAACTTCTGCCCAAACCAGTTCCCGATCAAGAAACCGCCGTTTAAGCTGTAACTGCTTTTTCTCTTGATACTTCTCGTACTGTTCGTGCCAGTAGGCGAGTGTCTGCTGGGCTTGCTCGAGAAGTTTGCTCACGGATTCCTCTTGGCTTAGGATACGCATGAGTTTGGTTTTGGCTTGCACGACATTTTCGCGGAACGGTTCAAGTCCCACGGCGGCTTCCACCATCCGCAGTTTCTCAACGTTGCTAAGAACGCTGAATTGCTCCACCATGTTCTGATGCATGATGATTAACATGTTGTCGGGGTCAACGCCAAACTTGCCCAGCAGCCGTTCGATGTCCTGTTTGGTGGCTACGCGGTTTTCTAGTTCAAAAAAGTATTTGCCGTCTCGACGCAAGACGCGGGTTAGGAACAGTTGGTCTTTGCTGTATTTTGAGACTGGGCGTTTGTTGCCTTGTTTGCTGTTGTCTAAGATGAGGGTTACTCTTGCCTGATCTTTTCCCCAGCGGATTAAGTCGCTGAGTTTTCGGCTACGTTCAGTATAGGTTTGCCCCAAACCCACTGATATTGCCAGCAGCAGCGAGGATTTTCCTGCGCCGTTGGGTCCCCCGATCACGTTTACGCCCTGTTTAAACGGTACTCTGGCGTATTCGTAACTCATGAAATTTTCAAGGATAACTTCTTGGATTAACATTAAGCGGTTTGCCTCTATTTTGAAGCGTTCACAATATTGAAGGGCGTCTTATTAAAACAATTTCGGTAATAATGGAGATATCTCCCGCGTAACCCTTCCCCTTTTTTGTTTATCTTACTTTTGCTCTTGCGAGTATCCGACAGTAACACATGAGAACTACTCTTTGCACCAAAGATCGCGAGCAGTTGAAGTCAAGAAAAGGGAGGATTCTTAAAATTGGCTAATTCGAATTCTCCCATTTCCAACGCAGTCAAGTGAAATTACTTTACTCCTAGGCGTTTACCGTCAACTGCAACTAAGACACTTGAAGTCTATCTTGCAGGGGGAACTGCACAACAAACCTCAAAACAATGCCATTGCAACAAACAGAACGTTTCCCGATTATTTCGCCGGTAAAGAAAAAAATCAATCAAAGTATGCTAACTCTAAAGGGTCTGTGTGTGCTCTTAGTTACCTACCGGTAGGTCAAATTATATACGTTTTGTTAATACATTTGTATATACGAACATACCTGTTGGTATTTTCTTATTATTCACTTAAAACTATTGAGCCCTTAAGAACTCGAACGTTGTAGAGCCTGTTCAAAACGGGTTTCTCATTCAGGGTTTGTATACGTTTGACAACAAATCACATATATTGACAAAAGTTCCGCTATCATCGTCAGTATCGCATTTAAAAGCCGTTAAATCATCTGTCATTTCCAGTTTTTTGAACCTTATTTTGTCGAAATCGACAGAACTCATAAGAAGCTTCAGATAGGCTTCTTACTTAATTGGGTTTTTTTATAAATTGCTCTGCATTTTTCCAGATGCGTCTGCTCAGCAGTAGTTAAGCGCTTTTTATCCTGCGACATGAATTTCTCTGCATCTTTTCCCTCAATGGTGGGTATGTGCTGAGGTAACATTTCAATCTCCTCTATAAAGACAAGTTTCATAATGTTTCGTTTAACGTAAAAAGCGTTCTGTATTAAAGTTACATGTTTTCATGCTTCTTAGGGTTAGACGGCAAAATACCAAGCGAAGCATGCGGAATACAAATAGACGGACAAAACAAATGGAAAACACTAATACAGAACGCCACACACCAAAATAAAAATTAACCCGTTACTTTGAAGCTGGTTTCGCATTCTTTGCATGTGTAGGCTTCAACGGAGAAAACCTTATTCACGAATGATTTGTCAGGTTCTGCAACGTCTTTGCCACATTTAGGACATTTAGTCATGTCAACATCTCAGTTACGGTACTATACTGTACAGTAAAGAATGCCATCACTTGAAGATGTGTTGGCACATTAAGATACAACAAACCATCAGAACCAAAACCCAATAGGCGAATTAAGTCATCCCACGAAAGTTAACACCATGAAAAAGCATCCGACGACCGTTAACAGAAAAAACCGTTACACCTCATCTAAATATACATTTTTTTGCTCTTTAAATAGCAGTGTAGAAAATTAAGAAGCGTTTGTAACACGACAACGCATAGCCAGCTTGTGAAATCCACGTTATTTAGGCTATTAATGAAAGCCAAGAATCTTGCTGAGTTTATCCAAAGCTCTGTCTGATGCTTCTTTATCTGGAAACTCCATGTCTTCTTCTTTTAGTTCGGTGCCGGCAAAAAGGCACAGTGCCTCCATGCCCTTCCGCTTTGACAAGCCAAATACCAACCCTGAGAAGCCCATGAAGGGTCCTGTGTATCCTATGTCGATGCCATATTTTTCTTTCATCTCTGCAACTAATTCTTTACTGGTAGCGGCTCCACATATTTTCTTGTCTTTTGAACTGTAACCTGCAACAACTATTATACGTTTAACGTGGTTTTCAGCTAAAAAATCGAGCACTTTTACTGCAACTTCATATTGGCCTTCAAAATTTGCGTGATATCCTTTTGTAATGATTAAAGAAGGAGTGGAACAAGCGTAGAATTGGACTTTAGGAAAGTCTACTTTGCCTGATTCAACGATGACTCCTCCCGTTCCAGGCAACATTGGATGGGCAGCGTAGGAGGGTTTGGTTTGGTAGATAGACGGCATATGCGTAGAATACAAGTCTGCAATTAGCGTTGCTTGGGTTTTAGCTATGAGACTTTCCATAACGAGTTTGCCTATAGACCTTAACCCTGGCGAGCCAACTACAGCTATGGGTTCGATGAGTTCAGCGTCGCCGCGACGTTCTATCCACGTTTCCTTTTCCATCAATGCAGCCTCAGTTTAAGTGACGTAGGCGGGTTTCTTACCTGAACGGGTGATTTCTTCTCGTATTCGGCGCTCAATTTCGACCATTTTTGCAATTGCCTCATCCATCTGCACCGCCTGCTTTTCCATGGGTTCCATATCTACTTTCAAATTCAACATTGAAGTCAAAACTTTCAGAGCTGCCTTTGCTGCCCGGGGATCTATAACATCTTCTCCAGTTGTAGTTTGATACCCGCGAGTTTCCGCAAGCAAACACGCGCCTTCCACGTTTTTCTTTTTGGCGAGACCCATTATTACGCCATTTTCGCCGCCGATGATGCCATTATTTAAAAGTTGGGCGCCATGTGCCTTAGCTTCTTCAAGCAAAGCTAACGTTGTCGTAGTGCAGTAAACGTTTGGCGTCTCAAAGGATCTCTCCGTTATGTAGGCTGCAATGGAGTATACTCTTTGTACGCCATTGGTGATTGCCCAGTCCAAAACCGCACTAGCTATCTCGTATTGGCCCTCAGGTGAATAAGCCTGTGAGTTGCCGGTGAGAAAAACGATGGTTCGTCCAGATTCGTCTTTGAATTGGTGGAGTTCGTTTCGAAGAAGCTCAACAAGTCCGTCTTCCCTAATAACTGCAAAGGGTGGAAAATACTTTGAGTAGACTTCCCCGACCAGTTCAGCTTTGAGTTCCTTGGTGAGATAGTCAACTGAAAGTTTTCCAATGTAGGCTGTTCCAGGCAATCCGCATACGAGTATTAATTGGCTGGGCGTAAACTCTTTTAGCATTTTGATTTCGACGTTCATAAGCTGCAAACCAATTTCAATTCAAGCTAGGTGGTTGACACAAATGAACTTTTTGTTTGCCTGACGGCGGAGCAGAAAAAGGTGAAAGTCGAAAAGACGCTGCAATTAGAGAACTTAAGGAAGAAACTAGTCTTGAAACGGTTGCTTGTAGTTTCTTTTTGAATACGAGTCATTAACCAATAACCACAGAGTCTTTTTGGTAGAGAGTACAGGCGTTGCTAAGCCAAGCAGCGAAATCAGATTCATCGATTACTTTACTGGTTCAAACCTGAAAGTTTCCACCGCCACATGGGAAATCCTTGAGCAATACCACGCAACCAAGGTGACTAAGAAGTTACCGTGACAGTTGTGGCAAGATGCTAAAAACTTGCATTCTAGTTTGGTCTAGGACTCGGATGGCGTTAACTCTATTTCACTTTTGACTTTTCTGCAAAAACCCCCTTTCTTTTAGGCTACAGTCTGCATATGTAGAAAGATAAAGTAGAAGTTTGATTCGTCAACTACCTAAAATTCAACTTAGATAACCGAGGCAGCTCACTCTTGGCATTGTTGGCGATTTATCCGATTTCTTCAGCTTAACCCTCTTTTTCTTTTTTTGGAGGTTGTTTAGTTGGTTAATGCTAACCGTGTTAAGCGTAAGTTACCGATAACTATGATTTTTTTAGTTAAAGACTTCATTTAATACGGCGTCTATTTGAGTGTCTTTGTTAACGTTACTCCAACATCGTGAAGCTTCACTTTAAAGTTTGTATTGAGTCTTATTCTAGACGAACCGAACGCTGTATGAGCCTGTTTTATGTCGCGTGCGGTAAAGTAGATATGAAGTAAATTTACGTGCGCATCACGTTCATACCTTACAGAGAAGCAAGTTTTTTTAGCAATTGACAAAAAGTCGTCTTGTGTTTGTGCAACGACAAATAAGTGGCATATGCTTTCGCATTGAGAAATGAAAGGTGTGCGTGTGAACATTTTGTTTACTCTGTACGTTAACTGTAATTGATGTTTAGAAGTTATAATCCTTCCCACGGTAGGGTAGGGTTTTAGGAGTTTGCTTTTTGTTTTTAGGCAGGTGTTGATGCCTGAAGCGAGTATTTTGTGGTCAAACTGATCGATACTTTTTAGAAACTCTGAGAAGCTGTGTTTGATTCTATTCCCACGTCAAAGTAGGTTTTCATTAAAAGTTCAAACGCTTGGTCTTCCTTCATCCGCAATCCTGACGCAACCATCGCCTTAACCGCTGCTCTGCAAGATTCCTCCTTCATACGAATAAAGTCAACCAATGTATTGTCAAGGTCAAACAGAATTGCTCGTATCTTAGGCATACTTACACTTGGTAAGAGGGCTGGAATTTTAACACTTTCTAGCTCCTATATGCCTTCATCATCGAAAAAGAGGCCCTTGAAATCTTTTTTATTCGCCAAAATTCTTAGGATCCTTAGAGACTTCAGCTTGTTCACTATTGATTCCGCGCCATCTAATTCTGTAACCCAACATCGTCAACACATTCGCTGAGTCATCTACGCCTTCTTCTTCGATAATTCTTGCTGCTTCCTTAAGGGGCAGTTTCCCCGATTGACTCATGGCTACTCTGATTCTATCGCCGATTTGCAGAAGCTTTTCATTGCTAACCAAAATATCCGCCAAGGCAACATAGCCGGAAGGCGGACTAATAGCTAGGAAGGCTCTTGATGCTTCTGCAGAAACACCAATCCTATCCGCGAATTCCCTAAACGCAACCACTGGTTCAGTAAATCTAATAGACAAACCCTCCAACAACTTAATCTCCTTAAATTTGACATCATCAAACTTCGTTTCCAGATACCTCAGAATCGGAGCCAAAGAAATTTTGTCGCGGTAATAAATCAAGTCAAGCTGTGGACGTTTTTCCAAGGCAGAGAGTTTTTCACATGCCAAAGCCTCATTGACCAAAAGCAGCATTTTCACCTCCACCTGCTTTAACTTCTCTATCTTTCGCAGCAAATACGTTTCTGTCCAGAACCCCACAATTTCCAAGTAAATTTTGATGCCGGCTTTTTCAAGAGAGAAATCAGGTATGATCACATGTTTTCCGGCAGTTACAGGTTCAGGTTCCCTTTTCAACGCCCAGCCAGTGGTTAAGGCTTGAAACTTTGAGGCAAAATCCTCTTCGATAGAGCTGTCATAAGTCACAATCGGCAAGTGCGGTTTCTTTAGCAGTGAGGCGTGTTTTTGGCTTTCAAGTTTGAAGTCGCAGATTTCGTTTGTAAACCTCCAAAGAACCTTCGCCCTAACAGTCCATTCGAGGTTAGCTACGATTATTGGCAGCAACTTGGCTATGCCCACGCCATACCTTCGAGTCAGCTTAAAAAGGCTACCTGGACCGTCTATTTTCACCCACAAACCATTATCTTGGTAAACTTCATAGATCAACCCAAACTTCTTTATTGCGTGGAAGAGGTCTTGCCAGTTGCCTGACGCCGTGAAACTTAGCTCTGTGGCATCAAAAAGCAGCGTCTGAGTTAAACCTAAATTATACTCGCCCAACAGCTCCGAGGCTGAAGGCGCCGAAAACTTTTCAAGAACTAATTCGCCATCCAAGTCCGAGTAAAAATCCTCCTCAACATCCTCTACCGCGAGAGCCATCTTAGAAGCTACGATCTCCAGGATTTTTCGTCGGTTCTCAGAAGTTGTAGGCAAGCCAAATTGTTCGGTGGCTTGAAATATCTTTCTCCTCAAATCAACCGGGTCAACTTTGCATTGGCAAACAAAGGTGCTTTTTCGGTCAAGCAACAAAGACAGAGCCCTAACGAAGCGGTACTCGTAGCCTTTGTCTTCAAGCTCAGCAACCAAGGCTTTTAGAACTTTCTTCTTTTCTCCAATATGCGACTTGTATGCTTCAATGAGAAAATTCGCCGCCTCATCGTTACTGCTGGAAGATTTAGCGTAGCGTGGCAGAATCTCGCCCTTCCTCTTCCACACTGAAAGCAAGTTGCTTGGAAGCACTTATGCTGCGCCTCGTATTTTTTGGTGGCGCCTACGACTTGTACCCACTTCCATGGTTTCTTGGGAAATTATCTCAATTAGTCGAGCTAATTTGCCTTCTTTCTTCCTAAGCAGTCGTCCGAGTCTTTGTACGTACTCTCTATTGCTCCCAGTTCCACCCAGAACTAACCCAACTGAAGCGTCGGGCACATCCACCCCCTCGTCCAGAACCTGAGAGGTAACAACAACGGGGTATTTGTCGTTCCCAAAGTTTGCTAGTATTTCTCGGCGCTCCTCCCTTGAAGTTTGATAAGTTATTGCCGGAATTAGAAAACGCAGACTAATACTGTAGACCAGGTCGTTGTAGAGAGTGAAAATCAGGATTTTCTCATTTTTGTAAGTTTCAAGCTGTTGGGCTAGCACGTTTAGTTTTGCTTCTGAGTTGACTGCAACTCTTATGGCTCGGTTTCTTGCGAGTAGTGCTTCACGTGCTTTTGGGTCTCTTCCTGTAGTCATTATGAACTTTTGGAAGTCAGCAGCACTCTTCAGGGTAATTTTTCGCTGCTGAAGAAAGCTTCTAAAAATGCTCATTTGAGATTTGTATATTTGCTGTTCTTGGGGTGTTAGTTCAACTGATATTTTTTCATATGTGTATGGCGAAAGATGCCCAGCAATTTCTTCGATGCCAACGGAATAGACTGGGTCGCCGACGAGTTGCGAAAGCAAAGAGTGTCTTTGATCGCTTCTTTCGTAAGTTGCTGTTAAACCCATGCGGTATGGCGCAGTGTACATTTCGGCTATCTGTATGTAGCCTGTGGAGGCTAAATGATGTACTTCGTCGAAGACTATTAGCAAGAATTTGTTGCCAAGCTGTTCTGCATGTATGTAGGCTGAATCATAAGTTGTAACAGTTACCATGCGCAGAGTATTTTCGCCCCCGCCTACAGCGTCCGCTTCCAAGTTGAGGTAGTCTTTGATGCGTTTTTTCCATTGATCAATCAGGTCTAAGGTGGGAACCACAATGAGCGTTTGAACTTTCAACTGTTGAATTGCTTTTAGGGCGATGAAAGTTTTTCCAGCGGCAGTGGGCAATACTAGAACTCCCCTGTTGCGTGCTTTGCACCAATTGTTCAAAGCCTCGTTTTGGTAATCTCTTAGCTCAACATTACTTTTGAGGTGTTCAAGTGGCGGTAACATCGGAACATCATCTTCAACTTGAAGTTTACTTTCAGCCAAGTACTCTAAAACGTCTCGGTAATGGTATGCCTTAATTCTGTAGCAGCCCACTCTTGTGTCCCATTTTCCGTATGGAGTTCCCGCTTCGCCCTTCAAGAGAAGGGTGCCTTTGTCAAACCACAAACGAAGCATAACACTGAATCAATTCCAAACCAATTAAACTTGTCTTAAAAACAATCAACATAAAAACACTTTTCCAAAAATGGCGCCTAATCGAATCTTCGGTAAATATCTTTGCTCATTACTGTGAAGTTTCCAGGGGAATGCTGCCTGGCTTTTGCTTAGTTCTGCACAACAAAAAGAAATAGACTTCACTTACAAAGCTTTTAAAATCTTCAGAACACTCAAAGCATTTTGGCATAATCTGGATTATACTAAATTAGCGCCAATCTAACGTGCTAATTCTCCTCTTTCAAGTTTTAGGCTATTTCTAAGCTATGCAGATTTAAAACTTATTAATATCCAAAAACTAAGAATCTATGTTCTGAATTCATAAAACCCAAATTAAAATCTTGACAAGAGACCTCGAGGAGACAACCTAGCATCAAAAGCTTCCCGATCAGGCCTACGCAAAGCCCTCGCAAAACCACTCCACCGGCAAATCTCACCCTCTAAAGCACCTTGAAAGATTCAACAGTCTTTTCCATAATCTGCTAAGCCCCCAGCCAATCTGAAATCTCAACCACAGCTAATCCCTTGGGGCTCAAGCATCGCTCAATAACATATAAAACAAATGGATAAACGACTTTGGCGGGCAGTAGAGGGTATAGTAAAAGGGAAAAGAAGCAAAAATAGTGTTAAACAGCAACACAAAGAATAACAAGATATAGTTAAAGAACATT
>Ga0209083_1003072_pt1 | contig 14616 bp, 18 predicted proteins | sample AM7aDNAmetaG_FD_184132 | JGI IMG/M metagenome (GOLD analysis project Ga0209083, IMG submission 184132) | Freshwater microbial communities from Finland to study Microbial Dark Matter (Phase II) - AM7a DNA metaG (SPAdes) (version 3) | ecosystem: Environmental > Aquatic > Freshwater > Lake ...
TGCCAAGACAGTAAGCCAGGCAAAATTGACTGACACGTTTGCTACATATTTAGTGGTGATCATGGTGTGCTCCCTCTGTTTGCCAGTCCAAGGATTAGACTGTTAACCAAGCATAACACCAACAACTAAGTTAACGCAAGCATAAAATATCTAATAATCTAAAATATTTATATATATATATATGCTCTAAAATACTGGTGATATATCAAATAGATAATAGAATAGGACTAGAAGCTTTTAGATGGGCAATAAGGAAGAAAGTATATCTACCCTATCCGCTCTAACGTTCGTTGATTCTAGGCCCCTTCTCGGCCCTTTGGTCAGGGTTCTGAGTGCAGAAAGACATAGACCTGGTACGATGACCGAGTGCATGGGGTAGGCCCCCCTAGTGAGCGTGACCCCCAACACGCTATCCCCCATAAAATTTTTACTATTTTCTCAACCGTGCTACAGTTCGGTTATGTTGAAGGAGGGAATATGCAGATAGAGAAAGACATACCAATACCTAGGGTATACAGTTACCCGTATGATGACTTAGAGGTAGGTGATAGTTTCTTGGTAGAGGGCAAGAGTATTCACAATGTTTGTAATATGAATACCAGGGCGGGTAAGAGGTTGGGGTATACACTGGTAGCCCGTAAGGTTGAGGGTGGTATCAGGGTATGGAGGACAGCCTAAAGGCCAGTAGGAAGCGATATGCCGAAGAAATGAATAGGGCTATTAGGTGCAGAACTAATGTACAGAAGTTGCAGCTAGTACAGGACTGGAAAGCCAAGTATGACCCGATCACGGTGAAGGAATTGATTGGTTGTGCTAAGGATAAGAAGGTGATGGCAGTCATATCAAATTGGGATGTAGACAACTGGGGTAAGAAATGAAGTTTAATTTGCAACAGTTCTACAACTTCTGTGCTCAATTAAAGATTGAGACTAAGGAGAAAGGTCTTAAGAAGATGGATAGGCTGTTGGGTACGCAGACCTATGTCATGGATGAGATTGCCAGTGGCCTAGAACAAGACATTCACTTCTTTGTCATTCTCAAAGGTAGACAGTTAGGTATCACAACTATCTCTCTAGCGTTAGACCTGTACTGGCACTTTACTCACAATGGTTTGGGTGGCACGCTGGTTACTGACAGTGAGGAGAACAGGGATATGTTTAGGGGTACGCTGGGTGCGTACATGGATGGCTTGCCCAAAGAGTTTAAGATTCCCCAGCTTGCTCACAACAGAAACAGCTTATCTCTCAAGAACCGTAGTCGTATCTTTTACCAGGTTGCAGGAACCCGTGCTAAAGGCTCTCTAGGGCGTGGTAAGGGCATTACCTTCTTGCATGGTACTGAGACTTCTTCTTGGGGTGATGAAGAAGGCCTAGCCTCTTTATTGGCCTCTCTCGCAGAGACTAATCCTGATCGGTTGTATATCTTTGAATCTACTGCTCGTGGGTTCAATATGTTTCATGATATGTACACCACTGCTAAACGCGCTAGAACGCAGAAAGCTATTTTCTGTGGTTGGTGGAGGAATGAGTTTTACTCCGCTTCTCCTGAGAGTGATGTGTACCGCGTCTATTGGGATGGCAAGCTCAATCCCGAAGAAAAGGAATGGACAAAAGAGATTAAGAAGCTATACGACTTTGAGATCACTTCACGTCAGATGGCTTGGTGGCGTTGGAAACTGGCTGAGGGCATGAAAGATGATGCTCTTATGTATCAAGAGTTTCCTCCCACAGAGGACTATGCCTTTGTCATGACTGGCTTATCTTTCTTCTCCAATGCTAGATGTACGGACGCAATGAAGATTGCTAAGAAGATTAGCTATGACAGTTATCGTTATGTGATGGGAAGTTACTTCCATGATACCCAAGTAGTTAAATCAACTGAACGGTTGGCTACGCTTAAGATATGGGAAGAACCTGTCGAGCAAGGTTACTACGTCATTGGTGCTGATCCTGCCTATGGCAGTAGTGATTGGGCAGACCGTTTCTGTATCCAAGTGTTTAGATGTTATTCAGATGGTATGGAACAGGTTGCAGAGTTTGCTTCCTCTGAGATGAACACCTATCAGTTTGCATGGGTGATCGCGCACCTTGCTGGTGCTTACAAAAACTCAACGCTAAACCTTGAGGTCAACGGGCCTGGACAGGCTGTCATCAATGAACTGAAGAACTTGAAACGCCAAGCCTCTAGCATAGGCGGTGTAGTAGGCCGAGACTTGATGGATGTGTATTCCTCTATGCAACAGTTTATCTGGCGTAGGAATGATTCTCTTGGCGGCATGAGTAACAGCATTGGTTGGCTGACCACACAGCAGTCTAAAGAACGGATGCTGTCTTACATGAAGGATTACTTTGAACGCGGGATGATGAACATTTATTCCGAAGATGCCATTGATGAGATGAAGACTATTGTCAGAGATATGGGCAGCATTGAAGCCTCTGGCCGCAACAAGGATGACCGTGTGATTGCTTGTGGCTTGGCAGCGGCCGCGTATGCGGAACAGGTTGGCCCTAGATTGATTACCGCTAAGATCACTAGAGACTTGAATAAGAAACAAGAGGACATGACACCCGGCGAGATGGCCGCCAGTCGTGGCGTATCAACGTACCTTAAGAGGATAGGCTTTGGATCACAATGACTTAACCATCGTATCTGTATACGGACACAACACAGGCTCTACAGCCATACCAAGTATCCTCAAGTCTATGCAGGAACTTCCTGGCAGCCGAGGCTTACTATTGAGCTACAACAAGCCTGTAGACCTGCCTAGTGACATTGAGTGGCAAAGGATAGAGCACACCAACTACATGGAGTACAGCCCCTTCATGATGCACTGTTTGCAGTCATTTATTAAGACTGAGTATTGCTTGGTAGTGCAGGATGATGGATGGGTATTGAACGGCAACAACTTCAAATCAAATTATTACGACTATGACTATATCGGTGCTCCTTCCCATTGTGGCCTTGTGGGTAATCAGTTTCTTTTACAATTCGGATGGGTGATGCACCCTGAGCGCAGGGTAGTACAGAACGGCGGCTTTAGCCTACGCAGTAAGCGTCTACTCAGCATCATGAATGAGAAAGGTCTTATCCACAGATATGCTACAGAGATACATAGCTGGAATGAAGATGCACAGTACACGGCAATCTTAAGACCCACTCTTGAGGACTGGGGTATCAAGTATGCACCTGAGAACATAGCCAAGAACTTTAGCATTGAGTATGTTGGCCCCATCTATCATGACAGCTTTGATTACTCGGTGTTGGTTGGCCACCATGCACAGACCCGACAGCTTGTCGGCGATATGCACATCAAGATGAAAGTGTCAGATGAAGAAGTAGACCGTATGTATGGTGAGAGACAATTCCTAAACTATTTACAATCAATAGGTTACACAATTGAACCCCGTCATACCTAAAGCAGAACTACATCAAGTCTTGAAGCGTTTCTTTGATGACCAAGATCGCGGTATCAGTATCTCTTTGTTTGCTGAATTAGCCGGCTTGACCAAGAAAACCTTGATTGATATTTTTTATCGTAACCACACCATGACTCAGCGCAGCCAGGTACGACTGTCCAAGGCCTACCATGCTTGGAAGAATGGTGAGATTAGGGTAATGCAAAACCGTGATCGCACGCGGTTTGTAGAATACCGGGAAGAACCTAAGCCGGCTGTAGTAAGAAGCACTAAGATTGTTGTAGATAATGGAAAGCTACGTTTGGAGATCAGCACAAAAAACCCAAGAGACTATTCTGGTAAGACTTTGGATGAACAACTAAGGGGAAGATAATGATATTAAAGGATTATAAGTGTCCAGCACATGGTTACTTTGAAAGCGATACTGCGGTTTGTTTTGTTGATAATTGTGAGGCAAATGTTATGCGCGTGCATTTACGTGCGCCTGGTATCAAGTCAGAACGTACCAAAGGCATTGATACGAAAGCGAAGCAGCTTGCGATGGACTACAAAATGACTAACATCAAAACGGCTAAAGAAGGTGAGAGCCAAGCCGGGTATTACACCCGAAACAATGAGAAGCCTGTTGAACAGCCAAGAGAGCAGCGGCCTGGTGATGCGGCAATTTGGGGTGGGGCAGGGAGCATGAATATGTCATCTATTACCAGAGGTGGTATGTTTAGGTCTGTAGCCGGTGAGCCGGTTGGCATCAACCCTAAAGACGCGGGTAATTTGACGGGGCCTCGCGCTGCAAGTTATATTCCCGATCATGAAAACCTAACGATTAATAAATAATGCGTATTCCATCAGGGCTTTCCGAACGCGAACAATTCTTTAGAGATTTGATTCAAAAATGTATGGTGAGCCTTGAAGAACGCAAGGGTGACTATTCTAGCCTACGCTCGTTTTATTTATTTGGTTCTGGCCCTGAAGATCAACCCGCAATCTTCAACAAGATTTATCCACACATTGATACGCTGTGTAGCTTTCTCTACTCAGCCGAGACTACCCGCTTTTCTATCAACATTGGTGCATCTGTCAGCCCACTAGAGGAACGTAAGGTTCCGCGTTTGACGGCGGCATTAAATGACGAATGGCTTAACAGCAATGCCGATCAAGTGTTTAGCGAGGCTTTGACTTGGGCATTATGTTTTAACACAACCTTTGTCAAACTGGTTTACCAGAACGGTATTCAGCCTTACATGATTGAGCCAGGCACAATGGGTGTGTTGCGTGAAGATACGCCCTACACTGACCGGCAACAGGCTATTGTTCAGACGTATTACATCACTAAAACCGAGTTGTATAACCGTTTGTATAGCCATCCTAGACGGGATGAGATTGTCAAACGTGTGACTACAGCTTACAACACCCGTACAGAGGATATACCAGAGGGTATTGACCGCATCATCATGAGTCAAACCAATCCTACGCTGTACGGTACGGTCAATTTAGATTTGTATGGCCAGAACCGTTACAAAGCACGGGTAGCGGAAGATACGGTCAAGATGTATGAGTTGTGGGCATGGAATGATGACATTAAAGATTATCAGTGCGTCACTATTGCTGACCCTGATATTGTTATTTATGACCGGCCGGGTGAGAGTTTATTCCTCAAAGGTGAGTTGCCGTTCATTCAGATATGCCCTAATCCGCAGTATGACTACTACTGGGGGCAGTCTGAAGTACAAAAATTGGTCTTTTTGCAGCAGTTACGCAATGGCCGCATGACGGAAATACTGGATTTACTGAGCAAACAGGTCAATCCACCTACCTTCTTGACCGGTTTTACGGGCATTTTAGACGAGAAAAACTTTGCTTTGAACCGTCCAGGTACGGTAATGAGCAGTGATATGCCTAATGCAAAGGCTGATCGACTAGCTCCACAGATGCCTTCAGACCTATTTGAAGTCTTGCATGAGTGTGATGCCATGTTTGCAGAGGTATCAGGCATTAGTTCTGTGCTGTCTGGACGCGGTGAACAGGGCGTTAGAAGTGCTGGACACGCCTCTCAATTGGCTAGATTGGGCAGTTCTAGGGCTAAAAAGCGTGCTTTGATTGTCGAAGATGCGCTAGAAAAGGTTGCAACACTGTATTTGAAGCTGATGCAATCCTATGACCCCACGCATTATCGTGATGAATACGATACACCGTTCATCGCCGAGCAATTTACAAAAGACTATCACGTTAAAGTAGATGCACACAGTAACAGCCCGATATTTATGGAAGACAGTCGAACATTAGCGTTTAACCTGTTGAAAGCACAGGCAATTGACAAAGAATCATTGCTTGACTTATTAGAACCACCGATGAAACAATTGCTCAAGGAAAGATTAGCCAAGAGAGAAGCTGCTCAGGCTAATCAACCAAAACCCGCTCCACAGATTAAGGAGAAGAAAGGTGGCCCGACAAGCGAACCTAACGCCTAAAGCTGATCAGCCGAAGGTGTCAACGGAAAGTTTAGCGCGCGGCAATGCACCTGCGGGTTTGCAATACAAGGTAACTGGTATTCGCTCTCCCGCAAAGAGTGCGACTACTCGCAGCACCAGAGATTATAGTAGGGGATAACCGTAACTAAGGAGGTGATTCAGATGTACAAGACTCACAAGCGCGGTCGTAAGACTAAACGGTAATTCCCGAAAGGGATGCGGGGTATGGCTGACTTCCCCTTATAAGTTGGCCGCTGCTAATTGGAGACTCCATCATGGCACGCATGAAACGTAAAGGCCGCAAGGCACGCAAGTAATTCCATCGGGGGGCAGGAATTAAAAATTGCCTCCCACCTAATTCAACGAGGTTGACATGAGTGTTCCACCAGATCAGTTAATGAGTTTGATGGGTAAAGGCAAAGGTACTGATGCACCTGTACCCATGCCTTCAGTTGGCAGTGCGCCTCAGATGAGCGATGCGTCTACCGCTCCAATGGCAGCACCTATGTCTACGCCCGAACCCAAACTTGGTAATCGTGAAGGTGCGTTAGTCAACCTCGGTATGGCACTTGATCTGATTGAGCAATCGCTCCCCGCTCTAGGTAGCGAGTCAGAGGAAGGTCAAAAAGCATTACAAGCTATGAAGGTTTTGTCTGCGGTATTAGGAGCACGCAAAGGCAAAACAAACGAGTTGCAGCAATCTGAGATTCTTCAGATGCTTCAATCCTTACCGCAAGCGGGTGGCGGTACGCCAGAAAGTCGTTCAATTGCATCCGCTCCACCCGTAGCAAATATGCCCCCCGTACCTGGTGGTGGCGCACCACAACCTAGCCCAATTTAAGGAGTTATCATGGATTTATTTAAGCCTCGCGGCGCAAGTCAAACCCGTAACCCAGTCACCGATCAACAGCAAAACGGTGTTGTAACTAACACCCCGCGTTTTGCTCACCTCGGCGGCATGGATTCACCCACTAAAATCGGTGCTAAGAACAAGATGATGGTTCAAAAGCCCGGTGACGGTAAGAAAGTTATCTAAGCAGGAAGGGGATAGATTATGGCTACATTAGAAGATTTAAGTTACGAAGCTAGGGATGAACTAGCATTGTTGATGCGTGAAATGTCGGAAAACCCGTCTACACGCGCATCTGTATTGCGTTTGACCAAGCAATTACGCCCCAATATGCCCATTCCTGAACTAGAGATTCAGGATCACACTTCCGCTATTGTTCATCAGTCCAACCAAAAGGTTGAAGCACTGGAAGCAAAGTTGCGTGAGAAAGAAGTGATGGCAGAGTTGGAGCAGCGGCGTCATAACTTGATCAAGAAAGGCCTGGTACGTGATGAGGGAGACATTCCTAAAGTGGAAGCCTTGATGTTGGAAAAAGGTATGACCAATCACGAAACGGCAGCAGAATACTTTAATTGGATGCAACAAGCAGCGACACCAACGCCATCTGGATACAATCCTAGTGCGTTGTCAAAGTTTGACTTGAGTGCGTTCTACAAGAATCCAGAGAAAGCAGCACGGAACGAGGCAGCAAAAGCCCTAGGTGAATTACGCGGCCCTAAACGGCCAATAGGGTTGTAGTTGTTAGTAGGGGATAAAATTTTTATGGGAGATAAGCCATGCCTATAGGCGGCGGTATTATTCCAGCAACGGGATCGAACCAATACACGGAGCTGACGTACGTAACGCGCCGGGCATTTATCCCCAAGCTGGTTGTTCAGCTATACAACAGCACACCCTTGTTAGCAGCATTGATTTCAAACAGTCAGTCTGCATCTGGTGGTGTATCCTCCGTAACCGTACCTGTACAGGGTGCTCAGTTCGTCAACGCTCAGTGGTCTGATTATTCTGGTTCTTTCAACCAGCCTTCAGTACAACAGGGTGCTTACAATGCTGAATACGATCTAAAGTTGATGATCGCTCCTGTTCCTTTCCTCGGAATGGAAGGTGCGGTTCAGCAAGACGCAGCCATTATTCCTCTGATCGAAGCGCGTATGAATGACGCGACTAACGTGATGATGGACGCAATGTCTACCGCCTTGTACAACAACACAACCAATACACAACAGTTTATTGGTCTGCCCGCAGCAGTTTCCAACTCAGGTACATACGGCAACATCAGCCGTTCAACCTACACTTGGTGGCAGTCAGGTTCTTATGCCGCAGGTAACGTCAACCCCACTCGTCAGAACGTACTCCAGTACATCTCTGGCACGGTGAAGAAAGGTGCTGAAGTACCCACATTTGGTGTGTGCGGCTTTGGTACTTGGACGTTGTTGGCACAAGACTTTGTAGGCCAAGAACAGTATGTGATTACTCCTGGTAGTGGTTTTGATGGCGATGCAAATGGCCCCCAAGCAGCGTTCCGCGCGCTGATGGTTGCTGGTGTACCCATCTATGCTGACCCCTACTGCCCCGAAGGTACTCTGTATCTTTTGAACACCAACTATTTGTCTCTGTACATCCATGAGCAAGGTTCGTTTGTGTTTACTGGATTTGAGTCCACTCTACCTAACTGGCAGATTGGTTATGTAGGTGCTGTGATCATGATTGCGGAATTGGTTTCTTCCAAGCCCAAGAGCATGACAGCAGTGACCGGCTATAACTACCTGTCGCTATAAGGAGATAAGTCATGTCATTAAGCACAAACAAAATCCTTTTAGCTAATGCGTCTACAAACACCGCAGGTGCATTTTTCCAGGTTACATCGTTTAACGTCACCAACGCTGCAACCGCAGCAACTACCATTCCTGCTGGCTTGTGGTTTGTTACCAACACTGCAAACGTAACCATTTACTTCAACACCTCTAACAACGTGGCTTCACCCACGTTTACTACCGCACTGGCAAACAACACTGCCGGTTTGGTGTACTCAGACGGTGTGAATGTATTGGCTAACTCTGCACTGGGTAACGTGACGATTAACTTGTATGGTTCTAACGGTGGCCAGAACGTAAGCGGCACTTATAACGCCTCTTAAGGAGAAATCATGGCTAATCCAGATTCAGTCAGTCAGTTTTACCTTGATTCGTTTAGCGCAGGGCGTATTGGTCAGATTACTTCCACTACTCTTAACGCTACTTCGAACTCAGGTGTGGCCGCCTTAACCATTCCGCTTTTAAACGGCGGTTTGACTAAAGGTGCTTCTGTTGGTAGTTCTGGTGCGGTCATTCCTCGCCGTGTAACAATCAACAATCCATCTGGAAGCATGGCAAACGCTAACATCTCAATTACTACTAGCAATGATGGAAACATCTTGAATGCAGTAGTAGCTAATGTGGTGTTGGCTAACGTCACAGCAACAGGTACGTTTCAAGACCTCACCATTGCTCCTGCTTTTCTCGCCGGAAATGTGGTAAGTGGATATAACACCCAGGCGTTGTATATCAACATCAATGCGCCTCAAGGTGGTACAAACACTTGCTCGATCCAAGTTTACGGCGATGTGGTGAGTTTCTAATGTCAAACATTTATGTGACAAACCGTTGGAACAAGCCAGTAGTCATGTCTTACTGTTTTGTTCTCTATGAGTTTCCAGTAGGTCAAACGGTAGAAGTACCGTTAGATGCGGCGCGTCACATATTTGGTTTTGATGAAGATGATAAAGAGCCTTATATGGTTAGGCTTGGATGGATTAGAACGAAGAACGATTACGATGAATCTGTGAAGATTTATGATCGTTTTGAGTTCTCATTTGAGCCGCCAAAAAAGAACCACTCTCTATCCCCGGTGGTGGAAAAAGTACCCTTGCCCAACGCAAGAAGGGCAGGGGGAACCGTCCAAGCTAATGCGTAACATGGGAGTTACATGGCAACAACACTTAGCCAGTACATTACGCAAGTGCAGTATTTGCTGCATGATGCTACCGGAGTTTTTTACACTCAAACTCAACTAACCTCCTATATCAATCAAGCGCGTGAGCGCGTGGTTCGAGATACAGGTGCGTTACGCACAATTCAAACACTGACTGTTCCTGCTTCACCTACTGCTGGTGGACAAGCCCCTGTTTTGTGGACAGCCAATACCGCAGTGACGGTAGGGCAACAGTTAGTCAGCAACATTTACACTTACATTGTCACAACGGCTGGTACTACGGGTAGCACAGCACCACCGTACCCCGGTAGCAGCAATAGCAATTACAGTGGTAATGTGTACCCGCCCAGCACTCCGTTCCTAGATGGAACGGCATACATACAATATGTGGGCAATGCGGAACAAATCAACTATGTAACCTTGCCATCTGGTGTACAAACCCTAGATGTGCTCAATATCAATTTGTACTGGGGTAATACTCGCGTACCTTTACGGTACTTGCCATGGACTCAGTTTAATGCTGAGTTACGATTTTGGCAGAACTATATTGGTAGACCTATCTGCTTTACCCAGTATGGACAGGGATCAATTATTATTGCGCCTGTACCGGATAACATCTATACCGTAGATATTGATACTGTGATTTTGCCTACGGCTCTGACTAATCCGTCTGACATAGATAACATCAATGACCCGTACAATACTCCTGTGCCATTCTACGCAGCTTACCTTGCTAAGTATTACGAGCAGAGTTTTGGTGAGGCTGAGATTTACAAGCAAGAGTACAACAAGCACGTCCAGGCGGTGCTAGTGGCAATCAGCACTCGCAGGATGCCTACTCCTTACTCGACACCGTTCTAACATGGCATCCGCAGAACAGAAAAAGTCGTATGCGGTTGTCAAACAGTTCAAAGGTCTAAACACCAAGGCTAACCGTACTGCTATCCAAGAAGAAGAATTTGCTTGGTTAGAGAACGCTATGCCTGTGGGCTATGCAAACCTACGCATTACGCCTACTTATAGCAACGTAGGTAATGTCACGTTTGCAAACGTAGTAAGTAATTACTTCTCTGTAAACGTAGGGATAAACGACTATCTGCTTGCCTTTCAGCAAGACGGACGTTTACAAGCAGTCAACCTGCAAACCAATTCACTGATCAATGTGGCCGCAGTTGGTACGTTTACGGGTGATGGTGCTACTAATGTAAGCCAGTGGCAAAACACTAATACGTTGATTGCAGATTCAAACAAAGGTTTGTACAGTTGGGATGGTACAAATCTAGTCAGTATTGGTTCTGTTGGCATCATTGGCATCACTAACCCAGGTTCGGGTTATGTCACTGCACCCTCTGTCAAAATCTCAGCACCCAATCAAACAGGTGGACAACAGGCTTACGCAACAGCATCTATAACGGCAAATGCTGTTAGTGCAATCACCTTAACCAACGCCGGTTCGGGTTATACATCTTCCCCCACCGTCACTTTGTCTGGTGGTGGTGGCAGTAATGCAACCGCAGTAGCGCAGATCATTACGTTTGCGACTGGCACAATGTCGGTGTTGGTGACCAATGGTGGGGCAGGATATACCAATGCAGCCAATACGGTAGTCACTATTACAGGTGGTGGTGGAGCCAATGCAGCCGGTACAGCCATTGTGTCTGGCAACATTGTTACGCAAGTGATTATGACTAACGTAGGCGATCACTACAGCAACTCAGCTAACCTGTCTGTGACTATCACTGGGGGCGGGGCAACCACTAACGCTACTGCCAATGGCGTGATAACTAGTAATGCTATTGTGGGTGTGGCTACATTCTCTGGCCGCACTTGGGTAGCACAGGGCAGAGTGGTGTCTTATTCCTCTGCAATTAGTTTTACCGACTTTTCTACTGTATCAGCAGGGCAAATTGTACTGACCGACTCGACTCTGCACGGTAATATTCAGCAGTTATTGTCTGCAAATAACTTCCTGTACGTGTTTGGTGATGATTCGATTAACGTATTCTCTAACCTACAGGTACAGACAAACGGTACTACGGTATTCACCAATACTAACGTCAGTGCATCTGTAGGTTCTAAACGGCCTTATGCAATCTTTCCGTACTTCCGTTCAGTGCTATTTATGAACGATTATGGGGTGTATGCCCTGGTTGGATCGACTACATCTAAGCTGTCTGATCAGTTAGACGGTATTGTGCCTAACATTGACTTTACAAAGCCTATTACAGCAGGTCAGGTTTTGCTTAACAACATTTTGTGCTCTGCTTTTAACTTTTACTACACCGGTGGTCAGGGTGTCAGTAGCAGTAATCGCTATCTACAAGCCGTGTTTTTTGAGAAGAAGTGGTTTTTAACCAGTGCAGACAACGCTTTATCGTATGTTACGTCTGCACCAGTAGGCGGCAAAATTAACCTGTATGGCACGAACGGTAATTCCTGTGTGCAGTTGTATAGCAACCCAGGTGCAAACGTATCCAGTTATGTACAGACTGCATTGATGCCAATGGGCGATCCCATCCGTACTAAACAGGCATTGAAGCTAGGGGTAGAAGCAACACTGACTAACAACGCTACTATGTTAGTGACAGTAGATAGTGAAAGTGGTAGCAGTCCAACGTATACTCTTACTGACTATGTATTTTGGGTAAACAACTTTGGTACGACTGTCCCTTGGATTAATAACTCTTTAGCAACAGTAGCTTGGAATGGTTCAGCAGGGTATGTGTTGTACAAGAATGACGCACAGCAATACGGTAAGTATTTGGGTATGACGGTGCAATCCAACAGTGCAGGTTTTGTGATTAACGGATTTGAGTTTGAGCATGAACTCAGAGTGAGGTTCTAAAATGGCAGTTCCCTATTCATTTGCTACGCAGACGGGTTCTATCCCTCTATCTCAACTAGACAGTAACTTTGCTACGGCAATTACCCTGGGTAATACGGCTGTGGTGCTAGGCAATACTTATAGCACAATTGGCAACCTTACGCTGTCTAACGTCACTATCTCTAGCGGTAACGTCAGCATCAACGTGTCTAACGTCAGTACACTGAATGTTGTGACTTCGACTGTGACGGGTAATGAGACTGTAGGCGGTAACGTCACCATTACTGGCAACGTATCGGTCAACGTAGCCAATGTCACCACGCTAAATGCTACCAGTTCAACCATTACAGGCAATGAGACTGTAGGTGGCAACGTAACGGTTACAGGTAATGTCAGCGTCAACAACGCAACCTTTTCTAATAGTCTTACTTTGTCAGGCGGTACTGCTAACGGTGTAGCGTATCTAAACGGTTCTAAAGTCCTTACTACTGGTTCTGCGCTGACTTTTAATGGTTCGCAATTGGCAATAGGAACAACTAGCTTTGGAACTAGCGGTGGCCCTGTTGTTATTTATGGTGCAAGCTCTAATCAAGGCATTGCGCTACAAACTGGTTCTGTTGGCGGTGGATTTATTTCAAACAATGGTAGTGGAGCTGGTTTAAATTTTTATACAAATACAGGTGCTTTAGGCTCGGAAACATTTACAGAGCGTATGCGTATTGACGCTAGCGGTAATGTAGGTATTGGTGCTACACCACCAGCATGGGGTAGCCCATTATCAGGGTATACAACTACTTATGGTGCGTATGGTGCAGTAGGTCAATCATCTAATGGCTCAATTCAGCTTATTGAAAACGCTTATTACAACGGAACAAACTGGATTTATAGAAATACTGGTGACAACGCCTTAAGGTATGTGCAAGGTGCAGGTAATCATACTTGGTACACAGCACCAGTAGGAACAGCAGGAAATGCAGTAACATTTACTCAATCTTTAGCAGTAGGAAAAGGTACAACTCTTGCTCTTGAAGGTGCTTCATCTGCTTCAGGTACTGGTATAGCCTTCCCAGCAACTCAATCAGCATCATCAGACGCCAACACGCTGGATGATTATGAAGAGGGGACTTGGACGCCTACTGTCAATGGCGTAAATTTGGGTGCTGTTGGAAGGTACACGAAGGTTGGTCGCTTGGTGAGTATTTCTTTTTCAAACCAATCAGGCATTACTGGAATCGCTGTTAATGCCAACATGAACTGTAGCGGCATTCCTTTTAACGTCGTTGGTGGTGTATGGGATAACGCCGCCACCGCCCTGATGATTTGGAACAATCAGTCAACTGGTTATCCAGATGAACTTGCTTGTGGACGATTATCAAATTCCAGTATAGTAAGCATGACAAACAAAGGCTCCGAAACGACTACAACATTAGACCCTTGGGGTTTGTCTGTTGTTTATTACACATCTTAACCACGAAGTTCAGTAGCCTGACTGGATTGGTCGGGCTGGACACAACGCCAACTTTAAGGAGAAACCCAAATGGCAATCACGAAAGAAAAAGTAATCGACCAAATCACCGTGACTGAGAACGGCATCGTTCTCTATCGTGAGGCGACTCGCATCATGGAAGACGGTCAGCAACTGAGCCAAACCTACCACCGCACAAGCCTGTTGCCGGGTCAAGACCTTGAAGGTCAACCCGCCAATGTCGTGGCAATCTGCAATGTGGCTTGGACACCTGAAGTTGTTGCTGCTTACAAAGCACAGCAAGCCGCTAATGCTTTATTAAACGCAACAACTAAAACACAACCTGAAACACCAACAGCATGATTAAGTTAGAACTAGAAATCAACGCTGTTAATTTCATTCTTCAGACTTTGGGTGAATTGCCTAGCAAAACTGGCGTTTGGGATTTGATCAAAAAGATCAAAGAACAGGCTGACCCACAAGTACCTGCGACTACCGAGGAAACGAAACAATGAGTGTAAATGCCGCCTTCACACCTACGGGTAATACTTTTGTATTGACGGCGGCAACCTCTGCGCCAACTCCGGTACAGGTAGTCACCAATGGTGCAGCCAGTAACCAGT
>Ga0209083_1003075_pt1 | contig 14591 bp, 15 predicted proteins | sample AM7aDNAmetaG_FD_184132 | JGI IMG/M metagenome (GOLD analysis project Ga0209083, IMG submission 184132) | Freshwater microbial communities from Finland to study Microbial Dark Matter (Phase II) - AM7a DNA metaG (SPAdes) (version 3) | ecosystem: Environmental > Aquatic > Freshwater > Lake ...
CCGGTGAGGATCCCGATTTTTTTGATCGTTTTTTTCATAGGCTCACTGAAGTAGCTTCAACTCTTCTCCGGTATTCGGATCATAAGTGTAATTGGAAGGAAAGGTCTGTCCCGTCCTCGGGTTGTACTTCGAGTTCATTTCCTGCTTCACAGCAGTCGTCGGGGTTGCGACCTGCACCGCCACAGGCTGCTGCGCGACCGGCGCGTAGGTTTGAGTCCCAACCGGCTGGGGAGCATATTGCTGAGGCTGATACTGTTGCTGCATCATTTCCTGCCGCAACTCCTTCTTAGTCTGTTCTTTTTGCCGACGCGCCATTTCTCCCGCCACAGCGCCCGTCAAAAGACCGGCGCCCGCGCCAATGGCCGTTCCGACACCCGCGTGCCCTGTTGCCGCACCGGCAAGAGCCCCGATGCCGGCACCCAACGCCGCACCCGCGAGACCGCCCGTTTCACGCTCCGAGAGTCCGCTTTCCGTCGCGCAACCGCTCAGAACAAGCGGAAGGATCAAAAGAACCGCTAGTTTTTTTGTGAAAAGCTTCATGGCTTTCTCCTTTACCGAATGGAATACGGAATGATGTGAAATAACCCGTCCCAAAATTTCGCTCATTATAATCATTTTTTTGTTTTTCAGAATAAGATTCTTAGAAACTCTTTCAACGAACGCGGCGAAGCCCTTGCATCCACCCCAGTACCGCTCCGGCCACCTGGGCCTTGGACCGGTTCACAAGACTCCGAACCGCACCGTCAGGCCCGATCAAATGGACCGTAACGCGACGCTTCCCGAACGGGACCTGCCGTTTGGGATCGTAAAAATTCGCCACGATGCCGTCGGCTCTCTTCCTTATAAGCTTGTCCGTGGCCCGCCGTATCAAGTCCCGCGTCTCGAGACAAAAACCGATCACGATCCTTGAACCCTTCCTCCGCGCAAGAGAAGCAAGAATGTCGGGCGTTCTCCTAAGTCGAAGCGTCATCCCCTTCGAGCTCACGATCTTGTGCCTCTCGGATCGATCTGGCATGAAATCGCAAACCGCAGCTGTCATGATGAGACCGTCATGCTTGGGGAAAAGTTCCGTGCAAATTTTCTTCATCTGAGCCGCCGAGACCACCGGGTAGAATCGGACCCCTTTGGGAGGCTGAAGGTCGGTGGGACCGCTGACAAGGCTCACTTGATAGCCCTTAGATGCCGCCACGCGTGCGAGGGCATAGCCCATTTCCCCCGTCGAAAGGTTCGTGAGAAAGCGAACGGGATCGAGCATCTCCCGCGTCGGGCCGGCCGTAATGAGGATTTTCTTGAGGGGTGCGGCCACGGCGTTACCGGTGGCTGTTTTTCTTGGAAAGGATCTGCTGCACTGCATCCAGAATGGCTTCGTCCGAAGCGATATGCCCCACACCCACGCGGCCGCAGGCCAGATCCCCTTCGATGGGATCCACGAAGTGATACCCAAGGGCCTTGAGCTGCGCGATATTCCGCTGCGTCACGGGATGCGTAAACATTTGATCGTTCATGGCAGGAACCACCAGGATCGGCTTGCGCGTCGCAAGCGCAAGACAGCTCGGAAGATCATCCGAGATCCCAGCCGCCATTTTCGCGATAAAATTGGCCGTGGCGGGCGAAACAAGCACCAGGTCCGGAAGATCGGCCAAGGAGGTATGCAGAACGCCAAAGGGCGCATCCTGCGGGAACATCTCGGAATAAACGCGCTCACCGCTCACCGTGCGGAGCACGGTCGGAGTCACGAATTCCTTGGCACAGGCCGTCATGACGCACACCACCCGCGCGCCCTCAGACTTCATCTGCTTGATGAGGTCCGGGGTCTTGTAAGCGGCAATGCTGCCCGTCAGGACGTGAAGGACCGTCTTACCCGAGAGTCTTTTTGCCCTTGGCTTTGGTTTCAACATAGCTGACCTTCTTGGCGGCCATTTCGTTCAACGCGATGGTCGAGACTTTTTTGGAATCTGTCTTGATGAGCGGTTGGGCGCCCTGCGCGAGCTCATTGGCCCGTGCCGCGGCGGTCAAAACGCTTTTATAGAGGCTCTGGTTCTTTGCCGACAAGATCTTTTCGAGCGCGATGTATGCCATGATCAGTTGTTTCTCCTTGGTTGTGAATTGTTCAAAATGATTTCCTCGACCTCGAGGACTGCCTGGTCCAAACTCTGATTGATCACCGTGTGATGATAAAGCTTCGCGGCCTTGATCTCATCCTGCGCGATCCCGATCCGCTTTTCGATCTCTTCGGGCGTTTCCGTGTTCCGTCCCGTAAGCCGTTCCCGCAAAGCCTTCACCGACGGCGGAAGAATAAAAATACTGAGAAGCGGCCGCTCTTTCCCCCAGGACGCCATGATCTGCTTCGCTCCCTGGACATCGATCGTCATGATGACTTTTTTCCCCTTGGCGACCTGGTCCACCACGAATTCCCGGGGCGTGCCGTAGAGATTGCCATATATCTCGGCATGCTCAAGCATTTCCCCCTCGCCGATCTTATGCTCAAAATCCTGGCGGGAAAGGAAAAAATAATCCTGCGCGTTTTTTTCATCGACCCGGGGCGTGCGTGTCGTCGCGGAGATCGAACGGATCCAATCCGGATTCCGTTTGAGCAACCGTTCGACGATGCTTGTCTTCCCGCATCCCGAGGGCGCGGAAAGCACCACAAGGAGTCCCTCTCCAACACTTTTCTTATTCGACATTCTGCACCTGTTCGCGAATCTTTTCGATCTCGCTTTTGATCGCGATGGCTTCCTGGGAGACCTCGAAAAGCTGGGCCTTCGACGCCATCGTGTTTGCTTCGCGATTCATTTCCTGACAAAGAAAATCCAGTTCCCGGCCGATCTCGCCCTGCCGCCCCAGCCAAGTCGTAAAAAGTTCCAGATGGCTTTTCATGCGCACTGCTTCTTCGGTGATATCCGAGCGTTCGGACAACAACGCCACCTCACGATAAAGCCGTTCCTCGCCGAGCTTCTCATCGCCGAGAAGGTCCTTGAGACGGCTCTTCAATTTCTCGAAATAGATCTTGGAACTCCCCTTCACAAGAGTCTCGATCTTCTGGGTCGTTTTCGCGATATGCTCCAGGCGCTGACGGAAATCCTTATCCAGCTTCGCGCCTTCCGCTTCCTTGTGAGCGACCGCTTTTTCCAAAGCCTTTTTCAGAAGCTCGCTGAGCTTATTCCAGCTCCAGGCCCCCGCGTCTTCCGCGGTCTTTTCCTTGACCACTCCGGGGAGCCGAAGGATCTCTTCGATCGCGATCTTCCCTTCCAACTTAAATTTCGTCTTGAGTTTCTTGGCAGAAGCGAGATACACGCGAACCTGATCTTCGTTTAGCTCATACGTGGGAGCCTCGCCGTTCTTACCTTCTTCCGCGATACTGAGCGTCACCTTGCCGCGCCGCATCACCGACTGGACCAACTGACGCGCCTGCGCCTCAAAAGCAACCATAGCCGGCGGAAGTCTCAGGGATAGTTCAAAATACCGCTGATTGAGCGACCGGATCTCCACGACCCAGTTCTTGCCGCCCGCCACAAGTGACACGCGTGCAAATGCGGTCATGCTTCTAATCATAAATATGGGATCTCAGGAAAGTGACAGAGCCATTTAGCCCAGTGGATTGCGCATTATAAAAGTTTCTAGAGGTCTGTCAAGGGAAAGAGGTTCCCGAATTTCCATAAGATGTTTTGTTTAAACGGGTTAAGAAATCATCCGTGGCAAGATTCGATGGAGGAGAGAATCTCGAGTGCAGCAGCTTTCGGATCAGAAGCCTGGGTGATGGGACGTCCCACGACCATGTGGTCGGAACCGGCCGCAAGCGCCTTTTCAGGCGTAAAGATACGTTTTTGGTCGCCCTTATCGGCTCCCACGGGACGGATGCCAGGCGTCACGATCAAAAAATCCTCTTTGAACTTCTTGCGAACCCAGGCGGTTTCCTCCGGAGAACAAACGATGCCGTCGAGTCCCGCTTTTTTCGCGAGTCCGGCCAGATGCAGCACCTCATCCTTTACACTTCCCCGGACACGGAGATCGCTGGAAAGCGCCTTTTGATCATGGCTGGTCAGCACGGTCACGGCAATGAGCTTCGGCTTCTTGACGCGTCCCGAGGAATACTTCTCCACTGCTACCCGGGCCATCCTCATCATTTCAAAACCGCCGAGCGCATGGACATTCACCATATCCACTTCATGTTCACACACGGCGGCAAGCGTACGACTCACGGTATTCGGGATATCATGGAATTTGAGGTCGAGGAAAACACGGCCTCCATAATTTTTCACGAGATTCACGGCCTTCCAGCCATGCGCCGTGAAAAGTTCCATCCCCACTTTATAATAGTGAACGACACCCTTAAGCTGCGAAAGCCACTTCTCCGCGACTTCCAGCGTCGGCGCATCGAGCGCCACGATCAGACGTGCATTCGAAACTATTTTGCTCATAACTTGCACCCCGACACTTTTTCTTCCGCGGATTTGTAGCTCCCACGCAGTCCTCCGATATTCCGGAGGCCTTCCTTCCGGCAAAATGCCGCAAGTCCGTCGATAATGGCTTGGGTCGCTCCCGGTTCCACAAAATTGGCTGTGCCGACCGCCAGAAGGTCCGCTCCCACGATCAGGAATTCCAGGGCGTCTTTGACATTCGAAATGCCGCCCGAGGCAATGACCGGCACTCCGAATTCTTTTTTGAGCTGATAGACATAACGGAGCGCGACCGGCTTGATCGCGGGACCGCTCAAGCCCCCGAAATCCTTGGCGAGCTTGGATCGGCGCGAGCGGATGTCCACCGACATCCCGCGCAGCGTGTTGATCAGGCTGAGTCCGTCGATCCCCTGCTTGAGGATCGTTCCCGCGATCGCGGAGACATCCCCGAGTTCCGGCGAAAGCTTGGCGAAAGTCAAAAGTCCTGTCCCCTCCCGAACGGATTTGACGGCCTCCAAAATGCGCTCCTGTTTTTTCATGAAATTGACGCCGCCCCCTTCCACATTCGGACAGGACAGATTAATCTCCAAGGCGCTCACGACATCGCGATGCGCCTCAAAGGCCTTGGCGAGCTCGGTGAATTCCGCGGTGGTTTCACCGGCAATGCTGACGATAAGGGGCACCCCGAGCTTTTTAAAATAAGGGATCTTGTGCTCCAGAAAATCCTCCAAGCCTTTATTCTGCAGGCCGATGGCATTCAGCATCCCGGCCGAAGTCTCGCAGATGCGCGGCATGGGATTGCCGGCGCGGGGCTTCACTGTGATTGTCTTCGTGATAATCGCGCCGAGTTTCTTCGGATCAACATAACCGGAATATTCGTCCGTGGTCCCGAAGGTCCCGGAAGCGACGGTAATCGGATTCTTGAGCGTGAGGGATTTAATATGCGTCGTCAGGTCGGCTTTCATGGGATCACCAGATCTTTAAAAGGGATCACGGGACCTTCCACACAGGCCCGCACTCTTCCCGCGACGGTCTCGACCATGCACCCGAGGCAAGCCCCGACGCCACACGCCATGCTCTCATCCCAGGAAGCTTCGCCTTCGACCCCGTATTTCCGAGCGAGCGTGATCACCGCCTGCATCATAGGCTTGGGCCCGCAAGTCTGGATAAAGAACTCGTCGGGATCCTGGTCGGCCAGGATCTTTTCAAGGAGCAGTGTGACGCGGCCTTTCGTCCCGAAGGAGCCGTCCTCCGTGGAATACAAGACCTTCGCCTTCGCCCGTTTTAACTCGCGGCGGGGCATGAGCTCCGCCTTGGATTTGGTCCCGATCAGGAGATATTCGGTGGGATATTTCTCCGCGAGAAAAACAAGCGGCGGCACGCCGACGCCCCCCGCGACGAGAATCCGCTTTTTCTTGTCGATCTTGGCCGAAAAACCTTTCCCGAGCGGCCCCATGGCCTTCAGTTTTTCGCCTTTTTTCTTCTGACAAAGGACCTGCGTGCCGTAGCCCAGCACCTCATAAAGCACTTCGACCTTCTGACCCGTGACGCGATAGTAGCTGAACGGACGCCGCAGATAGGGATCATTCCCCTGAGTGATCTTCATATGAAGGAATTGGCCGGGCACAACGCCACGGGAAAGCTTGGGAGAAGAGAAGATCAGCTTGTAATACTTCTCATTGATCTTCCCGTTCGCGAGGATCGTGAGAATCTCATCGGAACCTTTGGAATGGCTCATCACTTTTTCCCCTTGATCCCGTGATAGTCATGAATTGATTTCACGTCCAGATCGTCATCCTTCACCGCCTGAAGACCGCACACCGCAGCGCGAGCCGCATTGAGCGTCGTGATACAGGGAATGTTGAAAGACACCGCGAGCGAACGGATCTTTCCTTCGTCGAGCATCGGTCCCTTGCCGCTCGGGGTGTTCACGATCAGATCGATCTTCTTTCCCCGGATCAAATCGGAAATGTTCGGCGTTCCTTCCATGATCTTGAACACTTCCTCCGCAGGAATTCCCGCTTCCTTGAGAACCTTCGCCGTCCCCTTAGTCGAAACAATCTTGTACTTCAGTTCATGAAATCCCTTGGCGATATCCGCGATCCGGGACTTGTCCGATTCCTTGACGCTGATAAAGATGGTCCCCTTGCGCGGGATGTGGCTGAGCGCCGCGTCCTGCGACTTGTAAAAAGCGCGGCCGAAATCCTTGTCGATCCCCATGACTTCCCCCGTCGACTTCATTTCGGGAGACAGGATGATATCGACCCCCGGAAATTTCACGAATGGGAACACCGATTCCTTCACGGCGACATGCTTGGGCACGATCTCTTCGGTAAAGTGGAGGTCCTTCAAGGTCTTCCCCATCATACATTGCGCCGCGAGCTTCGCGAGAGGCACCCCGATCGTCTTACTGACGAACGGCACGGTGCGCGAGGCCCGGGGATTCACTTCGAGACAAAAGAGCTGCCCTTTCTGGATCGCGTATTGCATATTCATCAGACCGACCACATGCAGTTCCTTGGCGATCGCCTTCGTCTTGGCCATGATCTCTTCCACGAGGTCCCGTCCAAGCGAGAACGGCGGGATCACGGACGCGCTATCGCCGGAATGAATGCCCGCTTCTTCGATGTGCTCCATGACAGAACCGATCACCGACTGTTTGCCGTCCGAGATCAAGTCCACATCCACCTCGGTCGCGTCTTCCAGGAATTTGTCGATCAGGATCGGTTGATCGTCGCTCGCGTCGACCGCGTGCTTCATGTATTTTTTAAGCGAGGTCTGGTCGTAGACGATCTCCATCGCGCGCCCGCCGAGCACATAGGACGGACGGATCACGACCGGATAGCCGATCTCTTTGGCAATGCGGCAGGCCTCATCGAGATTCGTCGCGATCCCGTTCGCGGGCTGGCGCAAGTTGATCTTCTGCAGGAGTTTTTTGAACCGGTCGCGGTCTTCAGCGCGGTCGATCGCGTCCACCGAAGTCCCGAGGATCTTGACCCCGTTCGCCATGAGGGATTTCGCGAGATTGAGCGGCGTCTGTCCGCCCAGTTGCAGGATCACGCCCAGCGGCTTTTCGCTCTCATAGATATTGAGGACGTCTTCCAGCGTCAGCGGTTCAAAGAAAAGTTTGTCCGAGGTGTCGTAGTCGGTCGAAACCGTCTCGGGGTTGGAATTGACCATGATCGTTTCGTAACCCATTTTCTTGAGAGCTTGAACGGCATGAACGCAGCAATAATCAAATTCGATCCCCTGCCCGATCCGGTTCGGCCCGCCGCCCAGGATCATGACCTTCTTTTTCTTACTCGGATTCGATTCATCCTCATCTTCGTAAGTCGAATAGAAATAAGGCGTGTAAGCCTTGAACTCCGCGGCGCAGGTATCCACCAACTTATAGACCGGCTTGATGCCAAGCAGTTTCCGTTTCTTCCGCACGATCCTTTCCGAAAGTCCCCAGAAAAACGCCAACTGAACATCAGAAAATCCGTATTGCTTGGCCTTGCGCATGAGCGAGTCCTGCGCCTTCGGCTTCCCGTGTGCCGCGAGCAATTCTGTCTCAAGGTCGATCAGCTGCTTGAGTTGCGCCAGGAACCACGGGTCCACGCCGGTCTTTTTGTAGATCTCGTCCGTGGTGTAGCCCGCCCAGAAAGCATATTTCAGATAAAAGAGCCGGTCTTCCCGCGGCACTTTCGCGTAGGCGAATATTTTTTCACGAAGCTCTTTATCCCCCGGAAGGGTCTTGATGAACTGGACATATTCTTCGCGAGTCTTGAGCTTTTGATCAAAGATCTTATCCTTGCCGTCGCCACCGAAGCCGAAACGCTTGGTCTCAAGAGAACGCAGTCCCTTCTGGAGAGCTTCCTTGAACGTGCGGCCGATCGACATCACCTCACCCACGGATTTCATCTGGGTCGTCAGGCGGTCATCCACGCCCTCGAATTTCTCGAAGGCGAAGCGCGGGATCTTGACCACGCAATAATCGATCGAAGGCTCGAACGAGGCCGGCGTGTATTTGGTGATGTCGTTGGGGATCTCATCGAGCGTGAGTCCGACCGCAAGCTTCGCCGCGAACTTGGCGATGGGAAATCCCGTGGCCTTGGAGGCCAGCGCCGAGGAGCGGGAAACGCGGGGGTTCATTTCGATAATGACCATGCGACCCGTCTTGGGGCAAACCGCGAACTGGACATTGGACCCGCCGGTCTCGATCCCGATCTCGGACATGACTTTTCGGGCGGCGTCACGCATCCGCTGATACTCGCGGTCCGTCAGGGTCTGGGCCGGCGCGACCGTGATGGAATCCCCCGTGTGAACGCCCATCGGATCCAGATTCTCGATCGAACAAATCACCACGAAGTTGTCTTTCTTGTCGCGCATGACTTCAAGCTCGTACTCTTTCCAGCCGACGATCGACTCTTCGATCAGCACCTCATGCACCCGGCTGTAATCGAGCCCCGTGCGCGCGGTAGCCCGGAGTTCTTCAAGATTCTGGCAGATACCGCTTCCCGAACCGCCGAGCGTGAAGCTGGCCCGGACGATCACCGGATAACCGATTCTTTCCGCGACCTTCTCGGCTTCTTCAAGCGAATAAGCAAAATCACTTTTCGGAAGATCGAGCCCGATCTTTTGCATTGCGCGTTTGAACTCCTCGCGATTCTCCGCTTTCTTAATGGCCTCATATTTCGCGCCGATCATTTCCACGTTGTGCCGTTTGAAGACGCCCGCTTCATAAGCCTCGACGGCGAGATTGAGCCCGGTCTGACCGCCCATGGTCGGCAGGACCACGTCCGGCTTTTCCTTGGCGATCACTTTCTCCAGGAATTCCACCGTGAGAGGTTCGATGTAGGTCGCGTCGGCAAGTTCCGGATCGGTCATGATGGTCGCGGGATTGGAATTGATCAGGACGACTTTGTAGCCTTCGTCTTTCAGGGCCTTCACGGCCTGAGCTCCGGAATAATCGAATTCGCAGGCCTGACCGATAATGATCGGCCCGGACCCGATGATGAGGATTTTTTTGATGTCGGTTCTTTTGGGCATATTATTTCCGCTCTCTTTCGATCATTTCATAAAAACGGGTGAAGAGATAATCGCTGTCATGGGGACCCGGGGCATTCTCGGGGTGATGCTGGACGCTGAAAAGCGGATGCTTCTTGTGCTGCAACCCTTCGAGCGTTTTATCATTCAAATTCACGTGCGTGATCTCCACTTCCCCCTTGGGAAGCGTGTCGATATCCACCACAAAGTTGTGGTTCTGGGATGTGATCTCGATCTTCCGGGTCTTGAGGTCCATGACCGGCTGGTTATTCCCGTGATGCCCGAACTTGAGCTTGGACGTTTTGCCGCCGAGGGCCTGTCCGATCATCTGATGCCCGAGGCAGATCCCGAAGATCGGGAGTTTGCCGATGAGCTTCTTCACCGTTTCGACAAGATATTTCACCGCCGAAGGATCGCCGGGGCCATTCGAAAGGAAAACACCGTCCGGCTTATACGCCAGGATCTCTTCGGCTGTCGCCGTCGCGGGAACCACCTGAACATGAAAGCCGTGCTGGTTGAGCTTGCGCAGAATATTCCATTTGGTGCCACTGTCGACTGCAACGACCTTGAATGTTTTTTTCTTTTGATCGCCCCACGCGAATTCCGCGGGCATCACGTCCTCGAAGACATACGGCTTAGCGCACATAACTTCCTTGACCAGGTCGACGCCTTCGATCCCCGGGGAATCCTTGGCCTTTTTCACCAGCTTTTTCGGATCCAATTCAATCGTGGAAATGACCGCCTTCTTCGCGCCGACGGTCCGGAGGTGCTTGACGAGTTTGCGGGTATCGATCCCCTGAATGCCGAGAATGTTGTTCTTTTTAAGATACTCATCGAGTGTCATCTCGGAACGGTAATTGCTTACCACGGGACTGAGTTCCTTGATGATAAAGCCCTCGACCCAAGGGCGGGACGACTCGGAGTCGGCGCTGTTGATCCCGTAATTGCCGATCAGCGGGTAGGTCATGCACACCATCTGCCCTTTATACGATGGATCGGTTAGGATCTCCTGGTAGCCGGTGAGCCCCGTATTAAAGACCACCTCGCCGAAAGTCTCCCCCTCGGCGCCAAAGCCTATCCCTTCAAACCACAGTCCATCCTCGAGTGCCAGTATCGCTTTTTTCATGGATTCCATTCCTTTTAGAGGGCGTATTGATAACCCTTCACGAACGTATGCAGAACTTTACCTTTAAGCCTTTTCCCATAGAAGCAGGAGTTAAACGACCGGGAGTGCACGTGCTCTTCCGCGAACACCCAGTCTTTTTCCGTATCCACCAGAATAAAATTCGCCTGCTCCCCGGTTTTGAGCCGGCCAAAATTGGATTTCTTTATGATCTCCGCGGGCGTCAAACTCATTTTCCTCACGATATCTTCCAGCTTCCATTTACGGCCGTGAAAAAGCTCGGTCATGATCACTCCGAAAGCCGACTCCAGACCGATCGTACCGAAGGGCGCCACTTCAATATCCCGGTCCTTTTCTTCGAGGGCGTGCGGGGCATGATCTGTCGCAATCGCGTCGATGGTCCCGTCTTCAAGACCCCGGAGGATCGCCTCCCGGTCCTTCTCGTTACGAAGCGGCGGATTCATTTTATAGAAGGTGTCGTATTTGACGAATTCCACGTCGGTCAGCGCGATGTGATGCGGCGTCGCTTCCGCGGTGATCGGAAGCCCCTCGGCCTTTGCGCGCCGTATCATTTCGACCGCTCCGCGCGTTGAGACGTGAGAAAAGTGCAGATGACATTTAATGAGTCGCACGAGCTCGATATCCCGGGCCGTCGCGATATCTTCCGCGGCGTTCGGCGCTCCCCGAAGCCCCAGCTGGGAGGAGACAATCCCCTCGTTCATAACGCCGTTGACGCTGATCGAATGGTCTTCGGCATGAGACATGATCGGAAGTCCGTAGGTCGCGGCATATTCATAAGCGCGGCGCGCCACACCGGAATCCATCACCCAGCCCCCGTCATCGGTCACGGCCACGGCCCCGGCGTCCTTCATCTCGGCCATTTCAGAAATCTTCTTTCCTTCGCGGCCCTGCGTCAGCGTTCCGGAGGGAAAGATGTTGAAGTTGAGGACGTTCGCACGTTCCATCTGATACTTCACGACTTGCGCGTTATCACAGGCCGGCTTGGTGTTCGGCATGGTGACACAGGCCACAAACCCGCCCGCAATAGCGGCCTGAGCCCCGGATTCGATCGTTTCTTTGTGTTCATACCCTGGTTCGCGAAAATGGACGTGCAGGTCCACAAGGCCGGGCAAAAGGTGCAGCTTCTTGGCGTCCAGGATCTCGGCATCCTCCGCCGCGAGGTCTTTGCCCCATTTCACGATGCGGTGGCTTTTGACGTGCAGGTCCATCACTTCGTCGATCTTGTTCGCCGGATCCACGATATGGGCGTTGCGGATGATGAGGTTCTTGACCGATTGCCCGTTCAGTTTATTTTTCATTTTTCATCGCTCCGCTCAAGAGATAGAGGACCGCCATGCGGACCGCGATCCCGTTCGTGACCTGTTTGAGGATGTAGGACTGAGGACTGTCGGCGAGCGCGCTCTCGATTTCCACGCCGCGGTTCACCGGGCCCGGATGCATCAGGATCGCGTCGGGTTTCGCGTACTTGAAAAGTTCGGTGTTCATTCCGTAGGTGCTCGCGTATTCGCGGATGCTCGGGAACAAGGTCTCGTTCTGCCGTTCCATCTGGATCCTGAGCAGTGTCACGGCGTCCGCGCCATCGATCGCCTTCTTCACGTCATGGATCACCTTCACCCCGAGTTCCTCGATCCCCCACGGGATGAGCGTCTTCGGGCCACAGATCACGACCTCCGCGCCGAGTTTGGTGAGCCCCCAGATGTTTGAGCGCGCCACGCGGGAGTGCAGGATATCGCCGACAAAAACGACTTTGAGGCCTTTGATCTTTCCTTTGATCTCGCGCAGCGTAAACATGTCGAGCAGCGCCTGGGTGGGATGCTCATTGATGCCGTCCCCCGCGTTCACCACGCCGCATTTCGTGTAATTCGAGATCCGGTGCGGCGCTCCGGACGAGCCGTGCCGCATCACGATAATATCCACCTTAAGCGCTTCGATATTGGCGATCGTATCCCACAGGGATTCGCCCTTGGTCATGCTGGAGCCGCCGCTTGCCATCCCGATGGAGTCGGCGCTCAGGCGCTTTTCGGCCAGTTCAAAGGAAACGCGCGTCCGGGTGCTTGGCTCGAGGAAAAGATTCACCACGGTCTTGCCGCGCAGGACCGGGACTTTTTTGACTTCGCGCTGCGAGACTTCGCTGAAGGATTTCGCGGTATCGAGGATCAATTCGATCTCGGCCACGGAAAGGTCCCTCAAGCCCAGCAAGTCTTTTTGCGTCCACTGTGTTTTGGCGGTTTGCGTCATACCTTCGACCCTCCCGAAATGACGGCTTCGTCGACACCGTCGGTTTCTTTCAAGTGAATGGTCACCCGGTCTTGAAGCGAGGTGGGAATGTTCTTGCCGACATAATCGGCTTTGATGGGAAGCTCCCGGTGACCGCGGTCCACCAGCACCGCGAGTCGAATTACTTTGGGCCTCCCGAGGTCGATCACGGCATCCAGCGCGGCGCGAATGGTGCGCCCGGTGAAAAGCACATCGTCGACTAAGATCACGGCCTTGCCTTTGAGATCAAACGGGATATTCGTTTCGTGGACTTCGGGCTTCGGGCCGACCTCGCTCAGGTCATCGCGGTAAAGGGTAATGTCGAGAATCCCCACGGGGACTTCTTTATTCTCGATCTCGAAAAGTTTTTTCTGGAGGCGCTCGGCAAGAAAAACGCCGCGTGTGCGGATGCCGATCAGCGCGAGATTGGAAGTGCCCTGATTGCGTTCGAGGATCTCGTGGGCGATGCGGGCCAGCACCCGTTCGATCCCGCCCTCATCGAGGATCTGCTTTTCAGCGCCGGTCATAAGAGACCCTTCGTGAACACAAAAAAACCCCGGATCAAATTCCGGGGTTCGGAAAGCCGGCAACCCGCCTTCGCTTGCGCTGCGGCGAGGTTCGTCCCAGCCAGCGGGCTGGGCGAAAAAAATGCCCCGCACGTTTGTGCAGGGCTACAGTTATAAGTCCCGATTTTTTTATTCATTGGCGCACCTTTGTCGGCGTCTCAGCGCCGTCTTAAAAGGATGTGGAACCGAATCAACTGCCGAGAGAATATAGGTTCCCGACATTTTTGTCAAGGCACACGAAATAAAAAATGAGAAGGCCTTCTCTATAAGCCGAGTTCTGTCCCCTGCCACTTTCGCAGCAGGTCGATGACCATCTATCTAGGACCTGCATTGCTGCAGGCCTCGGTCGGCTTACCCGGCGAAGTCCCGGCATTGCTGCCAGGAAGGAACGGGCCGTTCCCGCCCGCCAAAATTCGGCGGGCTCTTCACCCTGTTTAGCCTTTCTTCACGTAGAGATTGCCGCGTTTCACCCCCTGTCACTTTCATGACAAGGACTCGTCTCTGTGGCTCTGATCCGTCCTAGGCTCCATCATCTTTTAAATGATCGAACCCAGAAGGTGGGCGTTACCCACTACGATACCCTGTGAAGCTCGGACTTTCCTCCCACAGCGGTTGGGCAGGGCGTTTCCCGCCTCTCGTTATCTGTGCGCGGTCATCCAAGAAGACCTTCTCAAAAAATCACTCCGTTCAAAGAACAATAAAACTAAGCCTTCGCATGCGCCTTCAAAAGATCCAACTGCTCCTTGGCGAAATCCGCCCAACTCGACTGAGGGTATTGCGCCACGACCTTCTGAAAACTCTCCCCCGCCTTCAAGGGATCCCCGGAGGCGGCATAGCTCTTCGCAATATAGTACTCCGCGATCGGCGCCAGACTCCCCTGAGGATTCGCGGCCAAGTACTCCTGATACTTCGCGATCGCCTTGGAATAGTTCCCCTTACCGTAATAAGTCTCCGCGGCCGAATAAGGCCCGAAAGAACTAACGGAACTGGACGCGCAAGAAATACTCAGACACGCCATGATCAAACCTACCGCGAAAACCTTCGCTCTCTTCATGAAAGACCCCTTCAAAATTGAAGTTCAATAGGATATGTTCAGTCTACTTTTTGCCCGAGACAAGTGTCAAGGATGAATGTGCGACTCGAGACATAGGTTACACCTTGTACCGGAGACATGGGTAACACTTTTTTGGAATAATGGCA
>Ga0209083_1003077_pt1 | contig 14581 bp, 8 predicted proteins | sample AM7aDNAmetaG_FD_184132 | JGI IMG/M metagenome (GOLD analysis project Ga0209083, IMG submission 184132) | Freshwater microbial communities from Finland to study Microbial Dark Matter (Phase II) - AM7a DNA metaG (SPAdes) (version 3) | ecosystem: Environmental > Aquatic > Freshwater > Lake ...
AACATTTCCCCACCCTTCGCCGCTGTAATATTCCCACTGATAGACATAACCCCCGGTTCCGTTGGCTGCCGTCACACTTAAAGTTGCTGTTCCGCCGGCACAGATATAAGTTGTTGCTGTTGGCTGGGATGATATGGTAGGATCCGGTACCACGGTGATGGTTGCAGTTGTCGAGTTGGCAACTAAACATACACCGCTCTGAACCACAGCACGGTAATAGGTTGTGGAGGTCAGATCGGTTGCGACCAGTGTTGTTGTGGTATTGGCCACATCATGTATGTCGCTTCCAAAATCATCAGATGAGTATTGCCATTTAACCACACTGCCTGTCTTTCCGTTCAGGGTTAGCGTGGTTGAGTTGGTTCCCGTACAAACTGTTTTGCTACCGCTGATAGTTCCGGCAACTGTAGTCGGGTCAACGGTAATGGTTGCTGTTCCGCTCTGTAACTGTGAACAGGTTGTGCTGGAAGCATCCTGAACGCTGACCAGCGTGTAAATAAATGTCCCGGCAGCTGTTGTAGTCTGGGATACCGTTGCCGTATTTCCGGTACTGATGACTGTTTGATCTCCACCTGCGTTTATCTTATAGGTAAAGGTATAAGGTGCTGTGCCATTTGCCCCGGTGAATGTAATGTCTGGTGCAGTAGCGCCCTGGCATAACCTGGTCGTTCCACTGATCGTCGCTGTCGGCAACGGATTGAGGGCAACGTTAAAATAATCGGTCGTCACCTGACATCCGGTGGCAGTGATCGTTTCCTGGACAGTGAGCCATCCGAATGGATCATTCCAGGTAACAGTAATTGAATTCGTTCCGTCACCGGCAGTAATTGTACCTCCACTGATGGTCCATAGATATGAATGACCTGTTACAAACGGAGTCGAATAAATATTGCCGGTTGATAAAATACATAATGGGGTGGTCCCTGTAATGACGGGTGCAGGCAGTGCGTTAATCCTCACACCTGTAGTGGTTTCAACAGAGGCACAACCGCCTGAAGCCCCGATAGCATACGTTACTGTATACAATCCAGGATCGCTTGATCCCGGGGTAACCATCCCGCTGGATGAATTGAGCACCAATCCAACAGGAGTTGCTGTATAGGTACCGCCCAGGGTTCCGGTCTGTGTAACTGCCTGTGCCTCGAGAATGTCTTTGCAGTAGGGTGATCCCGCATATGAAATGGTGGCGGTCGGGGTGGCGGTGATCGTCACGGGGGTAGTTGCCGTTACTTCGGCGCATCCTCCTGATGCAGCAATGGTGTACGTTACAATATAATTGCCTGCGTCACTTGAACTCGGCGTTATTGCACCGCTTGAGGAACTAAGGGTGAGTGTTCCGGTTCCGGAATAGGTGTAAACTCCACCGGCAGTGCCTGTCAATGTTACCGGCTGTGCAGTTGCGACGGATTTACAGAATGGATGGCCAGCATAAGAAATAGTAGCCGTTGGCGCACTCAACATGGTTACATCAAATGTTGCGGTTAACACACTGCATCCGCCTGCAGCCGCGATGGTATAGGTAACGGTATAAGGTCCTCCTGCAGTAGACGCAGCGGGGTTAATTTGTCCTGTGATCGGGTTAACAGAGAGGGCAGCCGGAGCTGAATAGGTTCCGCCCGGGGTACCTGTCTGAACAACATCCTGGAGAGGTGAGGTGACACAAAATGATGCTGCCGAATAAGAAATTGCTGGCTGTACCGGTGCAGCAGTTATCGTTACATTGAATGTAGCTGTAACCTGTCCGCAACCGTTGGCCGGGGCAATGGTATTGGTCACTGTGTATGTTCCGGCAGTACTTTCCGAAAGGTCGATCGAACCAGTACTTGTATTGAGAAAAACGAGGCCGGTGGTGGATGAGAAAATTCCTGCAACACTCCCAACCGGAATAGTTGCTGTTGGGTCGATGCCGTTTGTGCAATAGGCGCTTTGTGAATAACTGAATGTTGCAACAGGTAATTTTGTAATGGTAATCGTGGCCTCAGCCCATGCATCTGTGCATCCTGATGGCGCCGTAACTGTATTTCTTACCGTGTAGGTTCCGGCTGTGCTGGCTGCAAGGTGGACTTCTCCGGTGCTGGTGCTGAATGAAAGTCCTACGGTGGATGAAAAAGTACCGGGGACGCCACCACCTGTAAAGGTCGGGAATGGATTGACGCCGTTGCTGCAATACGGTGTTTCAGTATAACTAAATGCAGCAACCGGCTGCACGCTGACGATAATCGCAGCTGAACCGGATGTGGTGCCAATGCAATGTGCATCATTTACTGCGGAGAGCGAATAGGTTGTATTGACAATTGGACTCACCCCGATGATCTTGGGATTGTCGGTTGTACTTGAAATGGTTACCGGAGTGGTCCCATCGGTATAGGTGAAAGTCCAGGGTGAATTGCCTGTGAATGCAAAACTCAGATTGGTGGTGCCTCCGCTGCAGATGGCCGTTGTACCAGAGAGGGTCGCGGTTGGCACAGGATAAATGGTCACAGAAGCCTCTGCGGTTACCTGTGCACAAGGTGCAACTGCCGCCAGTGTATATGTCACAGTGTAGGTACCAGGGGTGCTTGAACTAACCAGGATAGCTCCTGAAGATGTATTGAGTGATAGGGTGCCACTGCCGGTATACGAATATACGCCACCCGTATAAACACCGGTTCCGGTAAGTGTAACCGGCTGGCTTCCCAGACTGTTGCAAAATGGTGCACCCAGATACGAAATGCTTGCGGTTGGAAGCTGAAGGATGGTCACAGTCGTGGTGGCCGTCAGAGGCGTACACCCTCCAGCACCGGAAACAAGGTAACTTATCGTGTAGGTTCCAGTTGAACTCGATGCCGGCGTAATGGTACCTGTTCCGGCATCAATGGTAAGCCCGGACGGGGAAGCGGAATAGGTGCCTCCGATGGCTCCGGTACGAACCACATTCACTGATGCATGCGATGTACAGAAAGGCGACCCGGAATATGATATCGTGGGCTGTTCCTGGGCGCTGGCAATGGTTACAAGGGTCGAAACAGGAGGCTCCGAACAACCAGGTGCCGGTGAAACCGTGTAGGTCACCGTGTAGGTATTCTCCAAACTGGTGCTTGGCAGAATAGCCCCGGTTGAACTGCTTAGAGAGAGCCCTGAAGGGGTCGCAGTATAAACACCCCCGGGTGTTCCTGTAGAGGTTATCGGCTGAGAAGTAGCAACGGTTTTGCAAAAAGTTGAACTTGCATAGAAGATACTTGAAGTGACCGTTGAAGCATTGATGCTTGCAAGTACCGACACCCGGTCGCAAATCCCGCATCCGTGCTCATCAACTGCATCGACATAATAATAGGTCGAAACGACCAGTACTGGCGTGATAAAACTTTCTCCGGTACCCACCGAGGTACCATAAAAAGGAACCGTATACCAATGAATCGTACCTGAACTGGCTGTTGCTCCAAGTGTAACCGTTCCTTCGCCGCACCGCGATCCTGGGGTAGTTCCTGTGATCTGCGCGTAAACAGACGATTCAAAATATCCAAGAACTGCCAGGAAGATCAACATCCTTGCAATCATCCGAATGTTTTGTTTTGTAAATCGGAGTAGAAGGTTTTTCATAAGACAATGTTTAATTGTGGTGAATATTAAATTTTGTGAGTCTGTATATGTTTGGTTTATATTGTCGATCTCTTTTAAAATCGGATGAGGTTTCCGCTGGTTTCCACTTCGTAATACCTGAAAATCCATAACACAACTCATTGGCTGAAAGTGCGTTCTTCGAATCAATGACTTGTACCGATGCAATACTGTAACATCTCAATGATACCTGTGCCAACATCAATAGCCGCCTCTTTTTGGTTACGGAGCGAATCTATGGCAACTAAATGAAATTCATCATAGGGGATCGGGAAATTCTCTGTAGGGTTTGGGCTGATTTTAATGTAAGTGTTTGCCCTACACAATCTTTTTTGGCTCAATACTCTTTGGCAGGATCCGTTGAAGTTGGCCGGGGTTGGTTGAGGCGGGACAGATCTCGTCGGAATGGAATTCGCCGGGGCGGAGTTTGTCGCCAGGGTGGGTTCGGAACCCACCCCGGTAATCTGATCAAAGAAAAGATTACTGGTCCGGCAACGTCTTACGCAACCAGAAAAAACCGATAATGCCTGCAATAGCTGAAGCAATCAGCACTGCAATTTTTGTTTGGTCGACCAGTGTTTCCTTATTAAAAGCAAGCAACGTAATGAATATGGACATTGTAAAACCAATCCCGCCTAAAAAACCCGCACCGGCGATATGTTTCCATATTAGGTCCGGGGGCAGTGCACAGAATCGCAACCATACACCGGCTTTCGAAAACAACCATATCCCTAATGGTTTACCCACGATCAGCCCGATAAAAATGCCAATACTGCTTGGTTCAATTAAACCGGATTGCATGTTGCTGCCAATCAGTATCCCCGTATTCGCCAGGGCGAACAATGGCAGGATGATGAATGCAACCGGCCGGTGTAAAAAATGTTGCAATCTGTAAGAGGGCGATTTGTCACCTCCATCTCCGAAAGGAATTGCAAAAGCCAGCAATACACCGGTGATCGTGGGATGAATACCTGAATGCAGCATGAAATACCACATCAGGGATCCTCCTATCAAATAAGGAAAGATCTGATTGATTTTCAATCTGTTAAAAACCAACAACAAGCCAAATATTCCCAAAGCAGCCAACAGGTCAGACCATGCCAGGGATGCGGTGTAAAAAAATGCGATGACCAGGATGGCACCAAGATCATCAATGACAGCCAGGGCCGTCAGAAATACTTTCAGAGAAGCGGGGACCCTGCTGCCAAGCAACGACAAAATACCAATCGCAAATGCGATATCAGTTGCCATGGGAATACCTGCACCGGGTTGGGTCGAAGTATTTATATTGATAATCAGGTATAACCCCGCTGGAACCAGCATCCCTCCCAAAGCGGCTAATAGTGGCAGCGACGCGTTTTTAAATTCTGAAAGTTCCCCTGAATATATTTCCCGCTCAAGTTCCAGCCCGATCATCAGAAAAAAAACGGTCATCAACCCATCATTGATCCAATGCTGCAAAGGATGGCCTCCCAGGTTGATGTTCCATAATTCGGTATAAACTGCACCCGGGAATAAGTTTGCAGCCATGAGGGAGAAAATGGTACAGATGATCAGGACCATCCCTCCTGCTTTCTCACTATGGAAAAAATCAAGAAATTGTCTTGTCAGTTTCATTGTCCTTTTTTCAAGAGCTCCCCTTCAATATTTCTAATTTTTCATTTTGCACTTTGCACTTTGCGTTTTGGAGTATTGCATCCTGCATCCACCACATATTTCCAGGTCCCATCCGGCTGCTTCCTCCATATCGAAATATAATTGCCATACATGGTCGTATCCTTTGATTTCAGATACAGTTCCCACTCTCCGAATGTATAGCCAAGATCATTTGACCGACCTGTTTCTGCTTTTACAGGCCTCCATTGAAGGATCATTTCCGAATCGGGTCTGGCCGTGTAAATCCTGGTCATTTCACTTTTCCCGATGATTGGGAAATCCCCGTCCCTCAGCTTCACGACACTGTCTGCGGCATAAAAAATGAAGGCAGCATTCAGCCCCTTTTCAACACTCATCCGGCTGAATGATTCATCGGTGGCAATCAGCGCCTGAACATCAGACTTTGGTTCTTGGGCACATCCCATCAGGATCAGCATCAACATCAAGGGCAGCATCGTTTTCATATCGTTTTTTCTGCGAAAATACATAGAAAATGGAAATGTCCCTGTTTCCGTTGGGTAAATCCAGGGCGGGGAGTCATCCACTTAATTTCCATGGAATGATTATTTGGCGTAAATTTACCCTTCTATTACTACATAATATATATGGTATGGAAAATAAGCTATCTGTTCTGATCATTGAAGATAGTCAGCATGACGCTGAATTAAATGCCCGCCACCTGGAAAAAATGGGTTATCACGTTGATTTTCGGAGAGTTGAAACCGCCGAAGAGATGAAAGATGCCTTGATGCTGCAATCCTGGGACCTGATTCTTTCAGATTACTCCATGCCGAAATTCGATGTTCTGTCAGCGCTCTCCATCTATCATGCATCAGCGATGGATGTACCTTTTATTGTCATATCAGGGGCGATCGGTGAGGAAAAAGCCGTTGAAATGATCAAAGCCGGGGCACACGATTATTTGTTGAAAGATAACATGACCCGTTTTGGGTCTGTTGTCAAACGTGAACTCAGGGAAGCTTTTCTCCGTCAGCAACTGGCCTATGCAAATACGACCCTCGCGCTCAGTGAGGAACGATACCGGACCATGATCAAAGCCTCTCCCGATGGAATATTAATCATCGATCTCCTGGGGATGATTACCGAAGTATCTGCGGCTGGCCTTATCCTTTTCGGAACAAAGACAGCCGGTGATCTTGTAGGATTGAATTTTTCGGGATTGGTCCCGAATGATGAAAAAAGCAATCTTCTTGAAATTTTCGAGAAAACAATGAAGGATGGGCTTGTCCAGAATATTGAAATAAAATTCATCAGGCTTGATCAATCCCTCTTCGTTTCCGAAGCCAGTGCAACCGTGTTGCATGATTCCATGGGCAAGCCTATCTCGGTGATGATGATTATCCGCGATATTTCACAACGCAAAAACCTGGAAATGCAGCTGATCCACTCCGATCGCATGGCCGGATTGGGAGAAATGGCTTCTGGCATTGCACATGAGATCAATCAGCCATTGAATACCATCTCCATGGCAATGGACAACATCCTGAGTGAAATTGCCACCGGTGATCACGTGGAAAAGGGTTATCTTGAAAAAAAATCTGACAAAATTTTTGAAAATATTACCAGGATTCGCAACATCATTGACCATATCCGTGTTTTTTCCCGCGGGCACGATGATTATATTTTGACAGCCTTTGATATCAATTCAAGCATACGTAATGCCGTTTCAATGGTTTCCGAGCAATTTAAACATTACGCCATCGACCTCCGGTTGTCCCTCGATGACAAACTGCCCCAGCTAATGGGAAATACTTATAAATTTGAGCAGGTCATCCTTAATTTATTATCCAATGCCAAAGATGCATTGCTCGAGAAGGAGGACCTTCAGGACCCGGGGCATGGTAAATCAGTAGAAATCAAATCCTTTACGGCGGATCAGCTGATCGTTGTCGAAGTATCAGACAATGGAACCGGGATTGCCGAAGAGAATATCAAACAGGTGATGCTGCCGTTTTATACCACCAAGGACCCGGGAAAAGGTACCGGGCTTGGACTGTCTGTATCCTACCAGATAATCAAGGAATTGCATGGAACGATGGAATTTTCGAGTAATCTATCTTTTGGAACCAAAATAAAGATACTTTTGAAAAACCAAAATTGAAGGGAAGAATGGCAAAACAGGAAAAGATCGGGATCCTTATCCTGGATGATGAAAAACAATTCACCGAAGAGCTGTATGAGTTTTTACAGAAATCAGGTTTTGAGTCGTTTGAATCAAACACATACGAGGAGGCCCGTCACGTTCTGAACCACCATAACATCGATCTCCTGATCCTGGATGTGCGCTTGCCCGGGATCAGTGGCCTGGATATTTTAAAGGAGATAAAGGTCGAGCATCCAAACCTGGAAGTGGTTGTGATTTCCGCACATGGAGATATGGATACTGTGATCAAAGCCATGCGTCTGGGGGCATTCGATTATCTGCGCAAACCCTTCAGGCATATCGATATCCAGATCGTTATCGAGCGCACACAAAAGTTCCTGTTCCTGCAACGCAAACTCAAACGGGTGGAAGAACGGAATTCCCTGATCTCAAAGACCCTTGAAGAGAAAATTGATCGGCATTTCATCGGCATCAGCCGGAAAATAAGGGAGGTTTTTGAAGCGGCCATGACGGCCTCCCAGTATCCCGATGTCAATGTGCTGATTACCGGAGAAAGTGGGACGGGAAAGGAAAATATTGCCCGGATCATCCATTATTCAAGCCCGCGGAAAGATTATATGTTCTGCGCCGTAAACAGCAGTGCAATTACTGATTCATTATTGGAAAGTGAATTTTTCGGTCATAAAAAAGGTTCATTTACAGGTGCGGTTGCCGATAAAATGGGCTTTTTTGAGGTTTGCAACCAGGGTACGCTGTTCCTGGATGAAATAGCTGACATGCCCTTAAACCTGCAGGCGAAAATTTTACGCGCGGCAGAAGAAAAAGTAATTACCCGGGTTGGAGATACAGCCCCGGTAAATACCGATTTCCGGATCATCTCATCTACCAACCATGACATTGAGAAAGATGTGGCTGGAGGCAAATTCAGGCTCGACCTGTTGCACCGGCTTAACACCCTTCAGATTCATATCCCGCCGCTCAGAGAAAGGCCTGAAGATATCAAACCCCTGCTGGTCCATTTTACCGGGACCTTTGCTCAGAAACTGAACAGGCCCAACCTTGTCATTGAAGAGGATGTCTTTACGGCACTGGAGCATTACCCTTTCCCGGGCAATATCAGGGAGTTGAAAAACATGGCTGAAAGGGCCATCATTCTGAGTAAAAACAAATCCCTGGGAGTCCATGATTTTCCGCTTAAAAACCAGGAACCTGCACAATCTTTCCCAGGGACGGATCACGCCAACCTGAAATTTCATGAGATTGATTTAATCCGCAAAGTGCTTGTCGCAAATAAATTCAATCAAAAAGCTGCTGCTGAAGCACTTGGCATTACCCGTGATGCCCTGATCCGTAAAATGAAAAAATACAACCTGAAGATCGGTAAGAGCGAAATCCGACCTTTATTTTCGCACACATGTGCGGTTTTTTCACTTTATAGCCCTATTCTTTCCATAACAATTATTTCGATCCGCCCTTTCCGGCAATGCACCGGGTAATTTTATCATTCTCATTTTAATATACTTAGCATAATAAACTGCTAAATATCCTATGCAGGGTTCTTTCCGGACCGTTTTTTGCATTGTTCACAATTGTCAGTTGAGAAATCAGTATTAAAAAGCATTGTGGATGACGTTGACAAGGATCGTTAAAACAACTTCTTCGATAATCTTAATGATGGTTCTGTTTGCACCGGATTTTTTCGGTCGTGATCCTTACTATACCCAATTTTCCAACGTCCCGTTATTTTATAATCCGGCTTTTACGGGAATTTATACCGGGGCACGCTTCAGGCTCCTCTCCCGCAGCCAGAACATTACGCCTGCATCCGGATTTAAAGGATATCATTTTTCAGCAGACCTGGGCGACAGAAACCTTCCGGGAAGCGGTGGGTTTGGGGTCATCTTAAATACAGACAATGAAGGAATAGGTTTCATCAGAAATTTCAACCTCGGCGTTTCCTTTTCCGCAAGAGTCCCGTTCAACCGGTTTATGATCGGCCAAATCGGCATCAAAGCCTCCTGGCTGCAAAAGCGTGTTTCGTGGGATGATTTTAACTATACGGAGAAACTGGCTGAGCAATATGGCCACCTTTATGATTCAGGGTTCATACGTCCTGCCATCAATGTTTTAAACCTGCCGGATTTTGGAATCGGAGGGTTGGTCCAGTTTACGAATTCCAGGGGTTGCTTATCCGGTATCGTCGGTTTTGCAGTTGACCATCTGTTTGAACCGGATGAATCCTTTCTGCAAACAACGAAATCACCTTTGGCCAGGAGATGGACAGTACATGCAGATCTCGTCTTTTCCGTCAGATGCCCTTCCGGGTTTAACGAAAAGGAGGATGACGCCTTAAAAATAAACCCTGCGGTTATTTTTCAGAACCAGGGAAATACAAGTGAACTTCAGGCGGGAATAAACCTGACAAACTATGGAATTTATTTTGGCCTCTGGTACAAAGGCCTGTACGGCCCGGAAAAAAACAATACCATCGCCCTTCTCGGTGGTTACCGTTATGTTTTTGCCGACAAAATGAGTATCAAATGCACTTATAGCTACGACATGCAGGTAACCGGGCCGCATAAAAAAGATGGTGGCATTCATGAAATAAGCCTTGTTTTGGAATTCAGCAGCCTGCATCTGTTTAAAAATTCCCACGGTTCATCCTACCGTTCCCTGACACAGGCACAAAAGTATAATTCGCAGTTGGCGTATTCTGATTTTTAAATTTGTGGTTAATAATGGGGATTCAATGCCTGGCAGACATTCAAAAACTGCCAGGTTTTTTTATTTTCCTTCCGTTTTTTCCACTTCAGGATCCGGAATCAGATGGATCTGTAACCCTTCGATATAATCACCCTGGGATAATGCCTGGATCTCAAATTTCAAGACCCCAAGGGGATTGGTTACGCCCAGGAAACCAAGTTGTGTCTGATCAACATCAAGGGTGTACTTCCCGGGAGGGATGTCCATAACATAAAAGCCGCCATCAGAAAAAGTACGTATGGTTTCTTCATATTTATTGGTTTCACCTTTGATCAGCAGGCGCAACCCTCCCTGCCCTTGCATACCTTCAGGTTTGTTGATATAGACTTTCCCTTCAACAATCCCCCCCCGGTAAAACGGAAGTTCAATGCGCTTGTATTGATTTGGGTCGGTTACAAATGAAAATTCTGTTTTTAATGGTACGAGCGTGGGATCGGATATGGTGTTTCGGTTGACTTTCAGGTTATACCGGTAATAACTCTGTAACTGGTTTAAACGCAATACGCCGTCTCCGCCTATCTTTACGGTAGCCGGATTGTCGAGAATGACTGAATTGGCCGGCAATATTTCATCGCCCTTGTCATAAATGCCGGTGTTGTTGTTGTCGACGTAAGATACGACCGATATGGCAGCACGCCCAACCTGCTCGCGGTTCGAAGGTTCCAGTCTGCCATTGCGGGCATCCACCCCGATCGATCCTGTAAAACTTTGGCGCAAAGCTGCCAAACTACCAACTGAATTGAACATTGTGGTAGACCTGATAAAATTAAGATCCAGGGTGAACCCCACTTCGGTGAGGATGGATTTCTGCTGGAAATTATATCCGAGATTGACATTGAGCCTTCCATTCCGGAAAATGGTACGCGACAATTGAAGGTCTGTTTCGATGAACCCACTATTGATAAAACTATACCGGGCCTGGCCCCTGATGAACATGCCCCTCACATACACAGGCACTCCGGGAGTTCTGGCGATCGTATAAGTCAGGGATGTTATCAGGGATTGCTCACTGGTAAAGGTAAGATCATGAACATGGTTGAAAGCGTGCCTGTAGTTGATCCGAAGGTTGAACTGCCATATCCTTGAACTGAAGTCAACATTGTATTTTGTTGCCGTACTTCCGGCAAGCTGGGTGTGTTCGCCTCCCAAACGAAGGCCTGTTGTGAAACCGAACAGGTTGATCGGAAGATAGATGTTGCCGATAAGGTCATCAACCGCACCAAGCACATTGAATGTGCCGGCATGAGGGAAATGCGTGTAAATCAGGCTGACGCTGAGATCGCTGGGATACATTACACTGCCCGAAAGCCGGTAATAATTATCAGGGGCAATGTCGGCTGATAACAGGTACTGTTTTGCAATCCGGGATGACAGACTGCCATATAAAAATGGTTTTGCCGTCCACAATTTTGCTGCGAAATAGTCTGCTCCGGCAGATGCAGTCAGCCATTTCGTGATTCCAACCGCCACATCACCATGACCGATATATTTATCTGTGGTCAGTTCATAAATCGAATTTTCAATCACACCTCCCTGTACATTGTACGAAACCACGCCGGCCGGCAGAAAAGTAAAAGGCACCTGCATCTCTTTATCAATGAATTTCACTTCACCTGAAGGGGTATAAACGCGGGTACTCAGCCGCGAGGTTCCGTAGGTAATCGGAACATTGAACCGGTAATAACCCAGTTCATCAGCCCGCATATAGGCGATCAGGCGATCGTTCAGATAGAGTTCCACCTCCGATTCCGGTTCCGTTCTTCCGTCAAACACATAAGTATCGAAATTCCTTCTGGGCTCAACGGGGTCATTGCTGATGGCAAACCCCCTGATCTGCCGCCGTAACAATCCGGTTGTCGATAATTGTCCCGCGGTGAAACTTGCAAAAAACGGGTTATCCCTTACCACAAACCTCCATCGCAGGCCGCTGGCCTGTAAATTATTCGGGGCGTTCATGGTTTTTATTCCAATGACGGTACCCTGGATATCACCGCCCAGCACCTCCATCCCACCGGTAAAAGTGTAACCTACACTCTGGGAATTACTGGTATAAAGTCCGTTCAATGCGTAATCGATCATTGCACCGCCAAGAATTTTCCGGGAACGCTTATAGGCAAGTGGAAAGTCCTCGCGGGTGGTCGAACCTGACTGCATTTTTTTCCTTTGCTGTTCCCGTTCTAACTTTTCCTGTACAGGGAGTTTTTTTTCCGTAAAGAGGGTCATGGTCAGGTAATCAATATTTACCGTGAAAACCAGGCCAAAAACCTTTTCAAAAATTGCCGGACTCAGGTAAAAGTCCATGGGGCCAATACGGAAATCATCCGGCGTAATCGCAAATACTTCCCGCCCAAGCTTGACTTGCAAAGTATTGAGATTGATCACAAATGGATTATCCGGGTTCAGATAGCTCCCCCTGACTGTGAAATTTTTTATATCAGGTTCGTAGGTGATCTGTAACAGATTGAACAGTTCGGTAATGGGAAGGAATGATTTTTTGGTTTGATCATTCAGGATACTGCTGATATATACTCCACCGATTGCAGGGTATCTGAATGCCAGCATGACCTCCTCATCTTTGGAGCTCTGCGAATACAGGTGTGAGGTAGGAAAAACAGCAAGAACGCCAAGGAAAAATGAAACAATTATTTTTTTCATTTTCCTTGATCCTGTAACTATTTAATCAACACATCAACCGACTCTTTCACAGGTTGTGCCTGCACCAGGTCGCCGGCTGCCATGTCGCCACGCTTTGTTTCAAAAGTGAGTTCCAGTTTATATGTTCCAGGGGTTACTTTTCCGATACCAAGGTCAATCCGCCTTAACACATTGAAATAAGCCGTTACCGTCGATTGCGTGGTAGCAACAACTTTGCCTTTGGCATCCAGGAGTTTTGCGATCATACTGCCAATAAAAGGAGCATCTCCCAAACGGTTAAGAGATGCTTTGATGGAAAGCACAGAATCTTTCTGTACCGCGTCCAGTTTCACGATCTTCAGCCCTGTGGTTACCTTTCCCCACTTGTAAAAGGCAGGAATAACCTGTTCGAAATTATAGGTGATTTTCGTGGTGATGCCTTCAGCAACAGGTTTGGCAACTTCAGCTGTTTGAGGTTTGCCAAGGATTTTCGCCCTTGTGAAATAAAATCCGTCTTTCATGCCCGGAGTTGGTTTAACCTGGATCCGGATGGTGCGCTGCTGCTTGCCAGGCAAAATGAACGTGCGGGGGAAAGCACGTGCAATCGGATCCATGGCATACTGTTTATAGGCAACCGTATCGTTATAATTCATCACCAGGTTGCCGTCGGCATCAGAACCGGGGTAACCGAACGCAAAGGAGATTTCAACCTCCTGGGCCTGGTCTGAATTGTTGGTGATGTACAGGTTACCGACACCGCTTCTGCCATCAACAGAAACATAAGGAGGTGATATCGCCAATTGTGCCTGCAGTGCTGTATAGCTAAGTGTGCAAAATAAAACGATGGCAACAGTAATTACAACCTTCATGGTAGTGGATTTTATGTAAATGAATATTGTTTTATCCTGAATTATATTAATATGTTCAGTTTATGAATGATACGAAAGTCGCCAGATAAGGTTACACGAATTTCACTGTGAAATTACAAAAACTTTCGCTTGAAATGTGCATTATTTAAAAAAAACCTGACAGGTTTTTTTAACCTGCCAGGCTCAAAATCACTTGGTTGCAGTTGCTTAACAGCAGTACAATCTAGTTATAGGTAGCAGTAAGCGTAATGTTGGCAGCATAGTTTCCAGTTGCTTGTGTAGATCCCGGAGTAACGGTGCCACCGATAAAAACGTAGATGGCGTTGGCTCCTGTAATATCGTTCAGGGGGAAGTCTCCACTGGCCACCTGGGTACCGGTTGCAGGGACAAAGGTTGTACCGGCAAATGGTGTTGCAATCCCGTATCCAGCGGTATATGTTCCTATGGGAAGATTATTTACACCATTTACCAGGTTTGCTGGCAGTGTCGTAAATTGAATCTGAACATTGGAACCGGATGATGCTGAAACGGTAAAAACACCGGTTGTCTGGGTTCCTTCACCTACCTGGCCGCCAGTGGCAACATTGGTCAGGCTGATCGTTTTTGCCAGGCCAGGGGAAACCCTGCCAAAATCCAGAGCCGTAAGCCCGGTTACATTGATGCCTTGCAAAACTTCAGCTTTTCCTACGATAAAGTCATTGTCGGTTGATTGAGCCATTGAGCCAATTGCAAAACCCATCATGATGGTAATTGCTGCGAATAATTTCATTGTTTTTTTCATTGTTTTTGTTTTTGTGGTTAATTTGTGAATTGGGGGTGATTTTGTTTCAATAATTTCAATTTTTTTGTTATGTCTCTCATTTTAACCTTTTATACGGATAAATTCTAAAAAGGTTCTGTTTTTCTCAAGGAGCATTGCTTCGTTTCATTGTGGGTG
>Ga0209083_1003078_pt1 | contig 14577 bp, 14 predicted proteins | sample AM7aDNAmetaG_FD_184132 | JGI IMG/M metagenome (GOLD analysis project Ga0209083, IMG submission 184132) | Freshwater microbial communities from Finland to study Microbial Dark Matter (Phase II) - AM7a DNA metaG (SPAdes) (version 3) | ecosystem: Environmental > Aquatic > Freshwater > Lake ...
CCACTAAAAAAAAAAAAGAAAAATTTTTTGTTATTTATTGCCTTATCGGCTCCAAAACGCCCTAAAAAACGGAAAAGTGGGGGGCGACATACCCACGGAGCACCTTTTTCAATATCGGAATTTAATAATTTTTTTTATTATTATCATTTTATAAAATACTATTTTTAATAATTTAACATTATTTATGGTGTCCGATTTGACTCTTGGACATGTGTTTTGTAGCCTGTAGGCTGAATTTCAAAAAATTCTTGACATGATAGTTTTTATGAAAATGGCTCATATAAAATTTTTATTAATATTATATAAAGGAGAAAAGAAATGGCTGGAATTGATCCTAACGAACTAGCAAAACTGAAACCGGAATATCCATCCCTTATTCCATTGGGCGGAAAAAAACCTGTTGAAAAAGGATGGCAGCGCTACTGCATGAAGGCACGGGCCTTCGACCCTGCTGATTTTGTGGGTCGTAACGCAGGAATTCCTACAGGCCCTATCAACGGCATCCTCGTCGTCGATGTTGACGATAAGGCAGCCGTCGAAAGGTGGCTTCAGACAAATGGGTACATTCTGCCGCCTACACGCACTCACAAAACAGGCAGTGGTGGAGAACACTATTTGTATGCGTACCCCAGCGACGGGAAGGATTACGGCAACAAGAGCCTGAAAGCGGCAGGGTTCGACGTGCGTGGCATCGGTGGCCAGATCGTTTCCCCTGGCAGTATCCACCCGGTGACGGGCAAAATTTATGAAGTCATCGACGACCGCCCCGTCAGCCCTGCACCTGCCTGGTTGCTCGCATTATATACACCGGAATCTGCAACGGCAGCGGCAGCGGCGTCGGCACCAACACCAGCAGCGATGGAAACGCCGACAACGATAATAATAACGGACCCCGCCTCTACAGCGGAGAAAGGCCCTTGGTTCGACACAGCGGAGGAATTGCCCGTCGCTGAAGATGTGTACAGCTTGATAGTGACTGGAGCACCGAGAGGCAAGCGGTCAGAGGCAATGTGGAAAGTCCTTAAGACGCTGCTGCTGGCGCTGGTTTCTGTGCTCAACATCCACCATTTGTTTGAAAAATATGCCATTGGGGAAAAATACAGAGAGAAAAACGACCTGCGCCAGGACTGGCTCAATGCTGAGATTGAAAGAGCGAGGGTGCAGGACTCCATCAATCTGGACAGGGCTGCAAGCCCGCATGATTATGACGAGTTGTATTTTCAGAAGTTTGGCCGCCGACTAAGGCTCATCCCGTGGTGCAACCAATATTATATGGTCGAGGTAAAAGAAAGCAGGAGCGGCGAGGAGGTAAAAAAATATAGGAGGGTTTCAACTTTTATTCTGGCTGTAGACCATGTCAATCTTAATAACCATGACATCGAAGAACCCAGCCATACTTATCGGGTCACTGTGCGGCGTTTTGATGGTTTGTGCAAAAATTTCTCCCTGTCTGCCAATGAACTTGTAACGCCGGAAGCGCTTCGCAGGGCTATGACAGATAAAGGTGGGTGCAGCTGGCGTGGTGATCTCCCAGCAACCCTTGAATTCAATGAACTAATTACTGGATGCGGAGCTCCTGAGGTGCGGCAGCTGACCATCAAGGGCTACGATCCAACATCGGAATTTTATGTTTACAGGCATTTCGCAATCGGGCGAAACGGCGAGTGCATTTTTCCGGACAACAAAGGGCTGTTTTATGCTGACCAGGCGCAGTTGGTACGCCCCGCCCCCTATACTGAAATTATGCTGGCAGCAAATTGCACCAGTGCCGTCGATAATACTTGCAAGTTGTTGGTTGGCGCATGGCACATAAAAGCGCTCGTTGCAACCTGCTGGATGATTGCGGGCTGGTTCGTAAACCAGATCAAGGCGAAGCTTGGTTTTTTTCCGTTCATGAGTTTCTACGGCGATCCTTCGGCTGGCAAGTCACATTTTTCAATTCTGCTAAACAGCCTCCAGGCATTGGAAGGCGAGGGACTCCCTATGTTCAAAACGAACACGGCAAAGGGCGAACTCAGAACAATTGCTCAGCATAGTGGTCATTTCATTGGCCTGGCTGAAGCTAATAAAAATAGAGACGTGCGCTTTGACGCTTCGATTATCTTGCCCTTATACAATAACAATCCAATCCAAACACGGGCCATCAAGTCTAATGATATTCAAACCCAAGAAATTCCGTTCCTGGGAGCACTATTGTTTGTCCAAAATTTTGAACCATTTACTACGCTTGCGCAAAAAGAACGTGTCATATCATTAGAGTTTTTGAAAAAAGATATTAACGACGACACAACTGAGGCGTACCGCACCCTGCGAAATATACCATCGGGGGAGTTGGCGCATTTCTTTGTCGAGATCATGAAACACCGCCCAAGCATCGAAGAGGGGTGGCTTGCCGCCTACGAGCAGGCCAAGGCGCGGCTGGTTAAGCTGGTGTCGGCACGTATTGCAGAAAATCATGCCATCATCGTTGCATTTTACGAAATGGTCCGGCATGTCATCGGCGACTACGAGGGCTTCGAGGCCTACGTGCAATTGCTCGCCCTCGAAAAACAAAAAAGCTGCAGGCAGCTCGGCGGTGATATGGCGAATTACTTCTTCGAGTGCCTGGAGGAAGTATTCCCCGACGGCATCGGTTACTACACCTATTTAAAGAAGGGCAATATTAAGGAAAAAGATGTGTACTTGCTCAAGCTGCCGATGGTGGTTCAGCTGATGTCTGAGCAGCGGTTTAACGTCGGGGCTATTGAGCAACTCCGGGCTGAGTTAAAAACTCACCCGGCTTTCATCTCGGATCGGCACAGCGTAAGAGCCCATGGCCTCGTGGAAAAGTTTTGGGCCTTCGACATCGCCCTGATCGACCAGACCGACCAGGACTCAGTGTAGGCACAAAGGCAACGGGACTGTCTACCGTAGACTTGGGGCTGTCTACGCACTAGAGCACGTAAGGATGGGGTTTTAGGGTACATGTAGACAGTAGACAGTTTTTTTTTGTTTTTTGTAGGGGAAACTCGGAAGGAGCACAACGGCACACAGCAAAACGCCGACAGGAACAACAAAGAGTTGTCTACGCCCTCTACACGTCCACAGCCCACAAAGGCCTTTCCCGACGGGGCCGCAAAAAAGTGGCTTGTAGACGGGGTAGACGCCGCAGGCAAGCGTAGACACGGGCGCTGGGGCAGAAACGAACAGGAAACGGGAACGGGGGCCACGGCAACAACAACCGGTAACCGCCCCTCCACCTGCCACGAACAGCAGGAAGCGCTAGGAGCCGCCACCGTGTCCAAGAACGACCGCTGCCGCCTTTAGCGCCGTAGCGGTCGGCTCTCACGGCCACACGACGACTTCCGGCGCTCCGGTGACTTGGCGCTCTGGAACCCGGCACTCTGTGACCCCCCCCCGTCGGCAACGCCGACGGGGGGTCAGCAAGGGAGCCAGAAGCGGCAAGACAGCGGTAACATGTAATATAGGCCGACACAACAATAAAAACAAAGAAAGGATTTGAAAATGTTAGCAATAGTAAAAGCCGCAACACTTAATGATCTCGTGGTTGTCAGAGCAGATGGAATTCTGCATGTTGACCGTGATGATAATGTCTTGGATTACGGCAAAGTAGCAATGGAGATAAGGGTGTTAAGAGATAAACCACCTACCCCTTTAGCGCTTGCCATAAAAAATTATGATCCGTCTCGCACTGACGATGAAGCACGGGCTGCTGCAGAACTGATTACGCAAATGCCACTCAGGGGAGAATGCCACCGGATCTCCGAGTATTTAAAAAAGCACCACGGATTAAAAAAAATACGAATACTGAAGCCCAAATTACCAATCGAGATTGCGAGTTGTGCCGGACGCAAGCTTGAGACAATAAATATTTATATGGACGAGTCTTATGACCTGCCGTTCAAAATTACAGCAGTGTACTCTTTAGAGGGGAAATACCCTTGTGGGTTTGGCTTAAGTGATGAAGAAATCGAAGCGGGTAATAATTTCGCATCTCTACTGCTCCGTGACCTTGGCCTAAAACGTCCTAAAGGACGCAAGATAATTGATAGTGTTTGGAGACTTCGCAACAAGGGATTAACTGTAAAATCTTGCGTGAGCCGTAAAGAGCTTTTGGTGGCAGCAGTGGATGAGATGGTAAAAACACCACGGGCTCGGCACCATTTAAGATTAATCATCACGCCTCATAATAAGGAAAGGGGGTAACAATGTTTTCATTGGAAAAATTCAACCGAAAGCTAGCGGAGATCAATGAAAGTAGGCCTGCTATGTGGCTCAAGTTCGTGAATGGCCAATTCACTGACGGCGTTCGGACCTACGGCAATGAACTGCAGGGCAAAATTAAAAAGATTGATTCGGCATGCGTTGAATACAAAAACAAAAAGTCCGTAGTGTACCAAGATGTCACGCCCCAAAAAGCCGTCAAGCTTGGGCTTCAAACGAGGATCACCGTAGAACTCCTGGTCGGCGACCAGCCCTACGCATTCACGGTGCCAAAAAACTCAGTCATAGATTCCCTTGGCCCTTATCGTTGCATGCTGACGGCGCAAGGCTTGGCTGAACGGGAGGTGACAACACGTGTGTATGTGATCAAGGTCAAGAAAAGAATATACACCTATCACCGGTTAATATTTTCCAGAGTGCAGGACTAAATGCCAAGCCCAAGGTTGATGGCGGAAGGACTGCCAAGTCTTTACAATGCAAATCTTGCGTAAGTAAGGCTAGCCATGTTTTTATGAAAAGACGAAAAACGAACCTTAATGATCGACCTGAGAGACAGAAGGCCCCAGAGCTGTCTGTGGTCTTTGATGGCGACTTGTACAGCCTGCCGGTCACACCGGAGGAGGTGCAGCTGATACGGTTGCACATAGGCGAGCTTTTGCCAGAACTCCTCCCGAGCGTTAGCACACAAAAAGGGTGTAAGTAGTGGTTGTAGTTTTATATGCTAGGGTCTCTACGGCCCAACAACACCGCAAGGACTTGTCAATTCCGGATCAGCTTCGGCAGATGCGGGAGTGGTGTAAGGCCCGGCACTACATCGTGCTCACGGAGTACGTGGAGGAGGGTGCGTCGGCGACGGACGACAGAAGAAGGCCGCAGTTCCAGCAGATGCTAAACGACGCATGCACCTCCCCGCCGCCCTTCGATGCAATAATCGTCCATAGCCTTTCCAGATTCTACCGGGATGCCATCGAGTTTGGCCTCACGGAACGCCAGCTCAAAAAGTATGGCGTAGTCATACTTTCTATAACGCAAGAAACCAACAACGATTCAGCAGGCCAAATGGCCAGGCGTCTGTTCAGTCTCTTCGATGAATATCAGAGCACAGAAAACTCAAAGCACACACTGCGGGCAATGAAGGAAAATGCTCGCAGAGCATGCTTTAATGGTTCCGTGTCCCCTTATGGCTACGAGGTTGTACAAATTGATGAACCTGGCAGAAATGGTAAGAAAAAGCGCCTTGCCGTTAATGAAGCGGAAGCAGGTGTCGTTAAAAAGATTTACGATCTGTATATAAACGGGAGCGAAGGCAAAGGCTTTGGTATGAAGAAGCTGGCCGGGTTTCTCAACGACCATGGAATCACCATGCGGGGCAAGCCGTGGAAAAAAACCGTCCTCAACAAGGCGCTTTCCAACAGGGTGTACCTCGGTGAGTATACCTTCAATAAGATGGAGGCAAAGACTCACAGGCTAAAGCCTGAAAGCGAGTGGATCACGGTCTCAATAGAACCGATCATCGATATAGAAACCTTCAACCTTGCCCAAGCAATCCGCACCGAGCATGCGGCTAAGGCTAAAACGTCAAGTGCCATGTTCTCGCCAACACTTCTCACTGGGTTCCTGCGCTGCGGAGGGTGCGGGTCGCCAATGACATTAGCAACAGGTAAAAGCGGACGTTTCCGTTATTACAAATGTACCCGCAAAATCAACAACGGCACTGGTGCCTGCACGACAAACAACGTGCGCATGGAGAAGATGGATCAGCTTGTAATGGAGGTGCTTGCAAAGAGGATTGTTACCCCAGAACGGGTCACGATCCTTTTGAACGAGGTAAACAAAACGCTCCGGGGTAATGGTGCAACCCAAAAGGAACAAACACGGAAGCTCACGGCTGAGCTCGATGAAGCCAACATAGGTATCAACCGGCTTTACGAAGCAGTGGAAAAGGGTGCAATTTCGTTGGACAGCACACTTCAGGAGCGGCTGAACATACTCAAAACAAAAAGACAGACGCTGCTGAACCAGACTGCCAACCTCAAGCGGCAACAGGCATTCCCCCTTTCGCAAATAGAAAAGCCGCAGATACGGGAGTTCTGCTCCAAGCTGTCCAGGAGCCTGCTGGACAGCAACTCCCCCATCGGCAAGAAGTACCTCAAGCTGTTCGTAAAGAAAGTGGTCTTTATGGGTGGGGAGGTGCGGATCGAGGGGGTAAACTCAGGTCTCTTGCAGGCGCTAAAAAACACAGAGCTGGGCACCCATAAAAAGGTGCCCAGCTCTGTCCAGGGTTGGCTCCCCAGCGCGGACTCGAACCACGGACATGGTGGTTAACAGCCACCCGCTCTACCGACTGAGCTACTGGGGAACAAAACTATTCATTTATATCTATCATTGGCTCCCCAGCGCGGACTCGAATCCCGCCGATGGCGGGATTAACAGCCACCCGCTCTACCGACTGAGCTACTGGGGAACAAATCGGTTATTTGCATTAAAGCATAAAAGAGTAAAATAATTGAATTCGCCTGTTTTGTCAATTGCTTTTTCCATGCACAGGCGGCAAAATTTCCAGCCATGTACCGGTTTGAAAGGGTGTTGAAAAACGGGGCAGTCTCCTATGGGCAGGTGAATTGCAAATTTCAGTCGCTTTTCTTAATGAGTTGCTGCAACATTCTCTCGCTGAGCAGCTCCTGAAATTGAGTGCCGCAAATCAAGTCTTTGGCTCGACGCCGAATCCATCTGGCTTCGGCGTGAACTGAAACATGCAAAATCGTATTGGGTAAAAAAATATTAATTGCAATAATATCTCCGCAGGCAATATTTTCACTTCGCGGAAATACTACCGCCGCGCCAGCAGTGCTCAAATCAATGATCTGGCATTCAAGGGGTTGATCCTCCCTGTTTTTGACGAAGTACTGCGCCTTAAGGTTTGTCTTGATGCGCTCCCTGCTGCGCATCATGGCATAGGGGGATTCGGCCATGAGGTGTACTCCTGCTAGAGGTTGAATCAGACAAGTAATTATTAATTTTTAAAAACTATTATCCAATATCGTAAAAAAATGCAACCTGCAACACACCTTTTAAATAATAATCCTTCCAGGGCAGCATAAACAGCCCGATTTTTTATCTTATTTGCTTGATTATATTTATATGGGTATTATATAAAACTAATAAAGCAAATTTCAACACTACGCAATCACAAAATGGGGTGGGTTATGAAACAGGTCAATGTGCTGATAGTCGATGACGATGAAGCGATGCTTGCCATGCTTGCCAGTATGCTTAGCGGTTTGCACCTCAATCCAATTACCGCTTCCGACGGCACTGCAGGATTGGAGAAAATCAGAACCAGCCAAATCGACCTTGTCATCACCGACCTCATGATGCCGAACATGGATGGATTTGAGCTTATAAAAAAAATCCGTCAGATCAATGCACATATTCCTGTGGCGGTCATTTCCGGCCATGGTGATGTTAATAACGTGGTGAGCGCGTTGAGTCATGGCGCCTACAACTTTATCACCAAGCCCTTCACGATCAAAGAAATTGAAAATGTGATAAAACGCGGCTTGCGCCTGCGCGAATTTTCCCTGGGCACGCACCGTTTGCAAGAGGGCATCAGGAATATCACGGAAATAGAGATACCGAACTACTCGCACCTGCTTGCTTCCGCAGCCCTTTATATCGTGCGGGAATGCCAGTGGCGGGGCATAGAAGACGAAATGTTTCTGAGCAATATATCCATCTGCCTGGACGAGCTGCTCCACAACGCCTTTGCCCACGGTAATCTTATGGATGAGACCAAAAAAATACTGCTCCGGGCCGTGTTCGACAGTGAAAAACTGGCCATAACGGTGGAAGATGAAGGAGCGGGGTTTGACTGCTCAACCCTTGCCGGTGAGTTTGCAGAAGCCGCAACCACACTACCCGACAAGCGCGGTATATTCATCGTCAACTACCTGATGGATGAGCTTATTTTCAACGAAAAGGGCACCAGCATCACCATGGTGAAATATCTGAGCACCGAGCGCAAGCGGGTCCTACATTAAAAGCCGGTCTCACCAGGGTCCCGGCACCTTTTTTTAGGCACTGCGCCCGACTTGGAATGCGCTCAGACAAACCTCTCATGGGATAGACCCTAAGCCCTGCCCGGCGCCTGCCGCAGCCTCTTGACCCCTGTTTAATTTGCCTATTTAATGCTTGCCCGCTCTCAGGCCTTCTGCTATTGTTGAGCAACTGTTTTCAACGCTTTTCGAGTAAAACAAGGAGCTCTGCATGATCAAAATCGGCATCATTGGCGGCACGGGATTCGGCAATCCGGGGCTTCTGGAAAACGCCGCCACGCAGAAAGTGCATACGCCCTATGGCGCACCGTCGGGACTTGTCACCACGGGGACACTTGACGGCATGGAGGTCGCAACGCTGCCCCGCCATGGAGCAAACCACAGCATCTACCCGTCGGCGGTCAATTTCAGGGCCAATATCTGGGCCATGAAGCACCTGGGCGTGACGCACATCTTTGCCGTCACGGCGGTCGGGTCGCTGCGGGAGGAAATCAAGCCCGGGCACATCATATTCCCCGATCAGTTCATCGACCGCACCACGCGGCGCATTGCCACGTTCTATGAAGGGCAGGAGGTGTGCCATATCCCAATGTCCGACCCTTTTTGCGACAGGCTGCGCAGCATGCTTTTAAAAACAGCCGATACGCTCGGCCTTGCATCCCATGGCTGCGGCACGGTCATCACCATCGAAGGGCCCCGCTTCTCAACACGCGCGGAAAGCAAAATGTTTCGCCTGTGGGGCGCCGATGTCATCAACATGAGCACCGTGCCCGAGGTGGTGCTGGCGCGCGAGGCAGGCATCTGCTATGCCGCCATCGCCATGAGCACCGACTATGACTGCTGGCATGAAAGTGAGGAGCCCGTCTCCTGGGAGCTCATCCAAAAAACCATGAAGAAAAACTCTGAAAACGTGAAAATGCTGCTTCGCGCAGCCATCAAAAAAGTTGATTTCACCGAGTGCTCCTGCCGTCAGGCGGTGGCGACATCCATACTGTAGAAGGATTTCACATGGATCTGAAAAGCACCATCCGCAGCATACCCGATTTTCCCAAGCCGGGCATACTCTTTCGCGACATCACCACAATGCTGAAAGACGGCGCGGCATTCTCCTTTGTTATCGACGAGCTTGCACAGCGCTACCGGGGCAGCAGCCTTGATGCCATTGCAGGCATCGAATCGCGGGGCTTTATTTTCGGCGCCGCCCTGGCGGCAAAACTGGGCACGGGGTTCATCCCCATCCGCAAACCCGGCAAGCTGCCGGCAAAAACAGTCTCTGCCGAATACAGCCTTGAATACGGCACAGATAAAATTGAAATGCATGCTGATGCCGTCAGCCCGGGCATGCGGATACTGCTGATTGACGACCTGCTTGCCACCGGCGGCACCATGCAGGCCGCCTGCGAGCTTGTTGAAAAAACCGGCGGCCTCGTAACAGAGTGCTGCTTCATCATAGAGCTTGCCGGCCTGAAGGGAAGGGATGTTCTGGCAGGGAAAAATATTTTTTCTTTGCTGGTGTACTGAACAAAGTCTGCAGGAGTCTGCCGCGGCGGACGATAGGACGATAATGAACATCTGAAGCCGAACCGGCGCCTATTACCTATAAGCTGATTATGCAAAAAGAACGACTCGAACAGATACTGAACGCATTCCCCGCAGGCCGCATCATGGTTGTGGGGGATGTGATGCTTGATGAATATGTAAGGGGCTCGGTAGAGCGCATTTCACCCGAAGCGCCCATTCCGGTGGTAAATCTCCATAACGGCACCGCCCGCGATGTGCGCCTGGGCGGGGCGGCCAATGTATTCAATAATATTGCAGCACTGGGGAATCGCAATGTGCTGCTGTGCGGCGTGGTGGGACAGGACGCCGACGGCCAGCTGGTGCGCGAGCGCATCGCCTCGACGGGCGCCGACCCCTGCTGCTTGATCACCGAGCCGTCGCGCCCCACGACCATAAAGACGCGCATCATTGCCCACAATCAGCAGGTCATACGCCTTGACCGCGAAGACCGCTCGCCCGTGCCTGCACCGTGCAGGAAGCAGCTGGCCGAGCGCATCATTACCCATGCCGGCAGCCTTGACGCCATTATTTTTTCCGATTATGAAAAAGGACTCATCACACCGGAGCTGCTGCAGGAGGTGCTGCCGCAGGTTACGGGCCGCCCGAACCTGATCGTGGCAGTTGACCCCAAGTTCAGCAATTTTAAGCATTTTAAAAACGTCACCATCGTGGTTCCCAACCGCAAGGAAGCAAGCGGTTTCATGCGCCACGAAATAAAGGGCGCAGAAGATGCGCTTTCAGCCGCCCACGATATCATGAAAAATCTCGGCTGCAGCTGCGTGCTGGTGAAGCTGGGGGAGCTGGGCATGCGCCTTGTGGACAGCGCCGGCCTTGATGTAAAAATACAGACCGCGGCCGAGCAGGTCTACGATGTCACGGGCGCGGGCGATACGGTCATAAGCACGCTGGTGCTTGCCCGTACGGCAGGCGCCACATGGGAGGAGGCCGCGCGCATTGCCAATGTGGCAGCGGGCGTTGTGATTCATTATATCGGCACATCGACCCTGACGGTCAATCAGCTGAGCAATGCAATCCTGCACAATAAGTTTACTGAGCCATGAGCACGCCTAAAACTCTGCAGCCCGTCAAGCTCATTGCAAGCATCATCACCGCTGATCCGGAGCTTATGGATGCGGTATGCCTCCATCTGGAAAACAGCTATGGCCCGATTGACTACCGCAGCAACCAGTTGCCCTTCAACTATACCGATTACTATGAGGCTGAAATCGGCGCGGGGCTTTTTCGGCACTTTGTAACAATTCGCGACCTGATCGCTCCCGAGAGCCTGCCGGGCATCAAGCTCTTTGCAAATAACCTTGAAGCAACGTGTGCGCGGCCCGATGGCACGCGGCGGGTAAATATCGATCCGGGCTACATAACACTGCATCATCTGATACTGGCCACCTGCAAGAATTTTGCACACCGGCCGTATCTGCGCGACGGCGTCTTTGCCGACCTGACGCTGCTCTATAAAGGCGGCACGTTTACAGCCCTTGACTGGACATTCCCCGACTACCGCTCCCCTGAGCTTATAGCTCTTTTAAACGGTTTGCGGGACAGGTACTATCAGCAATTAAAACTTTGTGATGCTCCCGCATGCAGGGCGGCACAATCCGGTCAGAATAACGACCCTTTAAATCTTGAATCCTAACCCTTTATCTGGAGAAATACCATGCTTCGAAGCATGACCGGCTATGGCCGTAGCGAACAGGCAACCGACGAGCGCAAGATAAGCGTTGAAGCGCGCTCCGTCAATCACCGCTTCCTGGACATATCCCTGCGGATTCCTAAAATTTTTTATCCCCTTGAAAGCGACATCCGCAAGCTGATATCGGCCAATGTTTCGCGGGGGAAGATAGATGTAAACCTGCAGTATGCGTCCCAGCAGAACGGGGATGCGGAAATGCAAATCGATGCGGCCAAGGTGAAAAATCTGTACGGCCAGCTCAGCAAAATACAGCAGGAAGCGGGCATCCCCGGCTCAGTTGATATGGCCTGCCTGCTGCCCCTGCGCGATATTTTTTTAAAGGAACCGGACAACCAGCAGGATGTGCAGCTGCTGTGGGCCTCCATCAAGCCCGTTCTTGAGCAGGCCCTCGGGCAGCTGCGGCAAATGCAGGACGCCGAGGGCTCGGCCCTTACCGATGATCTGACAGCGCGCATGAGCCATGTTGAAACTGTGCTTGCTGAAGTTACCCGGCGGGCTCCCGAAGCACTTGCTTCCCGGCTCCAGACGCTTAAGGAACGCGTGCGCCAGCTGTGCGACGGCGTGGCTGTGGATGAGCAGCGCATGGTGCAGGAAATAGCCCTTCTTGCCGACCGCAGCGACGTCACTGAAGAGCTCATCCGCGCCAAAAGCCATATCAGCCAGTTCCGCAAATGGCTCGGCTCATCCGAGGCCGTCGGCAAGAAGCTCGATTTTCTCCTGCAGGAGCTCAACCGCGAGGTCAACACCATCGGATCCAAGGCCTCCGATGCCGACATAGCTATGAAGGTTGTGGGGGCAAAAAACGAGCTTGAAAAAATCCGTGAGCAGGTGCAGAACGTTATGTGAGCATAAGGGATAGAAGTCTGCGCTGAGTTCGGTGTAGGGGCAGGCCCCCGTGCCTGCCCTAAGATATTAGTTCGGAGCCTCTGTGTCTTCTATTCTGAAATTCCGGCTTCTGTTTTAAAGGACCCTAAACAAGTATGTCGACAGATACAGCCCCTTCAAAGCATCTTCTTTTTGTCGTTTCGGCCCCGTCAGGTGCGGGAAAGACATCGCTGTGTATCGAGGCAGTGAAGCGGCTGCAGGCGATTCGTTTTTCCGTGTCCCACACCACCAGGCCCATGAGAAACGGGGAGGAACACGGCAAAAACTATTTTTATGTTTCATCCGCAGAGTTTGAAGCAATGCTGCAGCAGAACAAAATTGCCGAATGGACCGAAATTTACGGCAACCGCTACGGCACGGCCAGACAGACCATTGCAGAGGCATTCGCCGGAGGCTATGACCTGCTGTTTGACATTGATGAGCGCGGCGGCCGCCAGCTCACCGATGCCTATGATGATGTCGTGACCATTCTGGTATTGCCGCCCAGCCTTGCCGAGCTTCGCCGCCGCCTTCGCGGCCGTGGCACTGAGGACGAGCCGTCGCTTCAGCGCAGGCTCACGCGGGCAAAAGAAGAAATGGGCCAGATGCGCTGGTATAAATATATTATTGTAAACGACCGCTTTGAGGATGCCGTGGGGCAGCTCATGGCCATCATCACGGCCGAGCGCTGCAGGCAGGATCACCGCATTATTGAGGAATTGCTTAATGAAGAGGACAGCTCCAAAGGATAAAATCATTGTCGCCCTTGATGTTGAGAATCTGCCCGCAGCCCTGAAGCTCGTGGAGCTTTTGCATGATGAGGTAGGGGCTTTCAAGATAGGCAAACAGCTTTTTACCGCCAGTGGGCCCGATGCCGTGCGCAGCATTCAAGGGCTTGGCGGCAGGGTGTTTCTGGATCTTAAGTTTCACGATATACCCACCACCGTGGCCAAGGCCTCGGTAGAAGCGGCACGTCTGGGGGCGTTCATGTTCAACATGCATGCTCTGGGTGGCTTTGCAATGATGCAGGAGGCGGTGAAGGCGGTTCGGGCTTTATCCGATGGGAAGCTGCAGCCTCTTATGATTGCCGTCACCGTACTGACCAGCATGGGGCCCGATGATCTGAAGCCTCTGGGCATTACCCTGCCGGTTGATGAGCTTGTGGTGCGTCTTGCCCTTCTTGCCAAAGAAGCTGGCATGAACGGTGTGGTGGCCTCACCACGGGAGATCAGGCTCATAAAAAAAGCCTGCGGCCCTGATTTTCTGGTGGTTACGCCCGGCATACGCCCGGCCGGTGCAGAGGCAAACGACCAGAAGCGCGCCATGACGCCCGGCGAGGCTGTGCAGGCCGGGGCCGACTTTATCGTTGTGGGCCGGCCTATAACTCATTCCCCCGACCCGCAGGCGGCGGCCCGAAGCATTGCCGGGGAAATAGCCTTGGTGCTGGCATAATTTTTTTACTCCAGCGGACGCAACCCTAATCCGCGCACATACTTATCGTAGGTTTTAAACCTGTCTATTGAATTTCTCAACTGGTTGGGTTGAGGAACATTCTTTTATAGGCTTAACCCAACAGCCCAAACGACACAAGAGGGGTAAGATTATAAAAGTCGTTGTTGCTATCTTTTTCGCGCGCGGCTGAATAACGAATTGCTACTTGAAAAAAAATGAGGGGGTAAAGAATGGTCAACAAAGGTCGCACAGTATTTTTTCTGTCACTTGTCTTCCTGTGTCTGGCATTGCCATGCCGCACTGTCCGGGCCGACGGTGAAATTGTTTCGCCCGATGTCTACAGCCGGTTTCAGGCTCTGGGCGCAGAGCTCTCCCGCGATACGCAGGGGCTCGACGGACTTCTGTCCCACATAAAGCACAAAAAAGGCATGGCCTCACTAACCAAGGCTGAGCTTGCAGAGTTCCGGTCGCTGCGCAAGAGCATAACCGGCAGGCAGCGCGAGGTGCTGGACAGGCTTCATGACATGGAACAATCGCTCATCGCCCATAACGCCGATCCCCTGTTTTTGGAACGCCACCGCAAAATGACAGAAGATATGAAAGAGCGGTTTGCCGATCTTTCCGACAAGCTTAACCGCGAAGATATGGACGTGCTAGCAGAAAAAGGTATCCGGTCCATCATGAAGGGGCAACGCAAGCCCGAAACCAAAAAAG
>Ga0209083_1003079_pt1 | contig 14573 bp, 11 predicted proteins | sample AM7aDNAmetaG_FD_184132 | JGI IMG/M metagenome (GOLD analysis project Ga0209083, IMG submission 184132) | Freshwater microbial communities from Finland to study Microbial Dark Matter (Phase II) - AM7a DNA metaG (SPAdes) (version 3) | ecosystem: Environmental > Aquatic > Freshwater > Lake ...
GCGATATTTTAGCAAAGATTGATCGTGCGAGAAAGAAACTCGAGAAAATCAAACCTGGCTGCACTCAACCTCCAACTCGACAACGGAAAGTCAATGCTGCATAACTATTTATGAAACACTACACTAGAGCATTATGCGCCGGACGCCAGCGCGCGAAATTCCGGGCAGCCCTGCAGAAGCTCATCCCAGGTGCCGCTTGCCGCAACTGTGCCGCCTTGCAAAAAAATGATGCGGTCGCAGGACTTCACCGTCTGCATGCGGTGGGCCACAACAATGACCGTTATGCGGCCACGCAGCGACATGATGGCCTGGGCCAGGGCCTGCTCGGTGGGGCCGTCAAGGGCCGAGGTGGCCTCGTCAAATATAAGCAGCTCCGGGTCGCGATACAAGGCTCGCGCAATGGCCACACGCTGTTTTTCTCCGCCCGAAATGGTCATGCCGCGCTCGCCGATCACCGTCGACAGCCCTTCAGGCAGGGCCACAACAAAATCCTCGAGCTGTGCCCGGCGCACCGCATCCCGCACTTTTTGTTCAACTATTGCGCGGTCCGGAAAACCTAAGGCGATATTGTGGCGCAGGCTGTCATTGGTAAGGTAAATGCTTTGCGGCACATAGCCTATTTTGCGGCGCCAGGCGATCAGACTGCCGCTGATATCGGCATCATCAACGGTAACGCGCCCGCTTGAGGGCGGCAGCAGCCCGAGCAGGATATCGACGAGGGTGCTTTTCCCCGCACCGGTTGCGCCGACGATGGCAACGGTCTGCCCGTGATCGACAGTAAGGGTTACGTTCGTTAACACAGGCTCCTGCTGCGGGCCATAGGCAAAACAAATGCCCTCGGCCGCAAGCCTGCGCTCGAAGCAGACGGGCCCATCGTCAGAGCTGCCGCCCTGCGGCGCCCCCGTGCTCGCAAGCTGCTGCAGGTCATCCCAGAGCAGGTCAGCCTCAGCCGCCCCGTAGCGTATGTTGTTAATGTGCATGGCCAGGCGGTTGCATGACGGTATGGCCCGGAATCCCGCATAGGCAAACAGCCCCAGCAGCGGCAGCAGCGGCTGACCTGCTTCGGCGTTGCCGCGGGTCATAATGACGACCACCAGGGGAATGCAGATAAAAACCGTTTCCACAAGGAGCCGCGGGGCCGAATTCAGGGTGGCATGCCATTTGCGTATATTTGCTATGCCGCTTTGGTGCGCAAAAAAAATATCATACCAGTAGCGCTCCTGATCCATGACCTTGACTTCCTTAATGCCGCCAAGGGCCTGCTGCAGGGTCTGTTGTGATTGCACGGAAAGATTCTGCTGCGCTGCCCCCAGCCGGTAAAACAGCCGGTCGGTTGCATACAGAAGCACGCCGAGCACAAGGCCGAGTACGCTCAGCGAGACAAGGGCCAGCAGGGGAGCGGCGGCAGCCAGCACGGCAACCATGCCGGCCAGCACCAGCAGCTCCGACAGGCCGGCGATCGCCGATTCCAGCACTTTCCGCACCGCCTCATCGGTGCCCCTGAGCACCCGGTCGATGAGGCCTGCGGAGTTTCGGCGGAAATGAAATGAAAACGGCGCATTGAGATACCGAAAAAACAGCTCTCCGGACAGGGCCGTTACTGTCCTGCCGGTCATGGTGCTTCGAAGATAGGCAAAAGCCAGCAGGAAAGCATTTTTCAAGACAAAGAAAAAAGCCGTCAGGATGGTGAACGAGACTGCGATGGTTGCCCTGTCCTGCAGGTTGAAAGCCGCTGCAAGCTTTGCGGCAGCGGGCATGCCTGAAATGCTCTGCGGGCTGTCCATGATTTTTATAAGGGCAAAGACGGCTGCAGCGCCGATGGTTTCAAACCCTGCCGCAGTAAAGGACAGGGGGATAAGCCCGAGCCAGCACAGGCGCAGGCGGGGGCTGAGGAGTGTAAATATTTTTCGTATTTTAGCAACCATGATTGCTGCCTGAGATCACCGTCATGGCAATAGCTTCGAGCTGCCGGCCGAATGCCGACAGCGAAAAATCATCAGCGGCGCGCTTCCGCGCCTCCCGCCCCAGACGCTCGACAAGCGGCGGATCTGTAACGATACGGGCAAGGGCCCGGGCAAAGGCCTCCGGCGATGGTTCGCACAGAAAACCGGTTTCGCCGTGTCTGACCGTTTCAAGAGGTCCACCGCCGGCGGCCGCAACCACGGGTCGGCCCGCGGCCATGGCTTCAACGATGCCGATGCCGAAATGCTCGTACGTGCTGGTATACACCAGGCTGGTGCAGCGGTTAAAAAGCCAGGCGCGCTCCGCAGCGGTCACCGCTTTTAAAAAAACAACCCGATCCGCCAGATTGAGCTCTTCCGTGCGCTGCTGCAGGCGCTTCAGCAGCGCCGTGCTTTCCGGCAGGCGCTCGTCACAGGCGCCGGCGACAACAAGGCGCAGGCGCCGGAATAGGGCCTCAGGAACGATCTTTTGCAGCGCCGCCAAGCAATCCACAGCAAGCCCGCAATTCTTCCCGGGATCGTAGCGGTTCAGCGACAGAAGCATGATGTCCGAATCCTGCAGTCCGGCCAGCATGGCGGGTCGGGCCATGCCCCGGTCGCAGGCGGAAATGTCGATACCGGGATAGAGGACTGTAATTTCCCTGCCGGCAAGGCGCGGGAATGTTGCGCGAAAAATGCCGGCGGTAAAGCGGCTGTTTACAAGAATGCGGTCTGCCATGCGCAGGCCCGCTTCTTCCAGACGGTTGATCGGCTGCCGGTACAGGCCGTACATTCCGCTGTGTTTTGGGGCAAGGAGCAGGTCCGGAAAGTGGCAGTAAAAAACGATCCGTGCTCCGGACACCATCCGTATAAGCGGAATGATGTGCGGCACGAGGTCGCACATGACGATGTCCCAGGGCTCGCCGCTCCTGGCCATGGCCAGCACTGCGCAGGCCATGCGTGCAATCGCGCACGGCACGCGGAGCCTGCCGGCCACCTGCAGGGGGATGCATTTTCCCGCCACCCGAATATCGAGCAGGCCCGAGAGAGTCTCTTCAAAACAGTTGTCATGCTCATGCCGGGCGGTGAAGATCGACACCCGCGAACCCCGCTGCTGCAGCGCAAGGGCGGCGTCAACCATCAGCCTCTCGGCCCCGCCGATGCCGAGTTCGGGATGGACAAATGCGATGCGGAGAGCGCGTGTTTTCATTGACATTTATTTTTGTAATTGGTGTGTGCCGTACGAATCCACTATAAGGCAACAGCGACCGCCCCGTCAATGCAAATGCAATCACTGCCCCCCGGCAGGCGATGAGCGCCTTCCGGTATGCAACAACTGGACTATCAGGAAAAAATCAGATAAGCTCAAAAAACGGAGAGCAGGATTTATGAAGACATTTCACCGCATGGCATGGCCAAAGACTGAACAGCCTGCGAATGGCGCGGTTGACGCGAGGCTGACAGCGGCGCTGGTGCTGGCGACATTCGGCCTGTGCGGCGGGCTGCGGCTGCTGAACGGCCCCGCCGGTCCGGATGCCGCGGCTTTTTTTATCACCCATGACAGCTATGGCTGGCTTGCGGGCGCGGAGCACGTGAACCAGTATTCCGACAGCGTGCTTGCGACCATCGTGCGCCTCTTTCATGCCCTGACCGGGATTGAAACCACTGCGCTCGGGCTCTGGCTGCCGGTGGTCATGGCGCCCCTGGCGGTTATCCCCCTGTGCCTGCTTGCCTCGTGGTGGCGCTTGCCGGAGGGGGCTCCGGTCGCGGCAACCCTTGCCGCGGCATCTTACGGGTTTCTGACGCGCACCGGCCCTGGCGCTTTCGACACCGATCTGCTGACCCTGTTTTTTCCGGTCTGTCTGGCGCTGTGCCTTATCGTGCTGCTCGAGCCGCTCCTGCAGCCGGCCTGGAGCCGCCCCCCCGCGCCGGGCAGGAGGGCCGTCTATCTGCAGGGGCTCGGGACCGGCCTGCTGCTGAGGGCATATCTGCAACTTTATCCGAGCGGCCAGCCTGTGGGCCTCGCGGTGCTCGGCTGCGCGGCCCTGCCGGCGCTGCTGCTGGCAGAAAAGAAGCTTCGTTTTGACATGGCTGCCGCCCTTGCGCTTGTTTTCATTTCAGGAGCGGGCGGCACGTATGGAATTGCCGCCGCGGCCCTGCCTGTGGTCCTTGCGGCCTGTGCCCCGGGGCTTTTCGTTTCCGGGAAAACAAAGATGGCCATGGCCGCGTTCCTGGCAGCGGCTTTTTTTTACGTCCTGTACTCGGCTGGGATACTGAACGTCCTGTGGTTCGATCTCAGCCGCTACGGTCGCATTGCGCTGCAGCCGGATGCGTTTAACCTCCCGCCGACCATCCAGACCGTTCAGGAAGCGCAGGCTGTAACGCTGCAGGTGGCGGTCCGGCATATGGCCGGGAGCCGGCTTCTTTTTATCGCCGGTCTGTGCGGATATATCTATTGCGTGCTGCGCCGGCCCGTGGCGCTTGCGTTTGCCCCCCTGCTCATGCTGGGCCTTGCCGGCACGATGCTCGGCTCCAGATTCACCATGTACGGCGGGGCGGTCATGGGTGCGGGGCTCGGGTTCGGGCTCGCGCTGCCGCTCAGAAGATGGGGCCTGAGACCCATCGCCCGATGGGCGGTGCAGCTTGCCCTGTTATGCATGGTTCTTTGGATGCTCGTTGGCCAGATAATAAAGGAGCATCCGCAGGCAGTTCTGCAGAAGGAGTATAGCCAGGCCCTGCAGGCCCTGCGCGAAAGGGCGGCGCCTGATGCTCAGCTCTGGGTCTGGTGGGACTCGGGCTATGCCGCTCAGTATTATAGCCGCCGCATGACCTTTGCCGACGGCAGCAGAAACACGGGAGAATATACGGTACCGCTTGCCCGTATCTACGGCACCTCATCACCGCAGTATGCCTGCGGGCTTATGACGTTTATCGCGTGCCAGCAAAAAGCCTCCGGGGAGCTCGATCGCCGGGGGGCCGCCCTGCCGACATATCCCAACCCGTTCCTGAAGCTGTTTCACGACATGCCCCCCGCACGGGTGCAGGAACTGCTGCAGGGGATGGAAAGCGAGACCCGGGACGAGTGCGGCCCGATACCGGAACAGTATCTGGTGGTGTCTTGGGACACCATCAAGATCGCCAAGACGATCAGCTCGCTTGCGACCTGGGACCTGGCCACCGGCTCATCACGGGCGGGCACGATTTTTCCTGTTGCGGGAGATATACAGTTTGATATGAAACACGGCGGCGTCACCGTTGACGGCATTTTCCATGCCGCCAGCGGCGTGGCGATACTCAGTGAAAAAGGCGCGAAGCGCTTCAGCTGGCCCGTCAACCGCACAAGCCCGTTTCTCATCGGCAACATGCTCAACCGCGAGCTGTTTGCCGTAGACGGCGGCATCTTCACTTCACTGCTGGTGCAGATGCTTGCAGCGGAACCGAAAGCATTCGAGCCCTGGTTCACGCTGGTGATCGACCGGCTTCCCTATGCCCGGGTGTACCGCCTGAATCCCGGCGCTGCTTTTACGCGACACGACAACCTGCGGCCGTAAACGGCTGCTTATGCAGGGAATACCTGGTGGAAGGCACAACTGAAAATTTTCATGTGATATTGAGCGGCGGCGACACGGGTGGGCATCTCTACCTTGCCGTGGCCATCATCGAATACCTGCGCAAGCATGTGCCTGCAGCCACGTTTTCATTTGCCGGAGCGCCCGGCAGGCTGCCCATGGGAGATGCCCTGCCACCGGGTGTGCGCACGTTCAGCCTGAACGTTTTGCCCTATGACAGAAAAAAAGTTCTGGGGAACCTGAAAGTCGCCTGCTCGATCGTGCGCGGTATCCGCGAGTCCCTGCGGATTCTCTCCGCCAGAAGACCCGACGCGGTCATTGGGCTGGGTGGGTATCCCAGCGGTCCGTTCCTGTATGCTGCAAAGCTGAAAAAAATCCCGACTCTTATACTTGAGCCCAATGTTAAACTCGGCCTTGCCAACCGTCTTTTGGCAAAGCGCGTCGACAGAATTTGTGTCGCATTTGACGAAACAGCAGCCTGTTTTCCCCGGGACAGCGTGGCCATCACCGGCACACCCGTGCGGGAGCTGCTGACCGCCTCGCTCCCCGACAAAGCCCGCAGCCGCGAGCGCCTGGGGCTGAACCCTGACATGAGCACCTGCCTTGTCATAGGCGGAAGCCTGGGTTCGGGCAAGCTCAATGATACGCTTCTGCACTGCGTGGGGGAGATGACCGGGCGCAATATCCAAATTCTATGGCAGACCGGCACTGAGCAGTTTCCAGCTATCAACTCATCGCTGGGGGGAGTTGCGCCGCAGGCATGCTCTATCGTGCCTTTTATAGAAAATATGGCTGAGGCCTATGCGGCAGCCGACCTTGTCGTGAGCGCGGGAGGGGCCATCACGATAGCCGAGCTGGCTGTCGCAGGCATGCCCGCCATCATCATTCCGTCGGCGGTCGTGACGGAAAACCACCAGTATTATAACGCCCTGGCCCTGGAGCGGGAACAGGGCTGCGTGCTTATTGAAGAACAGGACATTGACGAAAAGATGTCCGGCGCCATTGTCGACCTGCTCGGCGCGCCTGAACGACTCGAGCGCATGCATGGCAACATCGGGCGGTTTGCCCGGCCGCAGGCCGCGGAGCTTGTCATACATGAGCTGCTGAAGCTTTGCCGGCGCCGAAGCGGCAATGGCGAGCCTTTTTAAAAGACTGATACCCTTTGTACCGGTCGTAATGCCCCGCAGGGCCGTTGTGATACAACAGTACCGGATGAAATTCAGGTTATGGACCACGCCATAAAATCATGCGTTACGGAGAGTTTTTTAGAGCCGATTGATGCCGTGTACACCTGGGTTGACGGCAGCGATCCGGCATTCCAGGAAAGCTACAGCCGGTGCCTGGGCTGCTGCCCTGCTGCCGACAGGCGCACAGCAGCGGGCGGCAACCGTTTTCGCGACAATGATGAGCTCAGGTTTTCCCTGCGCTCACTTGATGCTTATGCACCGTGGGTGCGCCGTATTTTTATTGTCACCAACGGGCAGGTGCCTCCGTGGCTCGCTGCCGGGAACCCCCGGATTTGTATCATACCCCACGACAGGCTGTTCTCCGATGCGGCAGCCCTGCCGACCTTCAACTCCCACGCCATCGAGCTGCAGCTGCACAAAATACCGGGCCTCTCACAGCGCTTTCTCTATTTAAATGACGACTACTTTTTTGGCAGGCGGGCGCTGCCGTCGGATTTTATTACCCCTGCGGGCGGCACGTATGTTTATTTTCAACAAACGGCTGTTCCTCAGGACTCGCCGGAACTGTCGGTGCATGACAGGGCCTGTGTCCATACGCAGGCTGCTGTCGGGCGGCTTACGGGCGGGCACAGGCTTGTGTACCTGCCCGCGCATGTCCCCCAGCTGTATGATATAACAATCATCGGCCGCCTGCAGCAGCTGCTTGCCGAAGAGTTCAGGGAAACATCCCGGCACAGATTTCGCGCGGGGAACGATCTGTCGATGCGACTTGCGTATTTTTCCTACCTTCTGTTTTCAGAGGAGCAAAAAGGCGGGGGCCATGAGGCTCGGTTTCTGGAGTATGGAAAAGGGAGGTATCATTTTATAATGCTTGCCGGCCGGCTTCGGGCGCTGTGGCGGGGATTGTGTAGCACGTTGTTGCTCAGGCCGAAATTTTTCTGTGTCAATGACGATCTTATCGATGAACCCTTTGACAGCCGCATGGTAAAAAGTTTTACATTTTTCTTGAAGCTGTACTTCCCCCGCCGCAGCTCCTATGAAAAAAAATGATGCGGCGGGATTATGCTGTTTCCTGCCTGTACGGCCTGCCAAATAAATGAAATTTCCTTGTGAATGTTCAATGCTGAATGGCCACTCTCGCATCATATATATTCCGGGATATAGCCGATTAACTAGTCGTCACTGAAAAAGACATTTTATGCTGCAGTCAGCATGATTTCTGAGTGCCAGCATGTTTGATGGTTTGATTTTGGTCTTAAATTGAGCACCCAGAAAATGTGCAAAAAGAAAGCCCGCAGGAGCTTTCTCATGTTGTAGCCACATGCTGCCAGTACCGCATTAATACGGTCACCTTCTTTACCTTTGAGTTTGTTGCGATCCATCCGATAGTCCGATTTTAAATGACCAAACATTGGTTCAATCGCACTTCGTCTCTTGTACCATTTCCATTGGCTGCGAGTTATGCTTTTACTGCGCCGACCGGCTATATGCACCACGGTATTCTGGACAGTTCCTGCGTTGCCCTTGTATCCCTTATCAACATACGCACTGCCAGGCTCCCAACCCGTAAGCCGTGAAACCTGTTTCAGTGATCCTTCCAGAGTATGCCCATCATAGGGATTACCGTGCAGCGCTTCTATCCCAACGATCCAGTTATCCTTTGACGTGCTCACCATTGCCACTTTGCAGCCAAACTCATACCGCTTATGGGCTTTGCCCTTTGAGATGCATTCAACCTCCGGGGCATGTACACTGTAGATTTTATTCTTGTCATGACGCTGCTGCTGCAAAAGCCGCTGGGCAAAACCCAGCTGCGCGCTAAGCTCTTCATCTGCGCCTGCTGCCTTCCTGCCCATATCCCGAATCACGCGCCCCAGATACGTCTTCAGCTTCCGTGTCTCGCGCTGCGCCCGCTTCTCCTGCCGCGCATGACGGTAACGTCCCTGTTTGGCCAAAGCCTTCTTGCCTACCCGCTCATAGCTCTGCCGCAATACTATCCCACGGCCCTTAGCCAACTTCACCAAACGCAGTAGCATTTTGTAGTACAGCCGCGCATCCGTCGGGAATGCAACCGCCTTCTCCTGTACCGTCGTATCCACATTGACATGCTCAAGATGCCTTCTGGTTAACTGCTTGCTGCGCTTGGCCGTCTCCAGCGTTTCTTTCAAAAGCTTCTCTATCCCCTCACTGCCAATACGCTTGCGCCACTTGGTCAACGAGCTGTCGTCAAGGGCCAGGGTGTGCTCAAAATATTCATTGCCACAAAAATATTGCCAGTACGGGTTTTCTAAAAATGCGGCAAGTACACTCTCGTCGCTTTCATTATAGGTGTACTTTAGATAATGCAGCCCCACCATCAGCCGGATCGTCAATCCTGGCCGTCCTACTGCTTCAACATACATCTGCCCAAATTCTTTCTCGAATACTGTCCAGTCAATCTCATGGGACAGCTTATACAGCGGGTGCTCACGGCTTACTATTTCTTCCAGTCGTGTCTGAAAAAATCGTAGCTGTTTGCCTTCTTTGCTTCTGTCTTTGGGTTGCATAAATCACCAGAGTTTTTAATCAAAATCAGCTTTTACTGGCGATTATAACAGGTGATTATTAAAAATAAAAGAAGATATTTCAATTATTTATGGTATTTTTCAGGAACGACTAACTATCAATGCCCTATATGCAAAACTGCGCAACACACGCGCACACATCCCCATGATCCGCGCAATGTAAAAAATTCAATCCCCCATCTGTTTATTTTCTCCAGCAAAGACAGAGCGTTGCAGAGCCTTCCCCGTGGTATGTCAACCATGGCACAGTCTCTGCATATGCAGATAGTCAGCACGGCTGATGCGAGTGAGCATTAAGAGCTGCACTCTGCAACTGATAGAAAAGTGCGAACACAAACAATACGGGAGAAGAGAAGTATGGAGTTTAGCAGTTTGGAACTGGGAAACCCGCATGGCTATGTAAACATGGTCATAGAAGCAGCAATCGAGGCAGGTGCGTACCGGGTAACGGAGCTCGATGGCGAAACGATTTTCGTGATAACCGGGGTCAGAGACTTCGGCGACGGCCAGACCGGACATGCAGGTATCACCCGCGACCGTGTGTACATTGCAGCCCGGAAGTCAGACAATGATTATGACCGGCTGTATGCCCGCAATCTTATCTATCAGAAAAAGCAGTGGCAAAAGGAAGCTCTCGACTGCGGCGAAAACCCTGATACGCAGTGGCACCAGCTGAGCCTTGAACATCGCGAAGCGCTCAAAGAATTTATGACAGCAAGATTTTTGTTTATGCCGCCTTCCGGCATTGAGGTGACCGAACGGATTCGGGCAGAGGCCAATGCCCTCTATCCCCGTGGGCAGCGGGAGGCGGATGAAACCTCTCATTTGGATATAACCGTGCGGGCCGGAGATGAGGCGCCGGTCATCGGCCCGGCAACGGATGATCGAATTAAAGATCTGCCTTCACGAATAGTCAACCAGGCCGACGGCAGTGAACTGGCACTCGTGCCCGGCGGGTGGTTCTGGATGGGTTCCGGGGATGATGACCGTGAAGCCCGTAATAATGAAAAGCCCCGGCACCTGCATTTCTTGAAACCGTACTATATGAGCATCACCTGCGTGACGGTGAAGCAGTTCAAGATTTTCGTGAGGGCTACTGGCTATTGCGGGGGGAAGCACACCGGAACCAGTAAGGATATAGATAATGAGCGTTGGGGGATATGGAAAAACTGGCCTGATGATCTGCCGGCGGTCGGCGTCAACTGGTTTGATGCCGCGGCATACTGCTCCTGGGCCGGTGTGCATCTGCCGCGCGAGGCGCAGTGGGAGCTGGCGGCCCGGGGCTATGATGGAAGGAAATATCCCTGGGGCAATGACTGGGAAGAAGGCAGGCGGTTGTGGTGGAATTGCCAGAAAGAATTACAGCCGTGGCCGTTTCCGGCAAAGGCATATCCTAACGAAGCAGGTTCGTTCGGCATGCTTCAAATGTTGGGCAATGTCTCGGAGTGGTGCAATGACTGGTATGACGGTGATGCCTATGCTCATTATGCCAGAGGTGGTTTTTTCATGAGACACTCGGGAAACAAGCGGATTGTACGAGGAGGCTCATATAATACGAATAAAGCAAACTATATGCGCCCGGCCTATCGGTTTGCCGGTAGCCCCGAGAACCGGTATAGCAATGTCGGTTTTCGTGTTGCGCAGTTAATTGTTTAGATCATACAGATATAAACCCAAAAGGAGTATACATCATGGCAGGATCAATGACGGCAGTGGAATTTCAGGCAGAGGTTCTTGGTTTTTGCGGCAACCAGATGGGCCGCACATATTCGCGGATTGACGATCCCTATTCTACCAGCATGTCGGGCCACAACAGCGCCCGCTGGGCGTCGCGCGGCTACAGCTCGGCCTCGCGTGTCCTGGAAACAAACGAGCCGTATCCGGGAGAAGAGCTTGAGCTGTATGCGCACAGAATTCTGAACAAGCTGCGCGAGGTGAAGAAGCAGTATCGTGAAGACGCCGATGATGAAGACGGCTTTGCCACCGGAGCCGTGGGCGGCGTGATCGACAGGGCCGAGCAGCTTCTGCGCGGGATGGAGCAGAAGGTCGATCAGGGATAATAAAAACCTTTAAGTCTTGAAGTTGGCTTGCGAAACCGACCCGTATGATCCTTACGGGCTGTATTCCTATATGTAAAACCGCTTCAGGTCAAGAGCGGGTATCGTGGAGCAAACAGCCGAATCTCGCAGCCTTTAGCTGTCGCCGCAGTGTTTTCCGCAGCGCAAGCAATTCATTTTTTAGCGGCTGTATAGCCTCGACGATGCCGGTAGCCTCCTTGACGGGATCGCAGTAATAGCGCGTGCAGAAGGGAAGTTTTATGTGCGGCGGCTGAACCAGACAGCCCTCCGCCGTTTGAATCGTGCAGGCAATGGAGGGCGGGGCGCTTTGGGCTACATGGCCTTCCTGATTCTGAACAATCTGCCGGAAGGTTTCCTGTGATACCGACGCAAGGGTGTAAAACCAATCCTCTACGGGCTAGGCGTATTCAAGCGCCCTGTTTCAGCAGTGCCGGTTGCACTGACGACAGAGAGCTTCCGCGCCTGTTTTCTCTGCTGCAATAAGCACCTGCATGTTAAGCTCCTGCATCCTGCTCAGTGTTTGGCGTACCTCAGCCGGGGGTCGTTGTGCATGTGTTCAAGCAGCCTGCAGGCAATTAAAAAGTTCTGATTGCCCAGCGAACCGGGTCTTTCAGGCCTGCAATAAAACAAGCGTTTTAAAAAATTACCTAAGGATATGGCACAAGCATTGGCTATGGATCTGCGCCGTTTCACCGGACAGCCCTGTCGTTGCACGTATAGTCCGTGAAACCGGGGGCAAGCTTCTTGCGGTACACCGTAAGTGTAAGCAGCAAAGCGACAGTGTTGATCGTGATAAAAGCATTGAGCAGGCTGTGGTGATAAACGCAGGCAATTATTGCAGCCCGCGCCAGCAGGCCGGTCAGCACAAAGGCCCGGTTGCATGCTATGAACCCGATGCCGGCCATGCAGCAGCACATGGGGGCAAAAAGAAACCGGAGGAAGCTGAACGTATAACTGCTGGGATCAAACAGTACCAGTAGTTCCACCGCGCTGCCGGCAAATGACAAAACGAGGTAGTACACCCCCAGAAACGCCATGCCATCGGGCAGACTTAGAGGGAAGCGGCTGCTTCTGTAAATTGTTTCGAAATAGGGAACATAGAAAAAGAAAAGGATCGTCACCCCATATATCACATACGCATCCAAGATATAGAGGCAGACAAACGCCGCGGATATACCGCCCTCCGGCACCATGCTGCAGACCCGCGCCAGAAGCATTCCCGCAAACAGCACGGTTGCATACCAGGCCGGTTTTTTTGACTGCCTGAGAAGGCACACAACGCTTATCACACCTGCCGTAACCACGGGCGTCCAAGTAATCGCATCCGGGTTTAGCAACATGCCGAGCTTGTCAAAGAGCGCGTGGTACAGTTCCAACAGCCCATCTTTTATGATGACCAGATTGCAGAGCGCTGTAAGATGAAAGATATTGAACTGCCCATTCTTTTTTGCCATGGTATCATCCCTGCCGCGCTTTTGTTGTTACGCGGACATGGGCTGTGCTACAGAGGCTGCAGGGGAATTTTTTGTCCGCGGTAATGCGTATCCTCTGTGCTACCCTGCTGCGTGCCGGAGGGTCGATCATGAAATACATGTTCATTTTTTCGTTCAGGTACTGGCGTACCGCCAAGGGCAGCTGGCGCCAGAGCGCAGCGGGGGGCACAAGAACGTAGGTATCGGCAAAGCCGAGGGCTTCCTTCTGCCAAAGGTTTTTTTGACAAATGAGATTGCGCGCCTGCTGCTCGTCAAAATCACCCTTAGGAGAGCGGGCAGCTATATACACCGCATCGCGGGTAACGCCCACATGGCCGGTAATGCTGTTGCCGAAGTCTGTAATGCCGGTAATGACATAGACCGTTTCTCCGTCAATTTCAGTCTTTCGATACTTCCCTGTCTCGATTGCAGTGCGGATCACCTTGTTGGCATGGTCGTGGCTGCTTTCCTGGCGAATAAACATAGCGTTCCTCTCCTTCTTTACTGGTTGTGCAGTATTTACCTCACCGTATGCAGAGCAGAATCCGTGCCGTCTGAACCTCCACAAGTTTGACAACAGCTCATAAAACGTAATTGCTCAATAAAAAAGGGGTGCAGAAGAGTTGGGTAAAATTTGGCACCTATTACTATTGCGGAATATCTGCACGGGCATGCGCATGTTGTGCGCTTTAGTGCGCGGTGCTCAAGGGTATATAAGACTTTTTAGCTTTGTTTTATAGCATTTCCCTCCTGCGATTATGCTGGCGCGAATCATGCATCATCAGGGTAATTGTCAGCACTCATATACGGGGAGAAGTTGAAAAATGACTTTTTTGAGAAAATTCAAAGAAGAGCTTGTGGAAAATTTGCCGAGCTATGCAGTATGCACGCTTATGTGCTTTTTTGTGCTGTACGGATTTTGTTTCACTCCATGGGGGCAGAAAATCACGCATGACTATGAGCGCTTGATTGTGTGGGGAGTGCATTATGTTTGCCCGGATCTGGTGTATGTACCCCGTGACCTTGAGGATTGCTTTACCGAGCTTGACCGGCTGCTGACCGATGAGCTTCAGACCAGGCTAAAAACCGGTGAGGTCAGAACCTGGCAGATGCACATGACAACAGGCCTATGGATACGCAACAACTGGGGGCTGTGGCAGGGGTCGCGGCTGTCACGGTATTTTAACGGCCTTGGAGTCTATCACCCCGACGATATAAGCTCTATCATTCTTTATTCCTATGTGCGCCATCTGCGTGATGAATATGTCGATATGAGCAACCAGATAAAATTCTACCAAATGTACTGGAAATTTGTCCGTACCTTAAAAGAAATTCAAGACAAACAGGTTACTGCTGCCGATGAAAATACGGACAATGACACCGGCGAAGATACTGAATCGGTCGATGAGACTGAGGTGGAGCCCTCTGAAGACGGGGCAGATATGGTGATGCAGGTTTTGTGCTGAGCACGGCAAAGCCAGCAAAAGGATAATTTGCATCCCGGTAAAATGTGTTATACAAGTTCGGATAAAAGCCCGAACAACCTGTAGCCGGGATCGATGATTTCAGTTTTAAATCCGTGATCAAAAACCACATTTGCCCGGATGACCCATCCGGGCTACATGAATACACCGGAAATTTCGAGCAGAGGAAATAAACAAATAACTATAAAGGATGCTTATAATGGATATCGAAAAATGGCTTAGCGATTTGGAACTAGGGCAGTACACAGAAATATTTATAGCTAATGATATAGACGACCG
>Ga0209083_1003081_pt1 | contig 14559 bp, 14 predicted proteins | sample AM7aDNAmetaG_FD_184132 | JGI IMG/M metagenome (GOLD analysis project Ga0209083, IMG submission 184132) | Freshwater microbial communities from Finland to study Microbial Dark Matter (Phase II) - AM7a DNA metaG (SPAdes) (version 3) | ecosystem: Environmental > Aquatic > Freshwater > Lake ...
CGTATAAATCAATAAAAAAAGGACTGAAACCGTAGTTTCAATCCTAAATTTAGACCATTGGTACAAAAACAGGTACAAAATCAATCATAACTGTTTAACTACCAATTTGGGTAAGTCGGGATGACAAGATTCGAACTTGCGACCACCGGTCCCCCAGACCGGTACTCTAAACCGGGCTGAGCTACATCCCGCTGAATTATTGTGTTGCAAAAGTAATGAAAATAAATATTTTATGAAAGGTTCGAGAATAGATTTAATGTGAAAATTTCATAACAATGGGCTGAAAAGTCGTGCAAAAGATTCTTTTAATTTTTGTCGACGATTACGATTAGTCCAGTTTTCGAGTGTTAATTCCTCGCAATTTTCAATATCTTTAACGAAGATATCTCTCAGCCTACTTGCTGAAATTGAATCATATATAAAGGCATTAGCTTCAAAGTTTTGTTCAAAACTTCTTTCGTCCAGATTCGTTGATCCTACAATGGAGATGAAATCATCAATTACCATGGCTTTACTGTGCAGAAATCCATTTTTATAACGAAAAACGCGCACGCCGGCTTCGAGCGTTTTTTCAAGATAACTAGCTGTACTGGCATCAGAAAATCGAGAATCGGAACAAACAGGAATCATAAGCCTGACATCAACACCGCTAAGCGCTGCCATTTGAATACAAGATGTAATTTCATCGGTAGGCATAAAATAAGGTGAATGAATATATATATATTTTGTAGCCGACATAAACGCAGAGGCAATTCCATGCATAAGTGCAGGCCAGTCTGAATCAGGTCCACTGCTCACAATCTGTATCAAATTTTGTTCAAATACATATGATTTAGGGAAATATTGATTTCCTTCTATCAGTTTTCGGTCAACAAAATACCAATCGATTATGAATAATTTCTGTAGTCCATGAACTGCTGCACCTTCTATCTTAACAAAAGTATCGCGCCAGGTACCAAGTTTATTTCCATAACGGTAACGATCGGCCACATTTAATCCTCCAATAAACCCAATTTCCCCATCGACTACCACTACTTTGCGGTGATTCCGATAATTAATTTTATTTGAACGGGAAATTTGCCAACGGAAAGGTAAGAATGGGCAGACATAGGCTCCTGCATCAGTAAGCGATTTTACATATTTTTTCGACAAATCAAAACTTCCCCAATAATCATAAATCATTCGTACACGAACACCCTCTTTTGCCTTTAAAATCAATAATTCACGTAGTTTATTGGAAATAATATCATCATCGAAAATGAAAAACTGTATATGAATGTGATCTTTGGCGCCTCGGATAGCATCAAAAAGAGCATTGAATGTGCTTTCTCCATCTGTGAGAAGTTCTATTTTATTATTTGCATAACACGCTGACCCACCATTTGAATTTAAGAGTTTTATAAGATTTATCTGATTCTTTTCTTTCGTGATAGTATCGAGTTTTTCTAAATCGAATGAGGGAACAGGAAGATTATTAATATGATGAATGCTTTTTTTTGAAATTATTTTTTTCTTACGGTAATCCTGACCAAATAATAAATATAACCACATTCCCAATACCGGTAAGAACAACAACACCAGTACCCACGAAATCGATTTCACGGGATTGCGGTTTTCAAGCAGCAATACCGATATGATCGTTACTAAGGTGTAAAGATAAAGAAGTATGATTAGAGTTGTAAATACGTGTTTCATGCTTATTTAATCGCTTACCTGTTTTGAAAAAATAGCCATTCGTGATTGTCAAAGATAGCACTATTAGCGGGTAATTTGTTTAATGTCGGAGCTTTAACGCCATCGCCTATACGAACAGGTGATACTTCGATATTGGCTTCATCCCACAAACCTGCCTCAATAAAACTGTTTAGAATACTGGCACCACCCTCTACCATGACAGAATTAATATTGCGTTCATACACTATTTTCAGGATATTTTTCAAAACGTGTTCATCATAAACCATTTTGATAAATTCCAGATTATGCTCATTTTCCCTATATTTCTCTGTGAAAACCAGGGTTGGTATGCTCCCATCAAACAAATTGAAATCGGAAGGAATTCGTCCCTGACGGTCGATTGCAATTCGGATGGGCGATTTACCCGACCAGTTTCGTACAGTCAACGAAGGATTATCGAGTAAAACGGTATTAGCACCAACCAAAATAGCCTGATTTTCCGATCGCATTTTGTGTGTAAGCTGCTTTGTAATGGCATTGGAAATCAACAGGGGTTCTTCCGTTCGGTCCGTTCGTTTTTTATCAATAAAACCATCTTTTGTTTGTGCCCATTTAAGCAGAACATAGGGTCGGTTTTGCTCCTGGAATATAAAAAAACGTTTGTTCAACTCACGACATTCCTTTCCCATTACTCCAACCACCACTTCAATTCCGGCTTTTTGCATTAATTCCACACCACGTCCCGACACTTTCGGATTGGGGTCGAGAGTACCGATAACTACACGTTTAATTTTATGTTCGATAATGAAATCAGCGCAAGGAGGTGTTTTGCCATAATGGGAGCAAGGTTCGAGATTCACATATAAGGTGGATTCCGTGAGCAAGGTTTTATCTTTTACCGAATTGATAGCATTCGGCTCAGCATGTGCATCGCCGTAACGTCGATGAAAACCTTCACCGATAATACTATCATTGTGAACAACTACAGCTCCAACCATTGGATTCGGCGCCACATACCCAACTCCATTTTGTGCCAGTTGAAGGCAACGTTGTATATATTTTATTTCGGAAGTCATTGGTTGATTGGTTAATTAGTTTATTGGTTAATTAGTCACATTGGCATATTGACACATTTCAGCTATCTTTGCACCCATGCAAACTGCCATAAAACGAATCAAATCAGAGCTCGAAGGACTTTATCCCGAAACCGAAATCCGCAGTTTCAGTCAGTTGATGATTGAAAAGGTGACCGGTTTTTCGCGCACTAAAATTATCGTTAACAAAAATACACTTTTTTCTGATGAACAACATCAAGAAATAGAAAGTTTTATCAAAAAACTCAAAAATTTTGTTCCAATTCAATATATTTTAGGCGAAACGGAGTTTTACGGACTCACTTTTAACGTCGACGAATCGGTTTTAATTCCCCGACCTGAAACTGAAGAACTGGTGGATTGGATACGAACGGAAAATGACCGAAGTGCTTTTCTAAACATCCTTGACATTGGCACCGGAAGCGGTTGTATTGCCATCAGCCTGAAGCATGAATTTGCAAATGCGGTGGTTGATGCATTTGATATTTCAGACACTGCACTTGAAACTGCGAAAAGCAATGCAGTCCACAATAAACTCGAAGTGAATTTCTTGAAAGTTGATATTCTGAATACTCCGGATTTTGAGAAAAAATGGGATATCATCGTCAGCAATCCGCCTTATGTGCTGGAAAACGAAAAAGCAGAAATTCAGCCGAATGTATTGGACAACGAACCTCATGTAGCCTTGTTTGTTCCTGATAATGACCCACTGATTTTTTACCGCTGCATTGCACAGTTTTCGCTAAGACAATTGAAACCCGGAGGAAAACTGTATTTTGAGATTAATCGTCAGTACGGAAAAGCAACAATGGATTTACTTGTTGAATTAGGTTTTACTGATATTGAACTACGAAAAGATATTTCGGGAAATGACCGTATGATTAAGGCAAGCCCCCAAGCCCCTAAAGGGGGATGTAAAGAGTAGTTTGCAAAGCGATTAAGAAATTTAAGTTGTAGATAATATTAAGAGACGAAAGTAATCACACATCCCCTTTAGGGGCTTGGGGTAGTTTGTTTCTTAAAAGTCAATAGTATGAAGAAATTGCACAAAGACCATCCGTGGGTTCATTATTTATTGTTGCTGTTTGGTGTGTTGTGCATCTCGTGGTCGGCTATATTGGTGAAGATTGCCGATATTAGTGGATTCGGGTCTGGATTCTATCGCTTATTTTTTGGAACAATAGGTATTATTCCTGTGTGGCTTTTTTTCCGCAAACCCATAACCGACCCAAAAGGTGTACGAATCGCTATTATTTGCGGAGTGCTTTTTGCCTGCGACATTGCGCTGTGGAACACGTCCATTATGCTTTCGAAAGCCAGTATTTCTACGCTGTTGGCTAATCTTGCTCCGGTATGGGTGGGCATTGGAGCATTACTTTTTATGAAGGAAAAGCCGACACGTATTTTCTGGATTGGAACGGCTATCGCTATTTTTGGCGTGACTATTATTGTTGGGCTTAATGAGATTATGCAGGCCCGGCTAAACTTCGGCAACGCTTTGGCTATATTTGCCAGCATGTTTTACGGAGCTTACCTGATTACTGTCCGTAAAGGGCGCAACTCACTCGACACTTTCTCGTTTACTACCATCTCTATGATTACAAGTACGGTGGTGCTTGGACTGATTTGCCTCTTCACCTCCACTCCGCTCTGGGGTTTTTCTGGCAAAACATGGATAGCTTTAGCTACGCTGGGCATTATTCCTCAGGTTTTCGGGTGGCTTGCCATCAATCAGGCACTCGGACATATCCGACCTACTGTGGCTTCGGCAAGTATGCTGAGTCAAACGGTATTTACCGCTATTTTCTCGGTATTTATTCTGGGCGAAGTGCTGACCTTTCACGAAATTGGCGGTGCGGTGGTGGTGCTGGTGGGGATTTGGCTGGTGAATAGAAGATAAAAAATGGGTTCGCAGTTTTTGTTGGGTTTCGCGATTTTCAATCGCGGTTTTAATGACCGCGATTGAAAATCGCGAAACCCGTCTTTAAAAAACCGCGGTTACAAACCGCGAAACCCGAAATCTTAGAAAAATCCGGGAGCTACATAAGTTCCTTCCCATTTACTCCATTCATTTACCAATCCAGCTTCAACTGGATTATTAATGGTATATTCGACTGCACGAAACAGATGTTTATCATCCCTTATGGTAGTATCAAAACTTTCTTTTTGCCATAAAGCTCCTTTCAATCCTTCGAGTTTATTGATTTTATTGGAAGAATATCGTTTTACAGATTGAAGAATATCCTGCAAATAAACAGCTGTATTGAGTTCATTCTTTTCATATAACCTGAAAACCCAGTGTACATGATTTTTCATAACACAAATGGCATAGTTTTCCAGACGTTTGCCTTCCCAGAAACAAAGTGACTCAAGGACAATTTGCTGATTATCTTTTTTCGATAAATCGACACTGAATTTAGTTTGAAGATCTAACAAATTATCGAATGCTTTCATGTATTTCCGACGAAATGTGACATATTCCATCTGTAATGCAGCTAAAACAGCCTCATTGCTGTTTTTCTTTTTGGCAATATCAATATTGAATTTGATTTGCTTTAATTGTCGGCTATATACTTCCATTGCTTTGGGCGGTAAGGCATCAATCAACGACCATGTAAGAAAATAGGCTTGTCCCGATTGTTGAAAATGAGGTAACATGTGCCTGTATGATTCTTTCTTTTCCATAGTATGTAATAATAAAAATGTGTGTTATGAAGAGCGCGGTTACAAACCGCGAAACCCGATTTAAAATCACAAAACCTTTTTTGAAGAGCATGGTTACAAACCGTGAAACCTGATTTAAAATCGCAAAGGCTTTTTTTGAAGAACGCGGTTAAAAACCGCGAAACCCAATTGAAAACCGGGAAATCCAATCATCCCCTCCCGCGCCTTACCCCATAAGCCGTAAGAGGGGATGATAGTTTTTAGAGTTTACGCTTTCGGTGCTTCGGCTGCCGGCTTAGCCACAAGGGCTTTACTTTTAGCCAGGGCATCCGAATCAGTGACAGTGAACAATTATAAATTTCTTTTAAATCAGTTGAAAACTTAATTCTGCTTGTTAAGATTAAGGACTCCAAATATATGAGCTTAATTTTAAATTCACAATGGAATAAGATAAAATTGTCAAAAAAAGTTTTCAACAGTTTTTTAAACGAAATGATACATTTTAAAATAAAGTGGATAATCGGGCGTTAAGTAATAAAATGGAAATGGGTATGAAAAAGATACTGATTTTATTGCTGTTAGGTTTGGTGGTAATATCCTACTCTGTAAAAGCTCAGGATGCTGTAGTAAATGCACAACCGGCTGATGTTTTATCCGACGCAAAACACGAAGTAGTTGATACAAATCAGGTTTACTCTAAAGCAGAACAAATGCCACAGTTTCCGGGAGGTGAAATTGAATTATTGAAGTTTATTTACAATAATTTGAAAACCAATTATGATTGCAATCCAATCATTGGCAAAGTTATATGCCGATTCATCATAGATATTGATGGTTCTGTGAAAAGCCCTGAAGTAATCAGAAGTCTTGACCGTAATCTTGATGCAGAAGCTATCAGAGTGATAAAACTTCTTCCAAAATTTATTCCCGCAAAACAAAATGGTAAAATTGTGAGAGTTTGGTACATTATCCCAGTAACTTTTAAATTTGAATAATGGAGATTATAAACCATTGAGAGGGTGACTTTGAGTCACCCCCTCAATAACCCACAATTAATATAATATTCTAACCCTCTAATCCCCCCGAAATCATGAAAAGAACAATGTTTATCGTGCTGATAACGGTATTGGCAATTTCGTGTGCAAAAAAACAGAAAGAAATTACTACCGAAGTAACCGCTTTTTCCAGACTCGAAAAAATGGAAGCAAAGAGTGTGGTTAACTATGACAAAAAAGTGGCTACTGTTGATGAGGTGGCTGAAGTAAAGAACGATGAAATGATGAAAAGTCAGGAAGAAATCACACCCCCTCCCGCTTTGCATAGCAGTATAAAAAAACGAGATGTTGCTGCCGAAGTCATCAAAAAGAAAATCATTAAAGATGGCCGGTTGGGATTGCAGGTAAAAAATTTGCAGTCGGCAAAGAAGGACATTGATTCGCTGCTGAAAAGCATGGACGGCTACTATGCCAACGAAAACCTGAAGAACGACTATAACCAATCGGGCTACGAGCTGACCATCAGAATTCCCGTTGTGAACTTCGACAAATTCGTGAACTCGACCGAAAAAGGCAATTATAAAGTGCTTTACAAAGAGATTTCGGCACGCGACGTGACCGAAGAATTTGTTGACCTCACCACCCGTCTGAACTCAAAGCGAAATGCCCTCGTCCGATACAACGAGATAATGCGGAAAGCGGATAAAATAAAAGATATTGTAGAGATAGAAAATGCTATCAGAACCCTGCAGGAGGAAATTGAGAGTACCGAAGGCAGACTACGCTACCTGAACGACTGCGTGAATTACAGCACGCTCAACCTCACTATTTCCACCGAAAAAGATTTCAGCTACCACCCTGCCAAGCGCGACAGTTTCTGGGAAAAACTCAAAGAATCGGTTGTGGAAGGATGGTTCGGATTGGTTGATTTTGTGTTGGGATTGTTCGGAATGTGGCCGTATTTAATGCTGATTATTCCACTGTATGTATTAATTCGAAGATGGATTAAACGCAGGAAATTGCGCAAACAACAAAACAAATAAAAACACGTAGAGGCGCACAAATTGTGCGTCTCTACTGTTTTATATCAGGACAGGTCGCGACCTGTCCCTACGTTTATTTCAAATTCGATTTATTAAACACCGATGCCGGAATGCTCACATCCATTTGGACATCCACAATCAGCATTTTGGTACCCTTGCCGTCTTTCAGTACATCTTTATAAACAAACGACATTGGATACCAACGGTTCTGAATTTTCTTCACTTCGCTGAAAGTGATGCGTTTCAATAGCTTTCCACCCTTGGCAAACATCTCCACTCTCAGGGGTACAAACCGTTCAGCATCCACCCACATTTTTTGCGAAGCATAATTCACATCGCTTACAATGGCTGTCAAGTTTACTACCCAGCATTTATGCCCATCAACGGTTTCTTCGCCTGTAACTTCGGCTTTGTATTGTTCCAGCAACGGACGGTCGGTCATCATGTCCTCGTACGACATATCACTGCCCATCACCGACTGCCGCAACATGTGACCCGAAATCTGAATCACACGGTCGGTGGTAGGTGAATAAATCCACAACTGATTATCGAGTTTCAGCATCTTTGTGCCTTTTTCGCGTGCCGGAGCAAGGTATTCGGTAAATGCTTTGTCGGTGCCAACACCCCACGATTTGGATTCCATGGTTCGCGTTCCACGAGCCGAATTAATTTCCATTCGTGCTGTAAGTATACGTGATTTAGCCGACATATTGTTATCCACTTTATCGAGAATTGATTTTCCCGAAGGGTAGTTTTGAGCAGATAAAAAACCAGTAAACATCAACAATAAAACAACCCCTAACCCCTGAAGGGGAACTGAGTTAGTTCGTATTTTTAAAATATTCATATATGTAATTTTAAATTAGACAATACAATTATAGTTCCCCTTTAGGGGCTAGGGGTCAGCCTTCCAACTCTTTAAACAAATTCGCAGTCTGACGTTTATAAACCCCGATTCCGGCCAGCGAAGCTCCGATAACAGTCGACAGAACTCCCGGAATAAAGCCGATATAATAGGTTGTAGTAGTTATTTGTGCTCTGAATACACTAGGTAACATCATGTTTGAGTTTTTCATCATGCTGCGTGCATCAATGCCGTAATGTTGCATCAACCAGGAGAAAACCAACCCGAAACTGATTCCGACGAATGAACCAATCAGACCAACCAACAGCGCCTCGCCTACCAGCGACCGGTAAATCTCGTGTTTACTTTCGCCAATAGCCATTCGCAACCCAAATTCGCCATACCGGCGTAAACCGCCTACCAGTCCGGCATTCCAAAGTACGATGGACATGGCAAATACGAAAATAAAGATAATGATATACTGTGCGTTTTCGGAATAGGCAATCATAAAATCCATGCTTGCAATGCCGCTCATAGGTGCCATAGCCAGCGAAAACTTATCATCTTTATTCGTATTTTCCTGATTAAATCCGGTAGCGAGTTTCTTAGCACGGGAATCTTTGTAAGGTGAATCATTAAAGAAACCCAGCACTTCACCCGCAGCATCTTCCATGTTTAATGCCAGACGAGCATCATCAATGTCGGTTACCACCATTCCTTTGTCCAGAATCTGAGTGCCAAAATGAATGGTACCACATACTGTAAAGTTATACATGGCCATATCGCCGTACATGGTATTCGAAATCAGCGTTACCCGGTCACCTAGTTTCAGATTCATTTTTTTGAACAGCTCGTTGGTTATCATTATTTCGCCCGACTTTTTCGGAAAACGTCCTGAAAATAGTTTGGATTTTAAATCCATTCGGTTGATTTCGTCATCGCTTCCAAGCAAATGAATGCCCATGCCCATCACGTTGCCCTGCGACTTCGTTATTCCTTTTGAGTCAGGCGCATCCAACAATCCGCCAAACTGAATCCGATCCGTCCAGGTCATGTCCGGATAGGTAGCCTTTAATTTTCTCATCACTCCGTTTATGCCCATAATCGCGTAATCATTGGGCATTTGTGACTGATTTTCCTTATAAGCTTCGGTCATGACTTTTACATGTCCCGTTGAGAATTTAGCAGTAGTTTCAATGCTATCGCTAAAAATCCCACTCATATATGCCTGCAAAAAAACTGTGATTGTCACGCCCAATGCTACTACTATAATAGGTAGCAGACTTCGGCTTTTGTCGCGCAATAATCCGTTTAATAAGAATTTTATCATTTCTTTTTTGAGTTTATCAGTTAATTGGTTGATTGGGTTGATTTGGTTAATTGCTAATTCAATGAACTTAATAAACCCAATCAACTATTAACCTGTTGTTTATTTTACTTTCCCCCTGATTGCATCCGTTGGATTCATTTTAGCAATTTTACGAGCCGGCAAATAACTGACAATTGCGGTTACAATAAGTATAAAAATCATGGTATTAATTACCAAACCGGGTGTTATAGTTGCATACATGGTGTCGGCCATGGGCACTCCAATTTCGCTGGCATCCATGTTGAATGAATAACCATAAACTGCCATATAATAGATGATAGGCGCTCCCCAAATCGTTCCTACAGCAAAAGCTAACAATGCATTTATGGTGCCTTCGAGTGTAAAATGCCAGACTACCTGTCGTTGGGTCATTCCCATCGCTACAAACGTTCCGATTTCACGTTGTCGACGGAAAATAGAGAGCGTTTGGGTATCAAAAATAGCCAGCATGGCCAGCAAAAGGAAAATAAGATACAGAAAACTCGTGCCAATCGATTTGGTTTTTACCAACAACATCGTCGATTCTGTCAGTTTCTCAATACTTTTAAATTCCCATCCCGAAATGAACTCGGTTTTTAATTCAGGTGATTTTATCAGCAAATTAGCACAATTGCTATTCATCGTCATTTTCTGAAGACGGTCGAGCGGAATCCACAAAATACCATTATCGATGGTCGGAATGGAGGATTTAAATATGCCCACAACCCGAATGTCAGCCGCTTCAAAAGTTCCGTTTTTGTCACGCCAGCGAAGTGTTAGCAAATCATTCAAATGAAGTTTGGTTTGTTTGGCCATAAATGCCCCCAAAATTACCGGAATTGCCCCCTCACCCCCTAAAGGGGGAATATTAGATTCGAGCAATGCAGTTGGTATGTTTATTAGTTTCTGATCAGGTCGGATACCTTTCAACAACACGCCCTGCATTCTCCCTTGTGGATAAATGCTTCCCTGAGTTAGCAAAATAGGTTCTATTTTTCTATTTTCTAGGTCTTTTTTGAATACAGCCGGAATTTCCACCGTGCTTGAATCGAACGTGAACGGGTCAAACGGGTCATATTTCGATTGCCAGTATTCACCACCGGCAATTTCCCATTTTACAGTATCATCAACAGCCTGATTGCTCCAGCCTTTCAAAATTCCCTGCAAAATAATTATCAGCACAAAGGAAATTGAAAGAACAAATACGTTGAGCCAGGTTTTCAGACCGTTGCCTATTAAGCTTCTGAAAGCTGTTTTGAATAGGAATGTGCCTCCAAGTTTGCCCCCTAACCCCCTAAAGGGGGAATTTAAGTTAGAATCCTTCATGACTATACTATTTATTTTGAGACTCTGAAAGTCCCCCTTTAGGGGGATTTAGGGGGCTGATATCTTCCACTACTTTTCCATCCTGCAACCGGATTATTCTTCTCAGATAACCGATAACTTTTTCGTCGTGTGTGGCAAAAATGAAACTGGTTTTCAGTTCCTGATTCAACTTTAGCATCGTTTGTAATATGTTGTGTGAGTTGGCAGAATCAAGGTTTGCGGTCGGTTCATCGGCCAGCACCAAAACGGGACGTTTTACCATGGCACGTGCAATAGCCACACGCTGGCATTCACCACCCGAAAGCTGTGCCGGACGTGATTTTACTTTGTCGGTCAAACCTACCCACGCCAGTGTTTCCAAAACGCGAGTTTTACGTTCATCAGCACTGATATCGAGCAATAACAACGGAAACTCAACATTTTCAAACACCGTATAAACCGGCAATAAATTGTAATGTTGAAAAATAAAACCCAGCTTTTCTTTTCGGAGTTGAGCAGCTTCTTTTGGCGTCAGTTTTCCTACCGACTTGCTCAAAACCACGACTTCACCCTCGGTTGGAATATCCAGCGAGCCGATTATATTCAACAAGGTTGTTTTTCCTGAACCACTCGGACCCACCAGACCTGTGAATTCTCCTTCGGAAAACTGCAAATTCACACCATCAAGCGCAGTAAACGAACCCGTTCCGACCGGAAATTTCTTGACTAAATTCTTTACTTCTACTATTGTTTTCATGCTTTAACCTCCCCTAACCCCTCCACAGGAGGGGGATTTTAAGTTAGTATTTTATCTATTTATTCATCAAATTAAACCAAATCAAAAGTCCCCCAAGGGGGATTTAGGGGGCTTTAAAAATTATAATTCAGCATAATCTGAATCCCTTTTCCGGCAAACATATTCTTGCTTTGTGTCTGAGCAGTCACCAACTGCACATTATCCGGATTCCAATAACCGATAGCATAGATACTGAAGTTATCATAGCTTCGTCCCCAGCTCAGGTAATTCATCCATTTATTCTGATCGGGTAGATAAAATACCATTCCCGACAAATTATCCAGCATGGATACTGGATAAGTCAGCATGGCTCCAAGCACGTTTAAAGCAGTTCCTTCAACCAGAAATTTATCTCCCGCATGGTAGCGGAAATACTCAACCGTAACCCCCAGTCCGCTGCCAACAGGTAAGGTGTAATCAGCCCCCACATTCCACAGATCCTGCATTTTTGGTAAATATGCTGATGATATTTTTTGTGTTTCTGTCGAAGTTACACTTGTTTCAAACCAAAGTCCGATACCTATATCCCATTTCCCATCCAACCCAATACGGGTTTCATCAAATTCATCAATTATCGAACCGGTATGAAATTGTTTTGTCCGGTGATGAGTGCTCAAAGCAATTTCTCCCGGTCCAAGTGGAAATTCAATGCGAGCTCCAATTTCAGGTTTCCATTGTGAAGTACTATCCCTTTCGAAACCTTTCGGATTCTTATTCCCTATCAAACCCCAAATCCAGAAATCCCCATTGTTTTCCATAAAATATCTCCCCAACACGCCGTAAACCCCGTCAGTCAGTTGCAAGGGGTCACGCACATCCATCGCATCAAACCACATCAGCGGGCGAAACATTTTTGCCCTGCCGAAATTGATTTTTTGTAAACCGGCACGTACTTCCCAGTTTTCTCCCGAATAGCGCAACCACACCCGATACGGTTTTAGTTGTCCCTGAATGCTATCGTTATGAAAATCGGTATAATTCAGCGAACCGTTCAAATTCAGTGAAGCTTCAAAATTGAGTTTTGATTTGGGTGAAAGCTTAAAATTACCAAGCAGGGTAGGCACAAACCGTCCACCAAATTGCATCGGCACCGGAGTTTGGAACTGTCCGATTCCCCATGCTGTCACCTGACCACTGAACGAAATATGCGTCGAGTCTGACTTTTCAGCTACTAAATAACAAGGCGCTGAAAACAGCAACAAGAAAAATAGTATTTGATTTCGCATAAATTACAGCTTTAAGAGAAAGTTAAACTTTTTTAGAAAATACACAGATAAAAGCTCTTTATCCCCTTAGAAAAATACACGGTAAAATTACATTATTTACTAAATAAACAATAATTTTATCACATTTATTTTTTATTTCGGTTGAAATAATTTTTGAGTCAAGAAATATCTATTCAAAAATAAAAATAACTATATTTGTAGGTTATTTTCAGGTCAATTACTTTCATCTAAAAAATACTTATGAAAAAAGAATATACTTTAGACGAATTACTTCATAAAGCTGCTTCATACTGCTCTATTTCGGAGCACTGTATTTCGGAAGTGGAAGAAAAGCTGAATGCGTGGTGCATTGAATTTGATGAAAAATCAAAAATCATTGAACGCCTTATTGCAGAGGATTTCATCAATGAGAGGCGTTATTGTGTTCATTTTGTGAAAGATAAATTCCGCTTCAACAAGTGGGGTAAAATCAAAATATCCTATGCCCTGAAACAGAAAAGACTTAGCGACGAACTGATTAATCCTGCACTGGCAAGCATCGACGACGGAGAATATGAGGAAATGCTGGCTTCTATCCTGAAAACCGAACTCAAGGGCTTGAAATATGAATTTGAATACGAAAGACAAGGAAAGCTTTTCAATTTTGCACAAAGCCGGGGTTTCGAAAGTCAGGTGATTTATCGCGTGCTCAAATCGATTGACAAATAATGATATAAAAAGTCAAAACCATGAGATACAGTCGGAAAGAAGAAAGATACAATACCATTACACATGCCTTAGGCATCGCTTTTGGAATTATTGCCGGAGCTTTTTTGATTCATAAAGCAATCCATTCTCATAATCCCTGGGCTATTCTCAGCGATAGTATTTTCGTTATTTTCATGATTAGCATGTACCTGGCTTCAACACTCTATCATGCCAAAAGAGATATAAAGTTAAAGCAAAAGCGCCGTAAATTTGACCATGCTGCCATTTATACTCAAATTGCCGGAAGTTATACACCGTTCACCCTGGTAGTTTTACGGTTAAACGGAAGCTGGGGCTGGACTTTATTCGGAATAATCTGGGCATCAGCTGTGCTTGGGGTTTCGTTGAGCTTTATGAACCAGAAAAAAGGCAGCAAATTGGAAACAATCTGTTACGTAGCTATGGGTTGGGTCGTGGTGTTTGCTTTCAAACCACTGATTGACTCACTGGGAGCAAGCAATTCCATATCAGTACTCTACTGGCTTATTGGCGGTGGATTGTTTTATACCGTTGGTGCTATACTTTATCGCTTCAAACAAATTCCCTATACGCACGCCATTTTCCATCTTTTTGTGCTGGGTGGGAGTATTTGCCATTTTATTGCCATTTGGGAAATTAAAATATAACAGCAAACAGGAAAAAGTAAACGGTAAACTGCAAACGGTAAACGGTAAACTGCAAACAGCAAACAGTAAGCGGTAAACAGCAAACAAGAAATAGCAACTAAATATGAATGAATACTCTGATTTCAATCAAAACTTAAGACTTAGAACTAAAAAATTTGCGGTTTCTATAATTTTGTTTTATGCCAAATACTGTAAAC
>Ga0209083_1003082_pt1 | contig 14550 bp, 16 predicted proteins | sample AM7aDNAmetaG_FD_184132 | JGI IMG/M metagenome (GOLD analysis project Ga0209083, IMG submission 184132) | Freshwater microbial communities from Finland to study Microbial Dark Matter (Phase II) - AM7a DNA metaG (SPAdes) (version 3) | ecosystem: Environmental > Aquatic > Freshwater > Lake ...
CTTTGCGCAGGTACTTTGCCGTTCCAGTAATCGCCAGTGCCTGCGCCGGAAGCGCCTTGCGCAGCATGGTCGAAATGCGCGGCGCTACAGCGTCCTTTGTGTTTTGCAGAGGCGGGAAGGTATTGAGAATACGATCTGAAAGCTCCGAGGCGTGTGCACGCAAGTACGAAGCAATATCGATGATGCTCTCTTGGCTCATGCATAAACCTCACGGCGGGTCTTGTGGGTGGGATCAAGTCAGGAATTGTTCAGAAGACGAATCTGCGGGGAGCTATTGCTCGTCCTTCCCCGGAATCTGTCGCAACGCATCGAACAACGTATGCTTCGGCCACTTGATCGGCCCATTCTCTTCGGGGAAGGCGATCTCACAGGACTTCAGCGCCGACGAGATCCAGGCGACCAACTCGTCGGCTGTGGCCGTAACCAACACAGGCTCACAACCTATGCCGCCGAGTGGCTGAAAGCGGCCTTCGGCTTCAAGAGTCCCGCAGATGTGCTTTGCCCACCCGGGCACAGCGGGAAGGCCAAGAAGGGTTGACAACCACGCCCAGGCTTCATTTGGACTCTTACGGGAAAGGATCGTCCGGCCTGCGCTGCCATTCGCGTGCAACTGCTCGGAGATGGCCACCAGATGGCGCACCGGGTGTTTGCGGCCCGGCAGGATAACCGAACTGCGATAGCACGAGGCGTGTTCGCCGAGCGTGATCTCCTTGATTGCACCATCGGGAAAGGTCAGCGTGAAGTTGGCCTTTTCGTGAACTGCCGCGGTAATGGCGCCAATGTCGGAGTCGTTTCCGAAGACGCTGATCAGATGCGCCTGCTCATCCTCTCCTATATAGGAGGAAGCCCTCACACGAATTCTGGTTGATGTCTTCTCTGTGATGCGGTGGTACTCAAGCAGCCCGAGCCGCAGGTGCGCATTCTGCATCGGCATCTTCCTCCTGCCGGATCGGCGTTTCGGTCAACTTCAGCGTTCTTCCATCGGCGTAGACCAGCCGCAGTTTGTTGGCCCACCGTTCGCGGTGATGGACAATCTCGTTTTCCTCGTCGTGCTCGACGAAGGTGGTGACGTGCTTGACCGACCTCCATCGCGCAATGTGCCGGTCGTCTCCCTGGCCGAAGACGCCATTCAGCAGGCCCGCTGTGCAGAGCAGTCCAACATGGCCTCCATGCAGAGGCGTGATTGGCCGCCCGGTGGCTGCTTCCTCGTGTGGGGCGAGAAACGGCATCACCTGCTTCCACGCGCCGGAGTGCTGCAACAGGTCTTCGAGCAGGTCGTAGGGCAGGCCGCGGTAGCTGAGAACTGTTTCGTCTGAAGGCCGGACTCGATACGGCTCGCAGGCATCGGGTGCCAACTCTGGCAACTTCTGATAACTGCCGTAGAGACCAATGCGCTGCAAATGGCGCTTGTTCGCGTCAACCGCCGCGCCGCGTACGTTTGATCGCACGCCGAGCACTGCGATCTGCCGGAAGCGCACGGATTCCTCGTCGGTCATACGGAAGACATTGAGCGCGGTGAAGTGCGAACTCAGCAGGCCTGCGCAGTCCATCAACCGCTCGAAGGGAATGACCATCGCCAGCACGCCATCCATTGCCAGCCAGCGATAGGTGTGATCGAGAAACAGCCGCTCCATGCGGTTGTTCGCAACCTGACCAATCTCGGAGTCGTAGGGCGGGTTCAGATAGAGCAGCGAAAAGGATTCCGGCTTGGCGACGGCGTCGAAGGCGTTGCCCTGAATGGTCTCGATGCCTTTCGATTGAGCAACCAACGCACGCTCGGCGTCGAGTTCGACGCCATAACGGCGCACATCCGCGCCATGGGTGATGGTTTCGAGCGCTGTTCCTTGCCCGACGCAGGGATCGATGACCGACGCCGTGCCGATAAACTCAAGCATTCCGCGAAGCCGTGCGGCCTCGCTTACGGGAAGCGGGTAGAAGCCCATCTTCAACCGCGCCGTGTTTCTGGCCATGGTTCCTCCGTGGGCAATGAATTCATGGTGTCAAATAAAGCATATTTTGGCCGGGAATAAAGCATATCTTGGCCGCGCCTGGGCGACGCGCTGGTGGGACTCGGCCGGCGAACTACGGGAATGCCACCTTGGCTGAGATGGAACGAGTCTCGCTGAGTGACTCGGCCTGTTAACCGGCCAAAGTCTGCCCATTTTTATGTGTTGTCGTAAGAGCGCTCCAATGCCGATCATCATGTTCTTAACGAACAGCGATCTTATACAACCCGATCAAAATTCTTACTTCAGCTGGGCGCGGTGCAGAGCGTCCTACCAGGGATTTAAATATCCGGTGCCCCATTCGTCGACTCTGTTGCCTTCCTAACTTGCAGGAACGCCCGCGTTGCTCAGAGGGACTACCAACGGAGGGCAAATATGAACACGCTTGCTCAAGCTGAAGTAAGAAGAAACCGGCTGAAGAATAATACAACACGCCTCTCACCCGCACCAGATCAGGCGATTTGCAATCGTTGGGATAAACGGAAATTGGCCGGTTATCCCCCTGTTGGCAAAAACTGGGCCACGCATCTGAATCTGGATAACGACCATCCCGTGCCCGACCTTGCTAGCCGAGGTAGCGCCATGCCGGGATTAGGACGGCGATCTCTGCGGCCAGCAGTATCGGCATTGCATAGCGATAGACGACGTGTACGCTGCGCTCCTTCCAGAGATCATGGGCGACGCCGATGGCGATGAGGAGATCTGTTCCGGCGTAGAAGAAGTGTCCCGGCAGGTACGTTCCCGGGAAGCGCGCGAAGGCCGCGTTCGTTAGCATCGCTGTGCCGACGATCAGCAGCCGCCGATGATAGAAGGGACGTTTCCGACAGCGGATGGCGAGGGCGACAGGTATGCCGAAGCCCGCCATACTCAGTACGCCCACCATTTCGAGCGCTAATGGCGCGGGCTGATGGAAGGTGGCCCAAAGCCCCATGATGACGATCAGTGCAGCATCGGCGGCGCCAAACCAGCCGAGCAGCCGGTGCAGACGGATTTGGCGCAAGCGGACCAGGGCGGCTTGCGCGACCATCAATAGCATCCAGCCGTAAAAGACCGCGCCGTGGACGCTGAGCAGGATCACGTCTCGAACTGGGCGCTGGGTATGCACCAGACCGGGTCCGATGGTGTTACTGAAGCCGTAGGTAACGAGCGCCAACATCATAAGCGACATGGCGAGATAGAATCTGCGCGGTGTCGCTGCTGTGGCCTTCGGTGCGTTAGTTGTAATAGCTATAGTCAGCCTCTCGGAACACAGATGAATGCGTCATTTCCGGTTTGCAGGGTTCTTCAGCGATTATACGAATTGCTGTTGACCTGGCATCACAATAACGTGCAAAGACGCCTGGATTCACGCGTCGACCGATCATCATGACCATTTCCCTGCGTCGATCAGGAATCACAGATCGGAACCCTCGAAACAGGCAAGCGTGCCGACATCGCCGTATGGGACCGCAACCCCTACAGCATCCCTTCCGCAGACTTGAAGAACCTGAAGTGCGAGATGACCATCGTAGACGGAAAGACCGTGTACTATTCCCCGGAGCCGCCCTCAGTACATTAGTCCCGTAAAACGTCCCTCACGTCAGATAGTGTAAGCCGCCGCAAATAGGGTCATTTCTCGATACCCGCGAATGGGATGAATTCGCAGAAGAGACATCCCTCGGGGGCTAAAGCCCAGATCATTTTGTGCCGTTTACGGCACGACTGAAGTCGTGCCCTTTCAAAACATAAACGACCATCTGTGTGGCGGACACCACTAGCTGCTCAGTCTTATCAGTTGTGGCAAAATGCACTCAGCGAGGCTCTTTCCATCTTTGCCCACTTGAAATCCCCTTGGCTCGCCGGCCGATTCCCACCATCGCGTCATTCTGGCGCGGCCAGGATATGCTTTATTTCCGGCCAAAATTTGCTTTAAATCACACATGGGTGTGACTTGAACCATAAAATGTCACTGGGTGCCAGGTTATGCTTCCAAAAGAGAGTGCGACCGGCGCAATCACCTGATGGTGGCACAGGGAACGCTGGCCTATGCAAAGCTGGCAGAATTGGTTCAACGCAGGTATCGCCTTGCGGAGCTCAAAGTTCTCTGTCTACGCATGCAGCAGCAGATACCCTTGGCACTGCTCGCGGCAGTAATTGCACTTACTGCCGCTTTATGCTTCTCTTTTGCACTTAGTGCCACTTTATGGTTCAAACGGAGCTTGCCGGCCATGAGAACGCGGGCTGAACTGAAAGGGATTACAACCGCAGTGTTGCCACTTTATGCTTCAACCCGGTGCCATTTTATGGTTCAAGGCACATTGGGTGTGATTTAAAGCATATTTTGGCCGAACATAAAGCATATCTTGGCCATTTTTCCGCGCGAAAGAGATGTGTCCGCGAATCCAACTACGCGGCCAAGTGACGAGGAGCGGGTTTGTCGGGACCCCTCCTCCTTATAATGTGGCATTGGGCGTGAATGTCGTTCCGGAGAGTCTAGTACATCGATTCCCAAATAACGTTGCAATTGACTAGACGACCGACAAGGTCTCCGGCTTGTATTTCCAGCGGTAGACCACCGGAGCTTCGTTGACCTCCTTGAGGTACTGGTCGATCCGTGCCTTCAGTTCGTCGGCCGAGACAACGCGGATTCCCCGGAGCAGAGTCTTGGCCATTTTTCCAAAGAACGATTCGATCAGGTTGAGCCAGGAGCCGTGCTTGGGTGTGAATGTGAATTCAAAGCGGTTCGGCAGCGTGGCCAGGAAACTGCGCGTTTGCTTGGAAATGTGCGCGGAATGGTTGTCGAGCACGATGCGAATTCGCGCTCCGGCTGGGTAATGCCCGTCAGCCAGTTTCAGAAACTCAATGAATTCGGTGCTGCGGTGGCGTGGACGCACCAGCCCCAGAACCTCGCCCGACAGCAGGTCAATGCCCGCCAGAAGGCTGAGTGTTCCGTGCCGGATGTACTCGTGGTCGCGCCCGATCGTGGCATATTTTTCCGGTACCGGGGGAAGGTCGGGTGCGGTGTTCTGGATGGCTTGAATCCCGGGCTTTTCATCGTAGGAGAGCACGGCCACCAAATCCGGCGGAGGTGCGCCTTTCTCGCGCCAGATCGCCACTTCGTTGTAAACATGCAACACCTGCACCATCTTGGCGTCGAACTCCGGATCGCGCCGTTCCAGGTAGTACTGAATCTTGTGGGGCCGCACCTGGTTGGCACTGAGAATCTTGGAGACCGTGCCGCGGCCCAGCTTGGAGAGACTCTTATACCCTGCCGCCACGCAATGCTTGCGGATATGCTGCGCCAGCAGTCGCGTGGTCCAAAGTTCCTGCGCATAACCCAGATCTTTCGGCTTCTGGCAGGCCAGAGAGACCACCCATGCACGTGCCTGCGGCGTCATCACCGGCCGGCGCCCGCGGCCTGGCAGATCAGCCAACGCTTGCGTGACCCCCAGTTGCAGAGCTTTGCTCACGCAACGCTCGACCCGCGGCCGGTTGGTTGCCAGGTTTCTGGCGATCTGTGAAATGGACTCGTTTGCGTGGAAGCGCAATAGCATCGAGGCCCGCTGCACACGGGCAGCAGCCTCGGTTCTGGACTGGGAAAGCGCGGTGAGCATTTCCAACTCGCTCGGACTCAGCCTCAAGGGCGCGCGACGGCTAACAAAAGGCACGCGGCAAGCCTCCTAGCAATGGTATGCCAGGAGAATACGCCACAATCTGTCGTATTGCAATGTTATTATGGAATCGATCTACTAGTGCGCAAAATGAGGAGCTTATATTTTCTTTTGATTGCATCGCTCTTGGTTTCTCTGAAGGCGCCTGCGCAGACAGACTCCTCGCCGCACAGGGTTCAGTTCGTCCCCGTTGAAGAAGATGTCCAGCTTGAAGTGCTTGATTGGGGAGGGCTCGGCAGACCTCTCATCTTCCTGGCGGGCGCCGGAGACACCGCTCACGCGTTCGATAATTTTGCTCCTAAGTTTACCGGCCAGAATCACGTCTACGGCATCACCCGCAAGGGCTCTGGAGCGTCCAGCAAGCCAGCGCCTGCGAACGGGAACTACTCAGCAGATCGTCTGGGAGACGATGTCCTAGCTGTCATGCAAGCACTGCGGATCGAGCGCCCTGTTCTCGTGGGGCACTCGATTGCGGGTGAGGAGCTAAGCTCAATCGGCAGTCGCTTTCCGAACAAGGTATCCGGCCTCATCTATCTTGATGCCATAGCGAGCTGGTCTTTCTACGATCCCGCACACCCGCAGGTGGAGATCGAGACGAATGGGATCAAGAAACGCATCGAGGAGATTGAAGCCAGGCGTCGAAGCGACCGAACGCGAGTGGACGCGAGAGACCCGCACTCCAGGAAAGGAGCACAAAGTCTCCCTACTGAACGAGTTTCAAGCGTCCGCGGCTTTGATTCGGCAGTGGACTGGTCACGACCCCGCCATTGCACAGAGAGAACAAGAAATTCAAATGCTGGAGCGCCTAGTCTGGGATGCCATTTACGCCCTTCAGAAAGCCGGACAAGACAAGGAAGCCTCGCGGCTTCGCCGCGCGCTCGGGCAATAAGGTTCTCCGAACGTGCGCCTAGCTGGCACGCGGATTCCAGATGCAGTCTCGGCCCTAGTGAATCAAGGTGGAGGGTTTGGAGCGCGAGCGCCAAATCTGACCTTCGGTACATATTCACCATGCAGTGACAGCAATTTCGCCGTCGCCGACCAACCACCCGGAGTGCAGTCAACGAGCGCTATGGCCTGAAGTCGACAACGGACAATCAGAGGCCCCTGTCAGACACAGCCGTTTTACCGCCGTTTGGCATTCCTGAACCCAGGCTGACTTGGGGGTCCAGAGTCGGTGAGAAGGATGAATCTGCAACTCCATTCTCCATTCCTATATACTTCGCGTTAACCCCTCGGCTGGCTGCGTTTCTGGCCATCGCTGATCGCCTTTGCTCTTGCCCTCATCGGGGCCGGAACCAAAACATTCGGCCCGATTGTTTTCTAGAGTTCCGGCAAGTCGAAATAGCTAGACACCCCAGACGGTTTCACCCAGTTAGGAGATGCGAATCATGTCCCGACAGCGGCTGCGCGAGATTCGCTCCGGCTTCCAGCCCGCTTTCTGGGCTGCGAATTTCACTGAGATTTTCGAGCGCGTCGCTTACTACGCCACGATTGCCGTCCTTGGGATTTACTTGAACGAGCAGTTGCACTTTTCGACCGAGCTCACCAGCTGGATCCTGGGCACGTTTGGGCTCGTAGTCTGGTTCCTGCCCATCCTGGGCGGTACCCTGGCTGACCGTTTTGGCTTCCGCCGCGCGCTGATGTTCGCCTATTTGGTCATGACCGCTGGATATTTCCTGCTTGGGTCGCTCTCGGCCACGTGGATGGCGCCCGTCCGACATGCCCTTGGCGACGAGTGGCTCGTGCTGGCCGTCCTCATGATTCCGGCCTTGGGACCCGGCGTCGTGAAGCCTTGCGTGGCGGGGACCACAGCGCTCGCGTCGTCAGAAAACGTGCGCTCAATCGGGTATTCGATTTACTACACACTGGTGAACATCGGCGGAGCGCTGGGGCCGATCATCGCGTTTTTGGTCCGCAAACAGCTCGGCTGGGGCATGGAAGCGGTGTTCCGCGTTGCGTCTTGTTCGGTCTTTCTGATGTTTTGGGTAACTTTGCTCTTTTATCGCGAGCCCGTACGTTCGGGCCGAGAGCCTGTCGCGAGCGTGGCCCAGGCCTTCCAAAATATGGTCGTTGTGCTCGGGAATTTCCGCTTTGTAGCCTTTCTACTGATAGTTTCCGGCTTCTACATCGTTTTTTGGCAGCAATACATCTCCGCCCCGCTCTTTATGCGCAATTTCATTAACTCGAAAGCAGATGTGGACCTGCTTCTTTCCGTCGATCCCGCCATGATCATTTTGTTTCAGATCGTAATCACCTACCTAACGCGACGCATGCAGCCGGTGCGAGCCATAGCGCTGGGTTTTCTGGTGGCGGGGCTCGCCTGGATCGGCCTTGCCGTCCGCCCCAGCGTTCCTATGGTCGCGGTCGCATTTGCTATTCTTGCGCTCGGTGAAATGATGTATGCCGCGCGTTTCTACGAATATGTCTCTCGCCTCGCGCCCTCCGGCCAGCAGGGCGTCTACATGGGCTACGCATTCTTGCCCGTGGCCATAGGCTATTTCATCGCCGGGATTCTGGGCGGGCATCTGCTGCACTACTTCGGTGTCGTGCTTAAACGACCGCAAGAAATGTGGTGGGTGGTCATGGGCGTCGGCATCGTCAGCGCTGCCTCGATGTGGGCGTACGATGCGTTTGTTCGGCCGCCAGCGTCAACAGTTCCGCTATCGGCCGCAAATGGCCCTTCAGCACAACGCCTGCCCGCGACTCTATAACAGGAATCACTCAGAATTGCGCAACTCGTACGATAGATCCCGAAAGACGCCCTGGTGTTCGGGAACAGCTCTGGGTTTATGCATCATCGCCGAGGTACTCACGGACATCCCTGGCTGGATGACCGGCTATGGCTATGGAAAGATTACTACCTGGTTAACAAACTCGCCTTTGATTGCATTCTGCGCTGAGACCAGTCGGGCGTCAGCCTTGCGGCGGGTTTCAAGCCCTACGGGCCTATCCTCCGGCGAGAAATGCGCGGATGGCGCTCAGAATGGCTGGTGCCACCGCTTCAATCTCATTCTCGCGCATCAGGCGCAGCGGCACTCTGTCTTCCAGTTCCGGATTCACACCCGTCAGCCAAGCCTTCACGACGGCGGGCGAATCGTGTTCGCTTATGGCACGCGCCACCTGAAAGGCGAATCGTAGACGGCTCTCTGCGTCGCCATAGATCGCGCCGCCGGCGATCCAGCGATCAACAGCACGCGCGTCCTTGACGCCGCCGATATAAGCGGTCAGTTTCCGCCCAACGATCTCAACCAGCTTCTCGACCACCTTTGATGCGGGAAGCCGCAGCGCTTCCCGGTGGGCGGACAGGTCGGGCCTGGAAAGTTCTGGTGTGTCCACGCGGACCTCCTGATTGAGCTTCCTCAGAATAGCGATGGGCGGCGTATCCTGTCGGGTCCACTACGCCGCTCTGACCAATTCGATTCGCATTGTGGGTGCGAAGTGCCGAGCCGATACCGAGCCGGAGTGCGGCCCCATCGGCGGCTGCGGCACCAACCCGGCCAGCGGCCAAACGGAGATGTTGCCGCATACGCCGCAACATCCCCCGCTGGAGTTCGAGACCGAGGTGCAACTCTCGCAGTAGACGGCTTCGACAACCGGGATACTGACAAGGCTGCGCCGCGGACGCAGAATGCTGATCTCTCCCACGATTTCCTCCCGGCGCTGAACTGCCTGTTAGGCGACCTGTTGATTGGCCAAAGATTCGAGATCCTCGACCAGTTGCTTCAACGCCGCCAGACTCGTCAACTCCATGACCGAAGCGATCTTGAAGCGCTCCGTCACGGCGAAGAATTGCGCGTCGCCAGCCATCTCAGCCAGTTGGCGCAGCCGCTCAAAACCGCGCGCCGCAGCCTGCATCTTTTCGATGGTCTGCTTCTGCCTCTCCGCGTTGGGGATGGTCCGCGCGTCGGCGCTGTGCCCGGCCCGGCGCAGAATTTCCGAGTAGATCGGGTCGCCCAGAGTCGTGCGAAAACCCTCGATCTCGGCCGTCAGTCGCTGATCGACCGGTCCACGCATGTCGCCAGCCAGGCCGTTCGACTGAGCCATGGTCATACCCGGCGGCAGCGCCCACTCGGGCAGGATGGGAATCGCAACCGGCTCCCCACGGAAATTCAGCCGTACCCGCGTTTCCCCGAAGCGGTAGAGGTAGCGGCCCAGCCCAAAACAGCTACAGGCACGCTTGAAGGCCTGGGCGTCTGCCGCCGTGACGGCGTTTTCGCGGTCGGCCCACTCCTCGCCGGTGCCGGTGTGGCTGCCCAGCCGCATGATCGTTACGGCGGTCGCCACCAGTACCTTGCTGGTAACGATCGACTTTCCCCGCTCCATGCGGCAGAGGGACGGTACAGTCGAGATCGTGTACTCGCGCGTCCAACCCGACGGCGTGAAGAGTTCGTTGAGCCGGTCCGTATAGGCGCGCGGATCGGCAAAGGGCAGGATGACGCCGCTCCGGCCATCTGCTGAGGCGCGCATCACGCGCCACTTGATCAATGCTGGATCGAACGGCGCTTCGAGCTGCGCGAAGAGCTTCTCGCGCTCGGCTTCTGTAAACTTCGTTGCGGCCATACCTACCTCCTTTGACTGAGAGCTTCGTTACCAGGCCAAATCATTGAGAATGCTTCAGCACGCCCCTATGATTGAGGCCATTGACATTTGTGTGCTGGTTCATTGCATTTTCCGTGTTCGGAATCTATTTCCAATTTCCAAATTGGAAATATGAGGCTACAATGGACATATGCAAGGACAAGACGTTGCGCTTCTTCTCAAACTCGCCATCCTGAATGAGCCGCAGGTGCCCTCAAAAAACCTGGCGGAGAGCCTGTTTATCTCTCCTTCCGAGGTGTCGAAGGCTCTGAAGCGCTGTGCGGATTCAGGCTTGCTTTACTTGTCCAGCGGAGAGAAAAGGGTCAACCGATCTGCGCTCATGGGGTTTCTGGCGCATGGATTGAAGTATGTCTTTCCACCCGCAAAGGGACCTCTCGTTCGAGGCGTTCCCACGGCCGCTGCGGCGGAGCCGCTCAAATCGCGCTTACTGGAGGATGGCGAGCCTCCCGCAGTTTGGCCGTATGCAGCGGGAAAGGTTCGAGGAATGTCCCTTGCCCCGCTTTACAAGGGTGCGCCCAAAGCCGCATTGCTCGATCCAAAGTTCTATGGCGTTCTCGCTCTCTGCGATGCAATCCGTAGTGGAAGAACTCGGGAACGAAACCTAGCGGTCGAGCTTCTGGGAAAGGAGATCAATGCCTGATCCGAATCTGCCTCTTTTGGAAGATGCAGTCCGCAAGCTCGCTCCATTTCTGGATGAGATCGTTTTCGTCGGTGGAGTGACGCTCGGGCTGTTGATTACCGACAAGGCCGCCGCTCCAATTCGAGGAACAAACGATGTCGATATAATCGCTGAAATTGTCACATATGCCGATTACATCGCGTTCTCAGAACGTCTTCGCAAGGTCCACTTCACGGAGGACGAAGGGGAAAACCCTCTCACATGCCGCTGGCACAACGGTGGCCTGACGTTGGATGTACTGGCGCTCAGCGAAGAGGTGCTCGGGTTCACGAACATCTGGTATGAGCCTGCGCTCAAACATGCGTTCACAGTGACTCTGCCCAGCGGACGATCGATCCGGGTGATCACCGCACCGTTCTTCCTTGGAACAAAGATGGAAGCATTCCGGGGAAGAGGCAAGATGGACTTTCAGGCCAGCCACGATCTTGAAGACTTCGTCGCTGTCATCGAGGGACGAGATATCCTGCTTCAGGAGATCGCCGCGTCTCCACAATCGCTTCGGCGGTATCTTGCAGATGCCGCCAAGATGCTGCTTGCCGAATCAAGATTTCTTGACGTCCTTCCTGGATTTGTCCTGGCCGACGAGCGGATTCCACTCATCGAAGGACGCCTTACATCCATTGCAGCCAATATTCCCTGAGAGGGCCGAAATGTAGATTGCTCTTGTCTCAGGCGCATTCTGCGCTCGGATCAATAAGGTACTTCCGCCTGCGTGATCTCCGGTTCCTCGCTGAACTCGGGTGGCGCAAAGCCCTGTCCGCTGACGTATTGCTCCACATCATCGCTGCCGCCATCGGGCGGAGGCGACAGGAGGCTGATCTCGGTGACGACGATCTCGGAGCGGTACCGGCGCTGGCCAGTCTGCCGGTCGTCCCAGGAGCGCGTGCGTAGCGAGCCCTCGATATAGAGTCGCGATCCCTTGCGAACATAATCGCGCAGGATCTCGCCGACCCGCTGGAAGCCGACCAGGTTGTGCCACTCCGTGTGTTCCTGCCAATCGCCGTGGATGTCCCGGTAGCGTTCGCTGGTGGCGAGCGACAGGTTGACGATTGTGCCGGTGCGCAGGATGTGGACCGACGGGTCTTTGCCGGCGCGCCCCAAAAGAATGACCTTGTTTACACTCCGTCCCATGTTTCTCTCCTTCTATTTGTCGTGGCCGTAGACAGAATCGAGCGCTTGTCGCCGGCCGATCTCGACGTACTCACCGTCGGCGTAACGGTAGAACTTTCCAGTCACCGCGTTGATGTTCAGATAGCGCCGCGTCAGGCGGTGCTTGTAGAGAACGATGTCGCCGGCCTTGCCCATGAACATGAGTTCTTCGCAGAATTCAGACGGCATGGTGTTATCAAGAGGCCGCCAATCGGGCTTGCCAACTTCGATGGCGTGCTTCATGGTTCACCGCCTTTGTTCGTGGCCGGAGCCACGGCGACATGTGTGTGCTTGCATCCCGGACATGCGACCGCGCCGGAGATATTGCGAATCGCCTCGTCGAAGCGCTCCAGCAGATCGAGCACTTCGCCGGCCGCGGTGTAGAAGAGCGGCGCAACCGTCCCGCGCAGGGATTTGTTCTCTGCATTCCAGAGTTCGAGTGCGAGCGTTCCCTCATGGCCGCGGAAAAGTGGCGCCGTGACGATTGCCGGGCGCATGTGACCTTCTTCGGACTTCAGCCAAAGCCGCGTGATGGCCAGTTCATAGGTATGGCCGATACGCAGCATCTCGATCCGCACCAGTTCCGGCGCAATGACGATGGCGTGACGGCCGTTGCCTGAGATCGAATCGATCTGTTGCAGCCACGGCGCCGGGTTTCCGTCAGCATCGAGGTAGGCGCAGTAGCGGCCCATGTCGGCAACCGCGCCACCGGACTCGACGCCACGAAGCACATACCGCCGAGCCAGATGCTGGTGCTCGATTGAGACGCTCGGCTGGCAGTAGATTCCGCGCTTCTCCAGGGCGCGAAGCGTCTGACGTGGAAGCGACAGACCGTATCGCGCATAGCGGTTGGCGTTTTTTGCTACGATCTTTGCTGGGCTCGTCATCGGTTTCGCCTCCTCAAACCGCAACCTTGCGGCGGATCGGCTGGCCCAGCGCCGCGCGAATCTCTTCCTTCGTGCAACCGGCCCAGCACTTGTAGAGGCGGGGATTGCTGATCTGGATGGCGAGGTTGTCGCCAGAGCGGTCGTGCCCGGCCTGGGCGCACGACGGGCAACGCGCCCACCAGTTGCGGCTGTCCTTTCGTGTCGTGCGCACATAGTCGAGAATTCGGAACTCAGTGCTCAACGTTGCCGTGGCAGGCGGTATATATGGAGGAGAAACTGCAGGTCGATAGGCTTCGGGCAACGTCATGCCATCGATGTTGGTTCTCAGTTCCGCCTCGGTGAGCTTCTTCAGGCTGTCGATGTAATCGAGTTGCGCCTCCGGCGTGAGGGCGGCCTCGTAGAACCAGTACCGCTGGTTCGTCTTTCGGTGCACGCCGAGCGGGGCCCGGATTGCGTTGCCGTATTCGCTGTCCTCGATCCGGTCCTGACGCGGGAAAACCTCAATGCCGTCTTTGAGGCCCCCGCCTTTGACCGGAACGCCGAGCCGCAGGGCGAGGTTGTAAATATAGATACGGCACTCCGACGCCAAGAGTGGCGCATCGGCGAAGATCCAAAGATGGCCGCCGCGGCGAGATTGTTCGAGCGCGGCCTCGACGCCATCCTGCTTCAGTTCCCATTGCAATTGGAAGAGGGCCTCGATAGCGCCGTCAAAGTCGGCGTCGATGGCGACCCACTTCGAGCGCTGCGTCTCCGGATTGATCGCGTAGAGATTGATGGTGATGTCGCCGTTCAGGTGCATGCGCACCACGTCGGCGTCGAGAGGTTTTGGCTTCTTGGTCTGCCAGTCCCGCGCCAGGTAGTACGGAACCGAACCATTGGGCAAGGGATGGGCAGCCTGCATCCCGTAGGCGCGCCGGTTGACGAAGAGCTTGATGAACCGGCCGGCCGTCTCGCGGCTTACACAGAAGGTCGTATACATGGATCTCGCTCCTTCCTGAAGTTCTGTGTTTGTACCCCGGTTCCAGAACTCGGTCAAATCTGTGGCGTGCCGGCTGGATGGCTGTTTGCGGGTGAGAAAAAATGACGGCCCGGAGCGTTCACCGGGCCGTCAAAGCAGCGACGAGGTTGGGGTTCTTCAGGACTGGTGGGCGAAGCGCAGCCGGCCGTGCTTGAAGTCAGGCGCGGGTTTGCGGTTGGTGGCGAAGGTGTTGGGTTCGGTGCGGAGGCCGGGAAAGGCGGCGGCCTCGGCCAGGGCGTAACGAGTCGCAAGCGAGCGAATGCGGTTAGCGGATAGGCGCATGGGATTCCTCCTGATTGTGAATGGGATTTGGTGTGGTGGGTGGTATACAGCAGGGTGAAACGGTCAGGCGGCTGCCAGTTGCAATTGGGAGAGCAGCAGGCCGGGTTGCTCAACGTAGCTGAACAACTTGTACTCGGAGAAAACCCGGTCGAACAGATCGGAGGTGAACCGGTCCTCGCAACCCTCGAACGAGAGCATGTACCAATCTTGCCACTCCCCGCCGGCCCTTCGAGCAGCAGCGGTTTCTGCATCCTGGCCGCCAAATAAATGACCTTAATCA
>Ga0209083_1003087_pt1 | contig 14538 bp, 15 predicted proteins | sample AM7aDNAmetaG_FD_184132 | JGI IMG/M metagenome (GOLD analysis project Ga0209083, IMG submission 184132) | Freshwater microbial communities from Finland to study Microbial Dark Matter (Phase II) - AM7a DNA metaG (SPAdes) (version 3) | ecosystem: Environmental > Aquatic > Freshwater > Lake ...
ACCTTCTGGCAGTATCATTTCTATTAAAGATTGGAGTTCCATAACCTAAAGATTTTTTAGGCTAATTTAATAAATTATTTTTCTCTCCCACAACTTTTCCGCTTGATCCATTATAACCTTGCTTTAATTTGTTATCAATATCATCAATTATCTGATTAGACTTAACACGACGGGCATGCTTAGTCAATAATTTAGAACTGATATAAATTTGGAATAACTGAAACTTCCCAGTTTCAGGGTTTTCATAATAGAAACCAACAAACCATCTTTTGGACAGGTCTCCGTTCCTATCGTACAATTCAGCGAATTTGTAGCGGTTCATTTTTTTTAGTTATTTACCCGCATGGTAACAACTAATTATTGGAGAACCTGATTGTCAAATATTGTCAAACTTCGCTTTTCGACCTTGTAATAACTTGATTTATAATGTCTTACAAATCTTTGTAGCGGGGGTAGGACTCGAACCTACGACCTTCGGGTTATGAGCCCGACGAGCTTCCACTGCTCCACCCCGCAATATATCTTTAGTTGTTGGTTCTTTTTTTTAACTTTGCAAAAGTAATAAAATTTATACTAACAAACAAATATAAAAATAAAAAAAATGCACAAGTCAGGATTTATAAGTATTATCGGGAAACCTAATGTGGGCAAATCATCTTTATTAAATGCTTTGATGGGTGAAAAACTTTCAGCAGTAACACATAAGGCTCAAACAACGCGACATCGTATTTTTGGAATTCTGAACACTGATGAATACCAATTGGTTATTTCTGATACCCCTGGCTTGATTAAACCTGTCTATCTTATGCAAGAGGGTATGATGAAGTTTGTACAGGAAAGTATGAAGGATGCCGATGTGTTTTTACTTATGACTGATATTTTTGACAAGTTTGATTTTAATGAGGTTATAGAGAAAATGCACAAGTCTAAAATTCCTATGATAGTAGCAATTAATAAAAGTGACTTATCAACTCAGGAAAAATTATTGGAGCTTATTGAAAAATGGCAGAATTTGTTGCCTGAAGCCGAAGTAATGCCCATTTCTGCGTTATTTAATTTCAACCTCGATAAATTGTTAACCTCATTACTGAATCATATTCCAGAACATGAACCTTATTTTTCGAAAGAAGAAATAAGTAATATGCCTGTAAGATTTTTTACTTCCGAAATTATCAGAGAGAAGATATTCCTTCATTATGAAAAAGAAATTCCTTATTCAGTAGAAGTTGTAATTGATAGTTTTGAAGAAGAGAAAGACATTACCCGTATTCGTGCTATAATATATGTAATGCGGGATTCTCAAAAAGGAATTATCATTGGCAAAAAAGGCGAAGCATTAAAAAGGGTAGGTTCAGAAGCAAGAAAAGATATTGAAAACCTGATTGATAAGCATGTGTTTTTAGAATTGTATGTTAAGGTGCTTAAAGACTGGAGAGAGAATAAAAATAATCTGAAGAATTTCGGGTTAATGCAATAAGTAAGATAGAGAGAAAATAAATAAGTTTTGCGATGTTGGAATAATGGAATCTTGGAAAATTGGGCGTTTTTAAGTTTTTTATATTTTTACCCTTTAGTTTAAGCCGATTTATTCTTAAATAAAAAAAACCGTCCACAAAGACGGCTTTTTTTATTTATAATATAAATTGTAACCTATCTTACAATATTCTGAAATTCAGTATCGCCATAGAATTTGATAAATTCGGCATCGTCTTTAGCTTGAGCTTTTAAAGTTGCATCTGCAGCAACTGCTTTTCTCAGGTTATCGTTTAATATAGTAGTATTGTTCATACGAGCTCCAATAATAGCCATCAGATAATATGCAGGTGCATCTTTTTCGGTACATTCTAATGTTTTTAATGCAGCATCTTTATCATTAGTCATTAATTGAGCAAGAGCTAAGTTATAGTCGCAGGTTTTTCCTGTCATATTGTTTAAAGCTGCTGGGTAATCACCTTTATGAATGTTGATTGGAGCAAAATTATAATTTTCAGTAGCACCGGCTGCTTGTGCTGATTTATATAATTCTTCTGCTTTAGCATAATCTTTATTCCATGCTGCTAATACGCCTAAGCTATTTAAAACTGCAGGGTTGTTAGGAGACAAAGAGTTTGCTTTTTCAAGGTATGTTGCAGCTTCATCAATCATTTTTAGTTTGATACAAGCTGATGATGCGCTATAATAACCTCTCCAATCTTGTGGGAAAACTATTGTGGCGTTCTTGAAAATCTTAAGTTGTGTATTAATATCCTGAGTCAAAGTAGCAGCATATAATATTTCTTTGTTGTCTAAAGAGTCTGGTTTAGTTGTAGAAAGTAAAGCTATTTGTTCATCTGTTTTCTTTGGTGTATAGGAATATATAGTAATTTCTGCTCTACGAAGAGCCGGCAAAGTATTATCTTCAATTTCTTTATAGATAACAGCCATATTTCTTATTTCCTGTTCTCTTTTAGTTTTATCAGGCTGAGAGTTAACAACGTTTAAAATAGCTCCTTTATCAGTCATATTTGAAGCAGATATAGCCTTTACAAAACCGTCCCAGTCTTCACCTTTAGCAGATAAATTCATACTTATGTTAGGTTGAAATGTTTTATTGGCTTTTGCCCATTCTTTTGTAAGTTTTGCAATGGCATCATTCAGATATTTCTGAGCTGTTTTAGACCTGTTATCTGACAGGTTCTGATTGTATGTTTCTTCTCCTTCTGGTGATGCCCATGCATTAATATCAATGTTACGTATTTTCCAACCATTTTGCAGAAAATCGTTAAGATCTTTTAATGCAGCAATATTTTCTGCTTTTTTGTTATAAGGTTGGTTCATATCTAAAGCAAACAAGTTCTGTTGGAAATAGATGTTAGCTGTTTTATTGACTATAACTTCTTTTTCGTAACCGTGAGGAGGGTTTGGAAGTATGTTTTCGCCTTTGCCAATTCTTTCTGAAGTATAAATAACGCCATCAGCTAATTTGACTTCACCCAAATCAACTTCTTTCTTTTTCAAAATAGCTTTAGCATTAACTACCAATTGAGATTTGTTCATTGCTGGTGTATAGTCAATAACATCATCGTAAGCGAAGGTATTAGATGTTTTATTTTTCATCACTAAGCCGTCACCTTCAGCTTTTTCGCCTTTTAATGTGATGCTTTTCAATGTTTTACTGCCTCCTTCATATTTTAATACCGGAGTGAAAACAACTTTAGCTTTTTTGTGAAAATATTTTTCTGGAATGCTGCCTTTAATCGCAACTTTAATTTTTTGTCCGTGTGTTTCAAGTGGATTTGGAGCAGTTTCATATTTAACGGTATTGTACTTTTTTATCATCTTTTTGAGACCACAACTAGTAACCATAAAAACCGAAAGTAACAAAACTGCAAATGTTAAAATGTTGATTTTTTTCATTTTAGTCTAATTTTATTTGATTAATTTATTCTTGTATTTCGTTCTATTTTGTTTTTTAAAATTTTGACAAATATATAATTTTTTATTTGATTTTTAAAGAATGTTTATTTTTTTTTAAAAATTCATTTTATTTGATTTGTTAATATTAAAAAAAATAGATTTGATGAGGGTAATCTTTCAATATGTTTAATATATTTTATTTTTTTAATATCACACACACACTACCAATATTCCATTTTTGAAGTTTTAGTTTTATTTAGCATATTGTGTTGTAAGTATGGAACCTGTTTTTTCAATATATAGCCAGACGGTTTCTTTACCCTTAACTAAACCAGGTGATTTATGTTAAAAAATAATTTTAACTTTGTATAGTTTTAACTTTTTAAATGAACTAATATGATTTTTTGTAAAACTTATCAATTATTGGGAAAGAAATTTAATATTTATCTGCTAGCCCTTATTATAGGTGGCATAGCAATGATTGTTTTTACTAATTGCACTTCAAATGCGGTTCCATCTTCTGAAGGGATATCAGATAAAGTTATTAATAACAACATTAAAAAAGATGCTGAAAAACAAACCGGAAGTACAAACATTGCAGAAAATACAGCAATAGAAAAGGTAACAGAATTAACCGACAAGAATTTTAATAAAACTATAAAAAGCGGTATTGTGTTGGTTGATTTCTGGGCTTCATGGTGTGGACCATGTCGTATGCAAGGACCTATTATTGATGAGCTGGCTAAGGAGATGGGTAATAAAGTAAAAATTACCAAACTGAATGTTGACCAATACAATGCTATTTCTCTAGAGTATAATGTGAAAAATATTCCAACTATTATCATTTTTAAAGATGGAAAGCCTGTGCACCGTTTTGTAGGCCTGCAAAAGAAAGAATTCCTGAGAGAACAAATTCAGAAATTATTATAAAAGCCAATGTATGCATGGGGGAACGACAGAAGGTTTAATGCTTTTCCTAATTATTGTGTAAAAGTATTTGGAGAGCGATTGCAGAAAGTTGCTATTGATGCCGGTTTTACTTGCCCTAACCGAGATGGCTCATTGAGCACCGAAGGCTGTTATTATTGCAACAACGATGCGTTTAATCCTTCTTATTGCAATCCTCGGAAAAGCATTTCTCAACAACTAAAAGAAGGTATAGATTTTTTAAATATACGTTATAAAAAGGCAGATAAGTATCTTGCTTATTTTCAGGCCTTTACTAATACTTATAAACCATTTAAAGAATTAAAAAAAATATACACTGAGGCACTTAATTTTTCTTCTGTTACAGGCATTATAATTGGCACCAGACCTGATTGCGTCAATGAAGAAATACTCGATTATTTATCGGAATTGTCCCTTGACTATTATGTGTTAATTGAATATGGTGTTGAAACTTGTTTCGATAATACATTGAAAAGTATAAACAGAGGACATACTTTTAACCAGTCAATAAAAGCTATAAAAATGAGTGCCGAGAGAAATATTAAAACAGGTATTCATCTTATTTTCGGCTTACCCGGTGAAACAAGCGATGACATTTTATCTCAGGCTGAGATTATCTCAGAATTACCTATTCATTCTTTGAAAATACATCAGTTGCAGATAGTTAAAGACACAAAAATGGAAATGCTATATAAAGAGAACCCGTGTGATTTTGTTTCCTTTACCCGCGATGAATATATAGAATTAGTCATTTCTTTTGTCGAAAAATTAAATCCTGATATTATTATTGACCGTTTTGCAGGTGAAGTGCCTCCCCGTTTTCTGGCAGGACCTTCTATAATGGAAGATGCGTCCTGGGGCTTTATACGCAATGACCAACTGATTCAGATGATCGAAAAGAAAATGGAAGAAAAAGATACCTGGCAAGGAAAGTTTTATAGAAAGGTGATATAAAGTTTTTAATAATCGAATATTTTCCAATTATCTTTATAATCTTTTAAATAGTTTTCCCACTGTAAGAAATTCACCTGCCATCGAAGTAATTTGAGAATCAATTCTAACCATCTTAATATTTTTAAACTTTTACTTTACAGCCCTACATTTTTTTTATTATTTCAGGATTTCGTCTGCAATCGAATACTTTCATTATATAAATATCCTCTTCAATAATTTTGTAAATTACTTTATAATTGCCTGTTAGCAAATATCTATATTCTTCATTTTTATGTGATAATAATTCCTCAAATCTGCCTTTTCTGGTCTGTTTATTTATACTTTTAGTAGATGCAAGAATTTTATCTTTAATACTTTTAGCAACTTTGATAGAAGCTCTGAATTTATAATAATTGAAAATTGACTTTGTGTCTTGAATAGCTTCATTTGTCCATATAACTTTCATATTATTACCAATTTTCAGATTCATTTTCTACTCTTTCTTGTGAGTAGATCCTTCCTGATTTTATGTCTTCTTCAGCTCTTTCAATACTTGCATAAAATTCTTTCAAAGTCATTGGTTTTATGTTTTCTTTTGTGATAGTAAGATAAGTCCTACGGATTTTGTCCATTTTACTTATAATATTGATATCACTTATTTGAGTAATCCACTCAATGAGTTCTAATTTTTTTATTTGTATATTCATGTTGTAGATTTTTTTAAGTCTGCTATTTACAAAGATAGAAAAAAAATCTCGAATTCATAGAAAAATCAGAGTTATACTTCGAAAGGTGTAACCCTAACCGTCGCTTATCTGTTAGAAATTTTGATAAACTTTGCAATGTAGCATGATTTATCTGTTTTGACACTCAGATAGTAAACGCCATCAATATAGTTAGCAATACAAAGGGTATATTTATTATCGCTACTTTTATCTTCAAATATCTTATTGCCAATAAGGTCGAAAAGTTCAAGCCGTCTTTCATTACAATTGAACCCTGAAAAATCAATATTAATTTCTGACGATGCAGGATTAGGTGACAGAGGTAGAACAGAAAGGGCATTTTCTTCAATACCGCTTGAAGGGCCATATTTCATCACTGAGGCCTCTCCCCAGTTACCGAAATCTTCCATTGCTAAGTAAGGGACATCTCCCGGGCCAAAAGAGAGACTTAAATATTCAGCTTTACCGGGAGTAAAATCTTCTGCACCAACATCTATCCAATCAGTCCCGTTAAATGTTTTAACTGTTGCCCGCTCGTTGATATCAGGTTGGTCTTTAAATGCCACATAGGCATTACCTAAAGATGTAAATGCAATTTTATCCCATACAGCAATTCCATTTGAAAAACCAGAAGTGCCAACATTTACCCAATTGCTGCCATCAAATTTCATAACAGTAGCTTTATAACCATTATTTCCATCAGAAAACGTTACCCAAGGCATGCCGGTATTGGGATTTATGGCAAGGTGAAGACTGGAGGCAGCATCGGGAGAAAAATTAGGTGTGCCGACAGATACCCAGCTAGAACCGTTAAATTTCATAACATTAGCTTTTGAATTATTAGAAAGATCCTGATAAGCTATAAAAATTTCATTATTTGAATGGTTTATTGCCATATATGGTCCTTCTATCATATAAGAAGTAAATCCTGCAGTTCCTACATTAATCCAATCAGTACCATTAAATGTTTTTACAGTTGCTTTGCCGCTGTTTGCTCCATCTCCATATAAAACATATACATTGTTGGAAGAATTTATAGCAATCTTTATTGAATAGGCATCCAGTACTGAAAAGCCAGGTGTTCCAACATCAATCCAGTTACTACCATTGAAAGTTCTAACAACAGCATTTCCTGCCATATAAAAATCATCTTTATAGGCAACATATGGCTGACCTGTAGATGTAAAAGCTATGTTTTCAAAATATGATACACCGTTTGAAAAACCACGTGTTCCGACATTTTGCCATGAAGTTCCATCAAATTTCATTACTGATGCTTTACTTGATGCCCCAAAATCCTGGAATGTTACCCATGGCTCACCATCGATTGGGTTGAAAGCAAGAGAAACATAATTTACTCCGCCGCCAGAGCCCGAAAAGCCAGGCTGGCCAACAAATTGCCACGAATCAAGTTTTGGTAAACCATTTTGCTGTGAAAAAATTTCTAATGGTATTACGAAAAATAAAATGTATATTGTTCTTTTCATTGTACAATTGTTTTTGATTATGACTAAAACTATATTTATTTTTAAAATTATAAAAATAAACCCATATATAAATCACTATTATACGAATAAATATTTTTGTAAATTCCCTAAATATAAGTTTATTTAATACATTCTAACAACAAGAGTACTATTTTGTGTTGTTTAAATTGATTAGCTTATTCACCCCAACAGCAGGAAAACTTACTCCTTAGTCAGCTTCTTTTTTACTGTCCAATTGCCGCCCATGATACAAATTATATAAACTCCAATAGGGAACTTTTTCACATCTACGACACTCATTCCACTTGTCAGAGCCCTTTCAAACAAACATTTTCCTTCAATGTCGTAAACTTTCAATTCAGCATTTTCTGATAAAGTATAATTTATGTAAAATCTATCATTGGCAGGGTTAGGAAAGACTTGAATATTTTCATTATTATTGATCTCATTTATTGAAACTGTAGAATCGCTCAGACAACGAACAGATTGACCAACCACTTTACTGCTGAAGACAGTAACTATGCCACTGCCAAAGTTAGTCATGTACCTGTTCCATGCCATACTTGCCCCCGACTCAGTAGAACTCCACCAGTATCCATAGGTGCCAATGTTACTGAACGTACCAGCATTAGTGCGGTTTCCTCCGGGTAGGGCTGCAAAACCGCTTTGGTTCGTAGCTCCTTGATTAGGACTTTGCCAATGACTAAAACCTGTTTCTTTCAGTTTGCCACCGGCAACACTTGCTCCTCCCAGATAGTCTGAAAGAGCTGTCCAATTGGCATCGGTGGGTACATGCCATCCGACGGGGCATAAATTACGGGTGTCAGCAACAGCGTAAAAGTTGTAAAGTTTACCATAAGTTGTGCCGTTGCTTGATATGTTATCATAATCACAATAAGCTCCTGTTATCAGGTTAGTCCATCCTGTGTTATCAGTAACATCGGTTATAGGTACACCATTACGGTAATGTGTTACTTTCAGATTTTCCTTGAACCATATCTGTGTTCCTATGGTTACAGTATTGTAAACATTTCCATCGTAGTCTGTTACTGTAGTTTGGGATTGACCTTTAAATGCAAATAATACAAGTCCTGTTAATAGTAAAAAAATATGTTTCATAAATGAGTTTTTAGTTAAAGTGTATCGGATTTAGGTGTATTGTTATAAAATGTATTGATAAACAGTTTTAGAAAAAACAAATATAATTGAATTTATTTTTTGTCTTGCGAACTGGTAAGCATATAAACTCCAACAACAGGAAAATGATCGGAAAATCCACATTGGCAAACCGATGCATCAATACATTTTATCTGGTTGTTATGTATAATATGGTCAAATCTTCCCTTTAAAATACCCCATTTCCACGTATTAGACTTTTTGTCAAATTGTGAGAGTGAGTCCTTATATCCATTTATTTTGATAAGCCACTTAATAGCTTTTCCTTTATCATTTTCATTAAAATCACCTAAAATAAAAGTGGGATAGTTTTCCGTTAAAAATTTCAGAAATAATCCCAATTCTGAAATATGTGTTTTTTGAGCTTTAAAATATTCTTTACCTAAGAATCCTACTTTACCTAGCCTGTTTAACCCAGGTTTTAAATGGACATTAAGCAGTTGAACAGCTCCCTCAGGTGTTTTAATTTCAATAACCCAGGCAGGAAACCATCCGATATCATTATTTAAATACTCATTTCTGACTACAGGAAATTTAGATAAAATTGCCAAACCACCAGCATTACAACAGTGCTTAAATGATATATAATTATACTTTTTACTTAAATAAATTGTCGCTAATTTTTCGTATATCTCAGTAGTTTCTTGCAGGCAAACTATATCAGCATCCAGACTATCAATAATTTTCATGGTTTCTATTCTGGGGTTTCCATAATTTACATTATAGGTCAGAATTTTTATTTTCTGAGGGCTGTCAGTACTTAAATTCCTTTCAGAAGCATTGCATGCAAGGCAGTATAAAAACAGCAAACTTAATATCGTGTTTTTCATCTGATTTCAGTTATTCAGTGGGTTCCAATATAATTATCAAGTTCTTTATGCCATTCATCGGGTTCATAAGTTTTAGGTAGCGTTTCTTCAGCAAATAGTAAATCAATTAAATATTTTGGATTTTTACCACCAATGAATACGGATTTAATGCAAGAAATGCAGTACACAATAACATCATCTAATGGCATTTCTGATGTGCGTTTTATCATTTGTGCTTTTACATTTTCAGTTGGGATAATACCATAGAAACTATCACCGCAACAGGTGCTTTTTGTTCTGGTCTTTTTAGGTTCTACCAATAAAATGTTCATCTTATTGAGTAGTGTCCTTATTGCAGTATGCACCCTTTCCTGTTCACGTGTTGGACAAGCGTCAATAATAGACATCCGTCTGCCATGATAATTCGGGAAAGTAAAAAAGTCACTTTCGGCTAAAATTTCCCACAACGAAATCGTTGAAGTGTTTTTGTAATCGTTTCCAAATCGCTTATCACAACCCGGACAAACATTTATTATCTTAAAATTGGTTGTTAACTGAGGTTCGTGCTTACAGCAAGTAAGCAAAATATTCATTTCACCAATATTTTCATTAAGAATAAGGTGCAACTTTTGTGCTAATTCAGGCTTGTATAACATGAGAGCACATCCTGGTGCAAAAGCCATCTTTACGATATTTTCTTTATTATATAAATTCATTTATTCATTATTTACTAAATAAACACAAAGAGCGTGAAGATGATAGAACTAAAAAATGATATTAAGAAAAATTTCAAGCAATAAAAATTTCTTAGTTTAATAAGTTTATTTTATCTTGTTGATTATATGGCGGGATACTGAAATAAAATGTTGACCCATTATAAGGTTCCGACTCAACTGAAATATTGCCAGCGTTCTTTTCGACAAATTCTTTGCAAATATGTAATCCTAAGCCTGTGCTGACTTCTCCTTCAGTACCTGGCCGGTTATTTTTAGCATCTAACCTGAAAAGATTAGCGACCATATCATTATCCATCCCAATGCCCGAATCTTTCACAGCAATTAATATCATGTTATTATTATCCGGAGCTGCTGATATTTTAATATTGCCTTTTTTTAATGTATATTTAATGGCATTTGATATTAAGTTACAAATTATTGATTTAAGCATATTTAAATCAGCAAATACAATTATATGTTCAGGGATATCAGTTTCTATTTCAATCAGCTTGTTAGCTGCCATATCGGAATATATTTTTAAGCATTCTTCTGCCAATTCTTTTAAATTAATTTTCATAGGTTCAAATGCAATCTTTCCGCGTCTCATTTGTGACCATTTGAGCAAATTATCAAGCAGGTTGAGAATATTGCGTGACGATTTACTTAAAGTCAGTGACATCTCTTTTTTCTTTTCAGATGTAAATTTAAAAGATTCATCTGTCATTAATTCGGTTAATTCAACGAACCCACACAAAGGACTGCGAAGGTCATGAGCTATGATAGAGAAGAATTTATCTTTTTCAGCATTTAGCTTTTGTAGTTGTTCATTCTGGAATTTAATTTTTTCTTCCATCTGTTCTTTTTCACGTAAGGATTCTATCATTTTATTAAATGCTATAGAAAACTCACCCATAAAGCTTACTTTTTGTTTCAAATCTCCTTTGGCAATCTGTTGTGTTTGCCAGGTAAGATGGCGAAGGTTTGAAACGAGCTGTTTATACTGAGATATCATATAGTTCTGGTGAAGCGGGTCATCGGGTGGGTCAACATCAAGATTGCCATTAGCCAGGGCGTTCAGAAAATCGGCTCCGACATGATACTGATTAATATACTTCCTCATATTGATGATTAATTCATCAGAATTACTCTTTTTTATTAATTCAGTGTCAATTTTATTGAGAATGTTAAGCGCAGCATCCATTTTACCATCTATCAAATATAAAAGAATCTGATTAAAATTAAATAAAATACTTTCTTCCTCTTTATTCATTGTGTTTGTTTTTTAGCTGATCATATCAACCTTGAAGCGGCAGACGCGTTCTCCTGTTCCCCAGCAATCAACTTCTTTGACATAGAAATTTTTACCTGTATAAGCATACATAATGCCAGCAATAAAGCCCTCGTCGTAGTCACAAAATGCAACACCACTATAGGGGAGTCCAGAACAGTCGAGGTCTTCAGAAACTGTAATTATAAAAGATAACTTTTCCATATCTGCTTTCTCAACTCTGAGCAGACCAATGCCTAGTTTTTCAAATGTATCAGCTATGTTTGCTATAAATCCATCAAGATTAAGGGTATTATCAAGAGCATTTTTACAAAATTCGGTTCCTGCTTTAAATCCGGCTTCAATAAAAAACTTGTTTGTCTTTTCAGTTCCCCAGTGTTTTTCTAACACATCACGCATAGTATACTGCATCAATCTGTAAGTTATAACATGAGTACTATTACCCAAACTAGGACGTCCCAGCTTTATATCACCAAGATTCTTCCACTCAAAATTGTATTTAGAATTCTTTTCCATTTGTTTCTATGATTAATATTGATTAAATAAACAGCTAATTTAATTTAATTTTTTATTATTTATTCGATAGTCAGTTTGCTTTTCAGAATTAAATTAAGGTCTCATTTCATTTGGACATAAACTCAAACAGTGCTTGATAGTCTGCATCAGTCAGTTTATAATTTGAACCTGTTACTTTATTTGCCCTAAACTGGTCAATAATTTCGTTTTTATTAAAATCTGAAATAATATCAGAAAGCCTAAGGGGAGAATTTATTGATTTAAAGAAATTTTCAAATTCAGATATTGTTTTTTCAGTTGAATCGACATCAAACAAATCCGAACCTAATTGTTTAATCCTTTCAGGGATGCGGTTTTTGTGAAGTTTAAGCCAGGCAGGTATTGCAATAGAAAGTGAAGCGCCGTGTGGTGTATCGTAAAGTGAAGAAAGCTCATGGCCGATGCTATGGACGCCCCAGTCAGCAAAGGATTTACCATATACAGTAATGCCGTTTAAAGCCATAGTTGAAGCTAACATTATATCAGCCCTTAATTCATAATTATTCAGGTCTTTAAGTAATTTAAGTCCTTTCTGCATGGTTTCTTTTATTATAGCAGTAATTATTCTGTCGGTAAGCTCAGAATCTCCTTTACCAAAATAAGCTTCAAGACAGTGGGCTATTATATCTGTGATGCTATAAGCAGTATAATTATAAGGCACTGACAACGTGTAGGTGGGGTCGAGAAAAGAATATCTGGGAAAGAGCAATGGGTTTCCATAACCAATTTTCTGTTTTGTAATATCATTTTGAATTACAGCATAAGGATTCATTTCACTTCCGGTGGCAGCAAGCGTAAGAACACAAATAAGAGGAAGGGCTGTTTTTGGTTGGGCTTTGTTTAACATGAAAAGCCATGAGCTGTGTTCGGCTTTTGCAGTGATGGCAACCATTTTGGACGTGTCTATTACACTGCCACCACCAACAGCAATGATAACATCAACATCGTTTTGTTTTGCAATTTCTGCTGCAGCATCCACATCCTGAAAAACAGGGTTTGATTTAATACCGGAATACTCAAAAACTTCTATCTGTGCCTGCTTTAATTGACTAATCACAGCGTTATAAATGCCATTTTCTTTTATTGAACCTTTGCCATAAATTAATAAAGCTTTAGTTCCAAACTCTTTTGTTTTATTCCCTAGAATATTTATAACATCTTTTCCAAAATGAATAAAAGTAGGGTTGAAGGCTTTGAAGTTATCCATATTTTTAATTAATTATTTCATTCTATTATTACTTTGAACAAAAATAATAAAAACCTGCGACAGGATAGATTAAAAAAAAACCAAAAAAAGTAACAGTATTTGAAATTATTTAATAATTTTGTTTTAAACTTATCAGCTTGTTTTTCTATCTTCAAAAAATGGTATTTTGCAAATGAGAAAGAAAGCAAACAAGAATTATGATAATTTTCTCCATAATTAAAAATACAAATATGAAATTAATCAAGTTACTTAGCGTATCAGCATTAATTCTAATAGTAGTTGTATCCGGTTGTAAAAAGGAGCCTAAATCTAAAACTACTGATGACACACCATTGGTTGGTGTTGAGTGTCCGGGTATTCCAGTAGTTTATGATGCAGACAGTAATAAATACACAACAGTTATTATTGGCACGCAGTGCTGGTTAAGACAGAATATGAATGTTGGGGTGTATAGGTCAAGCACTTATTCGGGTGCTACTCACACAGATGTTTCTGATAATGATACTGTTGAAAAATATTGTTTTAAAAATGACACTAATTACTGTGCTGTTTATGGTGGCTTATACGATTGGAATGAGATGATGCAGTACAATAATTCAAGTGCGCAGGGTATATGTCCTACTGGATGGCATGTTCCATCGGACCAGGACTGGAAAACTCTGGAGTTAACTCTTGGATTAAGTCCAACGATGGTCGACTCTACAGGATACAGAGGTTTTTATCAGGGGCAGAAATTACTTAAAAATTCAGAAACCAAGTTCGATGCTTTATATGCAGGTTTTCGCTTTCTTAATGGTTCATTCAGCCACGAAAATTATTATGCATCTTTCTGGGCATCAAGTTCAAGAAGCGACAGCACAGCTTGGTACAGAGGTATTACCAGCGGCAATCCACAGATACACCGCGAAAGCTTTGGAAAAGATAGAGGTTTTGCAGTCAGATGCTTGAAGAACCCATAAAAAATTCTTGCACGTAATCAGTTTATTATTTCAGTAATCAGTAATTCAGTAATTCAGTAATCGGTAATCGGTAATTCAGTAATCGGTATTGAGAGGGGTTAAGCTTTAAGTGCTTTAAAACTTATCTTTACTGAGTTTTACGCAATATTTTAGGCAATCCCACACCCCTAAATCCCCTTAAGGGGAGCCAGCCCTTTATGATAGCATTAGTGTGTCTCGTCCTAAAAAAAGTTTACAGGTTAATAACTAAATCCTGATATAAATTTACGTTTTAATTTTAATCCTGAAATTGGTTTACAATAATAGGATTTTTCTTGTAATAATTCTTCCATAATTTTT
>Ga0209083_1003089_pt1 | contig 14535 bp, 20 predicted proteins | sample AM7aDNAmetaG_FD_184132 | JGI IMG/M metagenome (GOLD analysis project Ga0209083, IMG submission 184132) | Freshwater microbial communities from Finland to study Microbial Dark Matter (Phase II) - AM7a DNA metaG (SPAdes) (version 3) | ecosystem: Environmental > Aquatic > Freshwater > Lake ...
TACTACAGAGTATATCTTCCCACATGTCTTTGATTTGCCTCCTCCGCTTCAGACGCCCCAGCCTTCAACGAAGGTCACCCACAGCGAATGGCGCTGCTCCGAATGCTCCGCTCTATGGCACACTGTCGCGTAAATAACATTGCCCCTTTTCCCATTTTTTGTATTGAGGCTCCAGTCCCCCAGTAAAATTTGAACAAAGCCTCACCTTGCCTTAGAAAAATAAAGCGAGAATGCCCGATCTCAAGAATTGGAATGTCACCCGTGTCCAGAATTTCATGAGACGTCTTGCGAAGCGTGTAACAACTTTCGATAAGAATGTGGCCGTTCTCGCAGCCCATGTAGGAATCTCAGTCACTGAATTTCTTAACATGGACCCCATTACCTATGGAATCAAGGTATGGGGCTTCGGCTCCTACAATGAGCCGAGTCCTATCATTAAGAAAATCCTGGGTAACCAAGCGTATCACCGTTGTGCCCATCTGTATTCTCTTACCATGGAAAAGAGTCTCAGTCAGCCACGCACCTATCCGCCTCTTCCCTTGTCGCCACCAGGAAGCCCCGAGTTTGGTCCCGTAGCCCCCTGTGAAATTCCCGAATGTTACGCATCTTGGTGTATGACAATGCCATCATAGAAGGGCTAAGACCCATTTTTCTAAATTTGAACAGCTGCCTAGCAGAAGCTACCTTAGAATAATGTCTGCCCCAACTGTAACGGCTCAAATGCTCGGCACGCCTCCATTTAACCCAAGTACGCCGCCCTTTCTCCCTCTTAAGTCTCCTCTTACACCCCCTCAAATGCTTAAGAAGATTACTCCAACGGAGGAGGCTGCTTTCAATCTGCTGGATATGACGACATCCTGTGTAGCCGACCTCAATGGGAATATCAACTCGGCGATGTATTCAGCCAAGGAGGCAGTCAGGTCAATCCGCGAGATTGTTCACGAGGAGATTGGAGAAAGTCTGGGCGACCTCAAGCATATTTGCGATGAAATCAAGGAGGTCAGCGAGCAGATGGTCGTGCTAAAGGAGATTGTTGATAAGATGGCTGTAGAGCAACAGGCCTGTATTGATGAGCTGATTGCTCTAAAGTATCACCCTGTGGAGGGGGGGAATGGCAATAATCTCTCGCCGAATCTACAGCATTTCATTGCCGTGCTCTTTGGAATGCTGATTGTTGTATATGTCAACCAATATCAGAATCTGACACCGTATACTCTCTAGAAAAATTGAATAAAATAATTCTCCCCATGTAAACTATCTACAAAAATAAAATGGCGACGATTAATTGGAATGAATACATTGAGCACCTAAATGCCAAGTCGCAGCCGAAGTGCCTCGCCTGTAAAAACAGGATTGGTGCTACGCCCTTTATGATGAATATGCGACTGTATTGTTCGTGTGACTGTGCGACGGCAAATGAGAGGGCGATTGAAGAGCGCGAGTCCGAGTTTAAGAGCAGTGTGATGACCTTTGTTATGAGTTTCGAGCAGAAGGCGCAGTAAAAGAAAACCAGATACAGATATTTTCCCCATTTTTTCTGGGCTCCAGAATAAAATTTGAACGGCCGCCCGCTGCTAACGAGATTATAACTCAAAATGGCTCTAGCATTTGTCTTCGATTGGGGCTGTCCCGAGATGAACGTCGCCGAGATGAAGTCGCCCCGCCCCTGTAAGCATGGTGCCGGCTGTAACTTCAGTGGCTCTTGTGGCTATGTCCACCCTGGCGAGGAGGGCACGGGCCGCCAGATGTTCCCTGCCCGCAAGTTCACGGACCCCAAGACGGGCCTTCAGCGCGACCAGGCCGCCTGTGTCCGCCTGATTGGCAATGCGGGTTTCTATCGCCGCCGCCAGCTGAAGATGACGTGGCCGGCCTGGTGCTCCAAGCAGGGCATTTCCTATACGGCGAATGTGCGTGCCCCTGTGGTGCCTGGTGCCCCGACGAAGAAGAAGCGCGTAGCCTCTGTAGCACCCTGTAGCAAGTGCGGTCATGTGGAGGAGGATGATAGCGTGGTCGTGGAGCTGTTCCCCAATGCCTCTGTTACGGGGGTAGCGGATAGTGTGGATAGCGCAATGGCGGAGTAAAAATAAAAAAGGGGCGCGGCGGAAGCCACCTTTTTTTTATAGACTGCCGCTCATTTTAGATGAGCGGCACAGGTCTAAAATTTGAAGCGCCCTTCCCAGGTTCGGAACATCAGAATGTCAAAGCAGCAGCATATGGAACGAATGTATCGGGATTTGGCGAGGAGCGTTCGCAATCTCTACATATCAACGCCAGGCCACGCAATTCTACAAAATGACCATATGTACAATGCCCTTCGCCATTGCGATAAGATTGATTGCTTTCTAAATGGGGATTATGAAAGCCTGTGGTATATGGAAATGGAGGAGCTTACCAAAAAGAAAAATTGAAGCACCGAGCCCACATAGCCAGACATATAACAAAATGAGCGATCTTACAATGGCACAAACGCAAACGCGCTACTACAACTACATGCAGCGTGTGATTAAGATTGCCCTCGAGTATCCGACGGTGGAGTCTGAGAATGTGGCCGAGTCGGCCATTCGCCGCTATGTGGCTTCGCTGGACAGTGACTATAAGACGATGTGGGAGGAGACCGAATGGCTCCTTTTGCGCGCAAATAACACCATTGAGGAGACCGAGGACAAGCTACGGCAGGCAACCCGGCGTCTTTCAGAGGAGGAGGAGCGTTCTAGGAATGTTCAGCGTGATATCGGGTTGATTGAGCGCTTTCATGGAGTCGGTTCGCGCACGAGTCAGTAAAATAAAAAATGGGGGTTAAATAACCCACCCATTTTTTTGGTAGGCAACAAAATTTGAACGTTGAACATGTAAAGAAGAGAATTATATTACAAAATGACACACTCTCCGCTTGAATTCGTGTTCCTTGTTGCTAACGAGAATACCCAGAAGCACCGCGCTCTCCTTTGTATTGATAAGCTGAAGGATAGTTACAAGTGGAGCTTTGTTAAGGAACATGATGATGAGCGTACGCTTGAGACGTTTTATCTGGAGAACTATGCCGATGTGTTCATTCGCCTACGGCATATGCTATACCTGCTGAAGCTTGATACGGACCCTTATGTCTCAATGGCAATTAATTTCCCTGGGCTTCCGTCGGTTGTTATTGATCCTTCTGGGGATTTCTCAATCAATCGTCTTATGAAGAGCATTGTGATGATCTTCACAAACTGGCCCACGATTGAGTATGAAGCCTGCCCGTGCGACGAGTCTGATGATGACGAGTGCGAAGAAGAGGAGGAGTGCGAAGAAGAGGAGTGCGAAGAAGAGGAGTGCGAAGAGGAGTGCGAAGAGTACGAAGAGGAGGACGCCTATGCCGATATGCCCCCTCTTGTCAATACCGAGTCGGAGAAGTTTGCCACGTGGCTTCGCAAGGCTGCCGGCTATTCGCCACCCTCTTCTCCGATTCTCAACGCATCAGCCCGAAATGAAATCACGCCGCGCTGTAATCCTGATGAGTGTCATATTGAGTGTGAGTGTTATGAAAGTAAGCAGACGCGTATGGAGCAGTCTCGTACCGCCCCGTTTGACTTTCCGCCGGTTTTCTTTCCCACTTATAAGCGTATGAAGAACTTTCATTCGGAGCAAGAAGACTCCCGCGTTTAAAATATGTGAAGGGGGTAGATGCCGCTTTCACAGACAGCGGCAATACGGGCCCTAATCAATGGATTCCAAAACGGTCCCGTAGAAAAAGAATTGATACGATATGTAAAAACATTTGAAAAAGCATTTGAGGTCACCATGGATATTGAGGCGTTTATCATGGGAATCAGATGTCTTTTTTCATGGCATCGCCTGGAGGAGTTTGAGCATGATACTGGTGCCCATCGTCGTATTTTGTCTACCTGGTTCACACAGAACGAGGAGACCTATGCGCATTGGTTGGCGAGTGGAAAAGATGATACGAAAGAACTTATGTGGGCAAAATGGACCTTTCAGGCGAAGAATTCCATTTTTGATGAGTGGGTATATACGAAACTCACGGTGAAAAAGTTGACTACCAAGGCTTAGAACTGTAGTACATATCTAGTCTTAGAATAATGGAGAGTGGATTTTCTTTACAGACGCATATTATGTTCTGTCGGAGAATCCTGGAAATAATAGGGTATGAGCAACAGTATACATTAGGAGCTGCCCGGGCATTGACGCTTTGTAATTTGAAAGAATACTATCTACGCGAGTTGGAGGATTGCCTAGACTGTGAATCCCAAGCTCACGATTAGAGGATTAATCCATGTTCTGGATAAAAAGAAGTATATATAACGATACTTACACTTATAATTATACAAATCATTGCCTTGAAGTGTCTCTTATTTCCTGAAATAAATACGATGCCCTCTTCAATTAAGTACCATACTGATACCCACCAAAGAATATTAATAATGCTTATTCCATGAATATTAATAGCATTATCACCCTTTACCATCCTATACTATAGATAGATTATATTCTATGTACAGTATAGGCAAATGAATATATTTGATATTATAAAGAATAGAGTATTTATAGCATGTATTGCGATGCTTACGATATTCACAATAGGGTATTTGAGTTATAAACCAAGAGAGTCTGTGGTAACCCAATTATATACATTTCCGCATCATGTTCCTAGACTAAAGCAACATGATGAGCAGGTTCGCAATGGCGTTCCGTTAGTTATATACGAATCTTGGCATTCCCATGATATTCCAGAGGGAATGGTAGATAATATTAATAATCTTCTCAAAGTGAATCCAGAGTTTGATTATTATCTTTTTTCGGATGAAGACTGTGCGAATTTCATAGAGAGCAACTTTGATAGAGAAGTTCTGGAAGCCTTTCACATGTTAAAGCCCGGCGCATTCAAGTCAGATTTATGGAGATACTGTGTTCTGTATAAGAAGGGTGGCGTGTACCTGGATATAAAATATTATTCGGTACAGCCTCTAATTGATTTAATTGATGAGAACCAAACGGTCTTTGTAAAGGATACGGGGCTTCCTTCTACCGACGGGGGTTGCTTCTATAATGGATTCATGATATCGCCTCCGAATAATGAAATTTTCAAGAAATGTATAGATGATATTGTAAAGTCGTGTAAGAGCCAATTGTACCGGCGGAATATGTTTGATATTACGGGGCCGTGTTTGCTAGGTAGAATTCTTACAAAGGAGTATAGCGAGGAGTATTCGGATTCGGTGAATTTTGAATATGCGAATTTAAATGGGAATTTTTGGAATTATTATCCTGGTATTTCGTATAAGGGAGAAATTATATTGAAGCATTATGATAATTATCGTAGCGAACAGAAAAAAACAGAGAATGAGACTCATTATGGTAGATTATATGCGAAAGGGGACGTGTATATTACTAAAAAGGGGTAGAGAATTCCTGCCGATACATTTCGGAATATTTGCTATAAACCATTCAGGGCGACCACAGATGGTCAAATTATTTGAGTTCGGGCCATATCCACATACAGGGCATTTCCAATAGCCTGTATATGTGATTTTACGTTTCTTCATACTGTCTATACTATAGACACTCTGGTCATATCCATTTAGACCCAGTCAACCGTAATGGATTTTCCTGTGACGTTTCCACTCAAATCTGTTACATTTGTATATTGAACAGATGAATCAGGAAAAATTATGCTGAGTTGTGCAAGTAGGGCAGACTGTAAATTACTGTCGGTGGTAGCTATAAATTGAGAATTAACATTTGATTCAGTTGTGTATGATGTTTTACCGGCGCCAGCCTGTTTAATAACATTCATATAGACGATTGATGTAATATTTCGGATAATACGATTGCGGTTAAATGCGGATTCGTCGCCATTTAGTGCGGCTAATGACGCCTTTGAAATAGGCTTCACAGGAAGGAGATCCATCTATAGGTGAGATTAGAAAAATATTATATATAGAATAGGTAATGCCCGCTCCAAAGATAACCCATCAGATATGGTTACAGGGTTGGGACAACCTTCCCGAAAAATATAAGGGGAATGTTGAGGGTATGGTTGAAATGAATCCCGAATATCAGCATATGAAGTGGGATGAGAAGAGTCTTCGTAAAGAATGTCTGAAAATAAGCGACGAATGTTTGGCGAAGTTTGAGTCCTTTGAGTTGATTATAAGCAAAGTTGATTTCGGGCGCTATGTAGTTTTGTACAACTACGGAGGAATATCGGTGGATACTGATATGGTATCGCTACAGCCTATACGTAATACTCCGTATATAGGTACGAGTGATTTCTTGATAAGTTATCAAGCCTACCCTTTTAATTTACTTAATATAAAGAATAATGCCGTGATTATATGTACTCCGAAAAATTCCATTCTAAAGGACATTATAATTGCGATAATACAGAATAAAAAGGTTGTCTCCGATTTTATGTCAAAGGAATTGTATGTACATTTTACCACGAGCAATTATGTTGTTGGAGAAATTCTGAACGCCCATCCCAATGAATTTAAAGTGTTAGATTATAAATATTTTGAGCCCTGTAATTCCAATGATCCTTATTGTACTATACCGAGCGACAGTATAATGGATCATCAGCACGAAATGTCTTGGATGAATCCGATAATGCGTTATTTCTTAGCATTTATGTTTTTCGTACTCAATTATTTTGTTTATATACTGTTCATCATCGGAGCCGTCGTTGCTTATTCTATTTACAGGAAGAATGCGCGGTTTTTCAAAGGGCGCCGAAGAATATTTTAGAAAATCTCATATCTACAATAGGGAAATGCGTAGTAAATATAAGACCAAGAATATAATTGTAGGAATTGTTGTAATTATTTCTATAATTATTTTATGTGTAATTTGCTGCGGCAATTATGGCAACCGTGAAAGTTTTCAGAATGAGCCCGAGATAGAGACAATTGCCACCGATATAACTTCACCGATAAAGGTATTTTTATATGCGGACAAATTAAAGGCAACTGCCCGAGTCCTGTTATCTTCATTGAAGAAGCATAAATTCAGCTACGAAGTATTGGGGCTGGGGAAGCCTTGGGAGGGTTGGGTTGCCAGAACGAGGGAATATTTATCCGCAATTCGGAAGTACAAGGCGGACAACGGGGGTTCGGCCGTGGCTCTTTTTATAGATGCCTACGATGTAATTTGTATTATGGATTCGGACAAGTTCTATGAAAAATATATGAATCGGGTAAGAACGATGCCGGTTATTTTCGGAGCGGAGCAGGGTTGTACAAGTGAAATGTGTAATAAGAATATTTTGAATTGGTACGATCATAATAAAATAGAGGGTGGGAGAGCGAAGAGGGATTCTCTAATAAATTCATGGGGTGCGAACGGGGAAAATCTTTGGTCGCAGGTTCCTACTTTTACAAATAATGGGACGATGATGGGGACGGCGGATGGTTTGGAATTTCTTTTCACGGAAATTCTCAAAACGGAAATTCCAGATGATCAGGTGGCGGCCGGTTCTGTAATTGCGAATAATTTTGATAAATTTGATATTGATTTTGAAGAGGCTCTGTTCCGGAATCGGTTTCGCGATCTTGAGAAGCGTCCCGATGAAGACGGTGTCAGTGGCCCCGGATTTTTACATTTTCATGCGATGAGAACGGAGGTACAGCAGACAGAAGTGCTAAAGCGGTTTCAGAATTATATGTGATATAGGGATAGGTAAATGGGAAGATATAATAAGAAGCTAATCTACAAACTAATCGCAGTAGCACTGATAGTAGTTTGTATAGTATATGTATTTTATATGACGACGTTATACGAGGGATTCCAGTCACCGCAATCGTCTCCCTTTTTCACGGAGGCCTATGCTATTACGTTGAGTAAATATCCAGAGAGATTTCCCAAGATAAAGGCTACGGCGGATGCTGCGGGAATTACGTTGAAGCCTTGGGAGGGTGTGCTCGTTAAAGAGGGCGAGATAGACAAGCTTCCGCTATTGGGTATAGGGACGACGAATTATACGGACCGAACAAAGGCCAAATTCAATCTCGGTGTAATTGGGGCATTTTTAGCGCACCGTAATTTGCTGGAGCATATCAGTAAGTCTAATTCGGACAGTGTGGGCACTCTTATTTTTGAGGATGATATTGATATTCCCAAAGATTTGTATAAGAAACTTGCGGATGTCCAGGACCAAATTCCCGAAGACTGGGATTATATCTTTTTCAGGAAGATGACAATTTCAGGTAAAAAAATTTCGGCAAACATAATCAAATTGGAGAAGGATATGACGGGGCTGAAAAATTGGGGGTTCTGGGGATTTATAGTGAAGAATTCATCAATTCAAGACCGTATATTGCCGAAGATGGAGCATATGTTGGATGTGCCCGATATTCAAATGGCGAAATTTGCGGATAAATTGAATATGTATCTGATAGACCCGCCTATTATAGATTTCAATGAACACGCGGCAAACTCGGTTGTGTCCGATATTGATGTGAATGGATAGACTCATTAAATTTGTATATATAAGTAGATATAATGCGTAAAAAGTATAAGACATATCTATATTATGCGATATTGTCTATATGTGTTATATTATTATATTTTTATACTAAACCGCAAATGGAAGGATATGAGTCTCCTGAGTTACAGTATAATATAGAGTCAAAAATAAAAGTATTCACGTACGCAACTGAAATGAAACCAACGTTACGTATGCTATTGGGGTCGTTAAAAACACATCACTATTCGTATGAAGTAGTTGGATATGGGGAATCTTGGAAGGGATTTCGTAACCGTGTAAATACGTATTTGTCTGCTGTAAAAAGACACAAAGAGATACATGGTGGACAGGCAGTTATTGTTATTGTGGATGGGTATGATTGTCTGTGTATAAAGGATTCTGAAAAAGTATATGAGTCTTTTATAACTAAGAAACGAAGCATTCCTGTTATGTTTGGTGCGGAGTCAGTTTGTTTTAATAATTGTAATAGGGGTGTTCTTAAATGGTATGATTTCTATAATATGTATGGTGGAGAACGGGAAATTATAAAGACATATACCGATATTGGGAATGGTGGTGTAAAAACAAAGGAATCTGTATTTTTAAATGGTGGTATGCTGATAGGGACTTGTGGGGCGGTTGAGGAACTATATACTGGTATGATGGAACTTAATATAGAGGATGACCAAATATGTGCAGGTACATATTTAATAAATAATATGGAATCAGTGGATTTAGATACAGAAGAAGCAATATTTCGGAATAAGCTGTTAGAACGGAGAGTTGTTCTTGATGATGAGGATGGTATAACTGGACCAGGATTTATACATTTTCCTGGAGCAGGGGATAAAACAATTTTTAGTGATTTATTAGAGCGATACAGTCTTTATTTAGAATAACTATAGGTGAGTAAATATACGGATAAATCTATGGGTAAAAATTCACTTATATTCTTAAACTGCCCTATTAGGAATGATTAAGAACATAATATTTGATTTGGACGGAGTTTTATTTGATGGGTGTGAATTTCATGCGTCACTCTTTATGAGGGCAGTCAGTATAATTGCGCCCGGTTTGAAACTAACAAAGGACTACCATGATACTGTTTTAAATGGAATGACGACAAAGCAGAAGGTGAAGATACTGAATTTATCTGTGGAGGAGGGTGACGATATTTCCAATTTGAAACAGGAGCTAACAAGGGATTCAATCGTAGATTTCATACAGCCGAATGAAGCACAGAAGGGGATGTGTGAGATGTTGGGCACTCTTAATTACAGGATATATTGTGTAAGCAATAGCGTTCGTTGTACGGTGGAAACCTGTTTAAGGGGGTTAGAAATTATGGAGTATTTTTCAGGAATTATCTCAAACGAGGATACTTCGGAGCCGAAGCCGAGTCCGCAGCCTTATTTAACTGCCTATTCAAAATGGAATTTGGATCCGAGGGAGTGTATAATTGTGGAAGATTCTCCGCATGGAGTACATTCGGCGAGGACGAGTGGGGGGCATGTTTTGGTGGTTGCGGGAGTACATGAAGTAACGTTGGAGAGAATTTTAGAATTTATTAGAGATAATTCGGGGGGAGAATGACACAATAATAAGTATGTAGATTAGATAAACTTTACTTCGGCATACGTTTTGAAGAAATAAAATACGTTTCAATAATAGGGAAATGGTAGCCAAATATAAAAGGTTGTATATAGTTTATATAGGACTTTTTATAGTTTTCGTGTGTTTATATAGAATATATAGAGATTTAAATGTTAAGGGAGGGATCATTATAAATCTACATCATGGGCTTGGAAACCAATTATTTATGTATGCCGCGGCACTTTCTTTAAAGCATAAATATAATATTCCTGTATTTCTTTTACCAGATAGTGTTGGTACAAATACGCATTCAAGCCGTGATTATAGAGATATTTTTAAAGGGGTTGATAAAATAGAATATACAGATTTAAAGATGATAATGGCAAATAAATTTACATTTCCTAAAATAGATATTTATGATTATCATAATGAAGATGATATTCCCGTTGAAAATAATAAGTATATTTATATAAAAGATTACTATTATCAAACTTATGATAATGTAAAAACTGTAATTTCAGAAGTAAGAGGAGTACTTATACCTCAATTTAAGAAGTCATATAGTAATTTAATTGATACGCCAATTTCAACTGCGTTTATTCATATCCGACGTGGTGATTTTTTAACAGAGGATGAAGGGACGCGTATTTTACCTATAGAATATTACTATAAAGGCTTTGATATACTAAATAAAGTGGTAGGAATTACAACGGTCTATATAATATCCGATGATATAGAATGGTGTAAGAAGCATAAGTGGAGCACGATAAAAAATATCGTATATTTTGATGACCCGGATGAATTGCGAACATTATATTTAATGAGTCAGTGTAAAGCAGGGGCGGTATTATCAAATTCTACATTTAGTTGTTGGGGTGCTTTTTTAGGAGCATATGAAAATATGGGCACGGTAGTATATCCAATACATGGGGCATTCCTCAAATCTCTTCCAGATGATTGGATAGGTATAGATCCAAAATAATGGGGGGGGCAGTGTATAATATGCGTTATTTAATTAACGTTTATTAAATATGTAAGATAAAAAGGGCGATGAATGAGTGTCATCATAATTTTGAAAATAAGGTAGTGATATTTCCCAAATATACATTATTAGGAGATAATATTGTATATTGTGGAGCAGTGCGTTATTTAAGTATATTTTATAAGGTAGTGTATCTTGTGTGCCATTATAAATTGGAAAAACATATTAAACATTTATACGAGGATAAGCCTTCAATTAAACTAATATGTTTTCATAATAATCCATTTGAGATTAATTTAGAACAATATATTAAGGACGGGTGTGAAATACGTAGATGTAACTACAACATGAACAATTATTCTGTAGAGACTGATCGTTGGCCGAATATATTTTATGATGAATTACAGGTTCCAAGAACTGCTCGTAAGACATATTTTCATATAGAACGAACCGATATGGCAAGAACGATGTATGAGTCTATTCGTCATCGTCCATATATTATTGTTCACGAAGAATCTGGAACGAGTTCGTTACAAATTGTTAAATTTTTACGTTTAAAAGGGGAAGCCCGTTTAATTATTGATTTAAATAAGAATCAGGTAGATTTGCTGGGTGATCCTGAAGGACATGCTTTTGCGAATTTAATAATTAACAATTCAATTACCAATTATGTATATTTATTAGAGGGTGCAGAAGAACTACATTTAATTGATTCATCAATGATGTGTCTCGCGATGCATTTAGATATTAATAGAGTAAAAAAACGCGTGTGCTATAGTCGTACTGAAAATATAGGGAACAGGTATAAAATTGTTGATACCTTTGGATTATTTGAGCATGTGGCTATATAAATGGGGGGCTTGTATTCTAAAACTCTAACTAATTTTTCTTAGACCTAGTCATTCTTTTTGATATGTTCTTTATTTTTCGGGATTTTATACGTCTTATGCCGCCCGCCTGCGGGGGTTCTTCAGGGGGAGCAACAAGTATATTGGCAGCATTCGCCGCATTTGCGGCAGCATCTGGATTTGGTGCCGGCACAATCGCATTTGCCGGCATCACTGTATTCCAAGCCGAATTGTCTTCTACATCTTCATAAAGTGGGTCGTTATACCGTTTTGATTTAGGAACATATACGTTCCATTTTCTGTCTGCTGGAGCCTTCTCCATAATTTTTCTGGCTCGATCCATATATTTTTTATTTCCAGGAGCCTCATTTGCGGCGAATGCTGCCGTTGCTCTTTCTTGTGCTGTATCACGTAACCTCTTTACTTTGTAAGTATCAATCACCGCCAGCATACGAGCAACCATTTCTACACGACCCCCACCAGGACAGTTTCCATAATCAATCATCACTCGATCTGGATGCAAGGGGTCTGCAATCCTGTTATTGTTAATCAATGCCGTTCCATCTAAATTAAAGTGTTTATGACCGCTACAGGGTCTACCGCATTCTACGCAGAATTCCAAATGCATGTATCCAGGATCTAGTTTTGCACTAGATTTCGCATACGACTGTCTTATTGGTTCAACTACCCTATTACTCTTACAAAAAGGTGCATGTTCTTGACTCAACTTATCCGGATTATCGTGTACCATGTAGGCGCATCCTTCCCCACGTTCGACAAAAAGGAGGCAAAATGGGCACATTGTCACGTGGTAAATATTTCCCCAGTGCGGGTCGGGTGATTTGGAATTCCTAAACACAAGGTCAAAGTTAATAATTTCCTGATCGAGTCCGTCTTTTTTCGGACGAGGTGTCGTTAAGCGTTTATAAAAATCGGTAGAAACGATTGGCTGTAGCAAACGTAGCGTAAGAAATTGATTACAGTTTTTTGGATTTGGAGGAGCACCTGCTACCACCGGTTCAGGTTTGTAGTAACAGGGGAGATGATCCAAACTCTCGGCTAACATAACAGACTCAATATACGATTCGAGACTTTCCTGAGTTATACCCCACTCGATTGGGTGATTATGTATATGGTAGAGTCGCCCCGTTTCTCCAAATTGGTCTTGGCCCTCAGGTAGGCATATTTGCTTAAGTTTCTTGAACAGAGCAATTATTGTTTTACCGTGATATTCTGTTGAAGGCTCTGGTGTATCATTAATACTGCCACCAAACTTTTTAATTATAGAATACATCGATACACCATGGCTTTCCCCTCCTCTGAGTGCAGCTAGCCCTTTTAGGCGCGTATTTGTATTTATAAAAAGTGACGTGAGCGCTCTCAGATACTTCATTTTTCTTAGGTTCGCTTCATCTGATAATTCTAGACCAGTTGAAGCAAAGTTTTTTACAGCAAGTTCTGTTCCTGTTTCATCATTATATTCGTCACTGTCATATCCTTCTTCGCTACCATACGGTTTCAAATCCATCCAACCAGAGTCAGTACATACAAGGTCCATATCTTTCCTACATTCACCGGCAAACAATGGAATAATAAGAACATCATTTTCTTTATCGTTAGGATCAATCGCGCCATTATCACGATTTAAGTTATAATCTCTGTAACCATTAAACCATTTTATCGCAATACGCTGAAACCAATGTTTAAAATACGAAGGTTCATTGGTTGCCCTATGGCCTGTACACGCCTCTTTCGGCACGATTTGAGAAAATATATCATTCAAAATACTTTTATTAGTTACACAACCTTCTTCAAATCCAATTTTGAAACCGCTCTTAATATATTTCTGAACGCGTCGTTTTAGAAATCGGTTTCCTTCTAAGAGAGTCTTACAGTATTCCTTTCGTAATTTACCGTTTTTTGATTTGATATCATCCGGATGTGACGCAAATACACTTTCACCGTCATACCATACTTGACAAAAAGTCAAGTCAAAATTATTCACAACGGCTAAGGGGGTCCTCTTATTACGAACCGACATAATATCCATAGCACGTTTATTAACCGAAGCAACCGAATATACTTTACGAATTCCGTTTTTTCTCAAAAATGAATGGCAGTAAAGAGAAGCGCTATATGACGTTGATGAGGCCAGCCTCATTAGCGAGGTTTCATTTTGAAACATTCCATGCATGAATTTTGGTATATTTTTTACCGGGACATAGATATCAATATCTCTGCGTTCAATGGATCCACCAATACATGACTGTAAAATAAAACCGCCGGCGACTAATGCTTCAGTTTCTTTGAGAAGATTTCGGAAACGTTTCACATTTTCTTCTTCAAAAAATTTTCCCAGATTGTAAACAACTTTAGGAGTCCATTCGTCCATTTTTGTTCCGTTGGAAGACCCTTCGCTCATTCTAAAGAGTAGCATTAAAATAAATCTGTTGATATAGGGGGGGCTTAAAGGATTTCTGTTGAATTTTCAATGAATGTATACAGGAATTAAAATCTAGGTATGAAAAAGGCTGTAAAATAACATTGAAACTTCGTTTTCAATATTGGAGATTTATCTCCAATGTTATTTCTACTATATTTGGTCAGAAATAAATTTTCAAGCGGAGAACTTTTGATTGAAATCTTATTCT
>Ga0209083_1003091_pt1 | contig 14533 bp, 28 predicted proteins | sample AM7aDNAmetaG_FD_184132 | JGI IMG/M metagenome (GOLD analysis project Ga0209083, IMG submission 184132) | Freshwater microbial communities from Finland to study Microbial Dark Matter (Phase II) - AM7a DNA metaG (SPAdes) (version 3) | ecosystem: Environmental > Aquatic > Freshwater > Lake ...
TTCAAATAACAGATACGATGGTTCTTCAGTTTACCACTATCGTATACGGGGCGACACCATGTTTAGACGTGAGAAAGAACTGGAAGAAGAAAGACGCTACCGATTGGAAGATAGGGAAGGGAGTTGCCTTGTCATTGGAACAGTTAAAAGAACTCAAGAAGTTTCTTGATGCAAATTGGGACGAAGTGACGCAGGCACTTAAATCTGCGGTGCCGCCCGGGGAGACTAAATGAGCCAAAAGATAGTTGTAAACAGGTGTTTCGGGGGTTTTGGTTTATCGGAAGCCGCATATTCCTTTATGGGATGGAAATGGGATGGGTTCGGATTTGGTGACGATATAAAGAGGGATGACCCCAAGTTGGTTGAATGTGTTGAAAAACTAAAAAATAAGGCAAATGGAAGTTGCGCAGAACTCGAGGTGGTTGAAATACCCGATGGGGTTGTATGGGAGATTGACGAATACGATGGGGTTGAAACAATAAGGGAAAAACACAGATCCTGGTAAACAAGACTACGGAGGGGTAAATGGAAATGTGGATGATGGGCGGCATTTTCTTTATAGTGAGTATTTTAATTACTGTTCCGATTGTTTCTTGGTGGGTAGATAAATACGGAGCAGATACCGAGGGCACTGGTATATGATTTTAAGTTTGGTAGTACATCTTAATAAGGAGGTTAAATGAAGAAACTGATATTTGTGCTATTGGTTGGGGCGTTCTTATGTGGATGTGAGGAGGGCCCTTCAACCCCATATGTCCCAGAAGAGTTTAAGAGACCGATTCATAGTTGCAACATCAGTGTTGGTGGGGGTCTGCCCAATACGTTCATCGTTGGGATTCAGCGACCCGCGGATAGCTGGGAAGCGATGTATTGGGTCAATGTGGACAAGGATGGGGTGAACTATCTACAAACGTTTCCGGTAACTAAATGTGGTATAATAGAAGATGGGGGAGACGCACCTTATATCGTTACCATAATTGATAAAACAAAGGAGCCAGAGGCGAGATGGGTTCTTCATGTTCCTACAAATACAACTATTCAAAAATATGATCTCACGAATCCAAAATAGGAGAAGACAATGCCGATACGAGAAAAGTATTGCTATAGGTTTCAGCACCCGAAGATCTGCCAACATCTTATATTCAAAGAGCCGAAGTCAAAAGGCTCTAGGTGTGGAGCGGATGATAAGAAAGCCCGCCTGGTGAAAGACAAGGTTGGGTTGCTCAAATGCCTTACCTGCCCCAAGAAAGCCGAGACTAGGAAGTTGAAGACCGATCTTAAAGAGGAATAACTTGAAAAGGTTAACCAAGCCGGAGAATCAGCCAAGCGGTCCGAACTGTCCTTACTACCCTTGTCACGAGGTAGAGGGAGACTTTGACTGCACAGAATGTTTTTGTTCCAAGTATCCCTGTGGTGATCAGACGTTGGGTAGATGGCTGAAGAACGGATGGTGGGACTGTTCGAAGTGTTCTGTGGTTCATAAAGTGGGGAGCGAAGGAGGGAGTAGATGACACAGCAAACGAAGTCGGATAACTTGTATTTGACCACAACAGTTCTTCTGTGTGTTGCGGTGGCGAGCTTAGTGGCTTACACGATAAGAAACGAGGTGGACCAACAAGTATTTCAGGACCGAATATTGGAGAGGGTAAATAGATTTGATGACAGAGTTGACCGTGTGGCTATAGATCTTGACGCGGCTCAAACGGATATCACCACCATCTGGAACAAGTTGAAATTAGCCCAGAAGGACAGAGCGAGGTATGCTGATAACCAGAAACTGTATGAAGAAGAAACTACGAGAGAGAAAGAAGAGAAAGAGGTTAAGGCGGTTGAAGAGAAGATAGGCCTTCTTGAAATGGAGAAGGATGCTATTCGGAAGAAATATCACCCGAATGATGAGTAAAGGAGAATATATGTTAGTCAAAGATGCAAAGAAAAAGACATGTCCATTTACACTTGAGAATTATCGTGGAAGTGTATTGGGTGGTTTGTGCGAGGCTGATGAGTGTATGGCTTGGCACTATAATACAAAGATAGAGGGAACTAAAGAGCCTAACCCAGTGTCCGGATATTGTGCGAGATTAATGGTTGTTCGCAATAGGTAAAGAGGGAGGAACCAAATATGGAAGACTATGAAGCAACATACTATGTGATAGATGATAAGGTTTACACACCACCTGAATATTTTCAGAGGCGTCGGTTGGGGTTACCTCAATTCTATGCCCAAGATATCGTAAAGGTAGAGGTGATAAAGAGCAAACAATTACCACCTCAGAAAAGGGCCAAACAGGTCGCTAAACTATTGGCGAAAATAAACAAAGATACGTTGCCGCGCCGAGGAGGCCAAGCATGAATCCAAATGATATAAAGAGAATCAATAGGAAACTAAAGAATCTTGTTGGACGGAGGGTGATGGTTGATGGTATGCCTTTTCTAACAGGGATTATTCGGCAAGCAACGGTTGGGAGCGCAATTAGTGGCGATAGCGTTTTGTATGTTCTTGAGACGGATAAGGGAGTGCCACGGTTGGTGGTTGGGATGGGGCATAAGTTTCTCGATGCGCAAGCGGTCAAGGAAGCTGAAGAAGAGTTGCAAAAACTTAGAGTGCTCTCGGCTGTTGGAGATTCGCCTATCGACCCGGTGGCCTCTCATCGGAAACATGAGGGTAAAGTTTCCAAAGCCTCGTTGATGGCGCTAATGCATATGTCCGATAGCTCCCTCAGGCTGATGCAGGGTGGGCCAGACGAGCTCGCAAAGGCGGTGCGAAATGAAATTCTATACCGGATAGGTATCATACGGCTAAAAGAGAAGCACCTGCGAGAATTAAACAAGATGCAAGATACTCGCCCATGGTTGGTTTAGGCAAAAGGAGAAAACAAACGACAGACGACAATAAAAGTAAGTATGTTTGTGTCGCATTATTAAGGAGGTAATCACAAATGGAACCAAAATGGGAACGATTTAATGATATTACCGCCAAGGCCTTTATCCATTCTCCAAGAAGTGAGAAGAATATTGGTATGGTGCACCTGATTGAGAAGGGAACGGACCTTATTACCGTTCGACGGGTCATTTGCCCGTCTGAGATTAAGGAAGGTTCTTTCGCCCAAATAGTCATGTCCCGATCGCTTAGAGTGGGTGAGAGAGATATAAATAATCCGGACGAGGACGATGATGGTTGGGTAACCTGGCCAGAGAGAGGCGTTTTTGAATCAAAGGACGAAGAGAAAATAAAGGTGAAGTGTATACGAACCTCGGGGGAGATATCGATGGGAAAACTGTATCTTTACGATGAGATTCAGTACAAGGCTATAGGAGGAAAAAATGCAATCACAACTAACTAAGAAACTTCATAAGAAGTATCGAGAACTATTTGTGTCCCCGGAGGGCTATGGAGGCCCAGAGTTCTTGATTTCCCCGGAGTGTGGTGATGGGTGGTATTGGCTATTAGACCAGGTATGCTTGATGATTACCCAATACCGAAGGGCTGATAAAAGTGTGGGCCCTGTTCAATTCTCTCAGATCAAAGAAAAATGGGGAGGGCTACGGATCTATCATAGTGGGGGAGACGAGACGATAGAGGGCGCAATTTGGTTTGCGGAGCATTTGTCATATAGCATTTGTGAAATATGCGGGACTACAAATAAAGTATCGCGGAATAAGAAAGGTTGGATTCAGACTCTTTGTGGCAAGTGTCGTAAAATGGTGAAGACGGGAGGGTTCTTACTATGAAACTCTACGACTCAAAAGGAAGGGTTATTAGAGACGTGAATCAGAAAGAATTCGGGTTTCGGCCTATTCAGGAGGGAGATGCTAGAGAAGGAGATCCGCCCAGATTGACCAAGGAGGCAACATGGCAAAGAGAGAAGGATTTCAAGAAGTGGTAGATAGTCCGGAGCCAACAGACCCAACGGTGAAGATTATAGGTGGTATCGTCATAGGCATTGTGGCTTTGATGGTACTACTGGGAACTTTCTTTTCAGTAGCGGTTGGGGAGGTTGGGGTTGTATTCAACAAAGCGGCAGGTTCAACGAAGGTTAAGACTCAGGGAATACACTTCAAGGTTCCGTTACTTGAAGAAGTAACAAAGTTCGACATCAAGACTCAGAGTATTGTTCTGAGAGAAGAGTGCTCTTCGAAAGATCTTCAGCTCGTTAACATGACTACGATTCTCAATCTTCATTTGAGATCGGAGAACGTCAATGAGGTCTATACGAAGATCGGAGCGGATTGGACAGCAAAGATTGTTAACCCGATTGCTTATGAAGTAGCGAAATCAACACTGTCGGGATATAACGTCGAAGAGATCATTGGGAAGCGTGATCAGATCCGCCAGCAGATTGAAAAGGAATTGCGTTCGAGATATGATAGCTACAACGTCGTTCTGGAAACAGTCAGTCTCGCGAATATCGACTTCTCAAAGGAGTACAATAAGATAGTCGAACAGAAACAGATCGAACAGCAGCGCATATTGGTAGTAGAGAATCAGAAGAAGCAAGCTGAGTTTACTAAGGCAAAAATGATTCTTGAAGCCGAAGGTGAAGCTCAGAAGAATAACCTTATGAGACAGTCGGCTACAGAACAGATCATTGCCTTAGAGTGGATTAAGAAATGGAATGGAACGTTGCCTGCAACCATGCTTGGTGACGGGAAGAATCTAATGGTTAATATCAAATCGGCTAAAGGAGAATAATATGGCAAAGGACATTAAGGCACCTGAAGATTACAAGACAGTGAAGTTTAACGTTTACTTGTTTCCGAGAGATGCGAAGACGGGACATGTGGCAGCGCGTATTGATTGCATCAATACAAAGGTGTTTAACATCAGGACGAGGACTCTGGGGCAGATGCTGGATGCAATGACGGTAGAGTATACCAAAGCGTCAACAGCAATTGCGGCAAGCACCACTCCGAAAGATCTGAAAGCAATAATGACAGACTTTCTGAAGGCGCTTGACACACACGATGCTAGGGTAAAGGCAAAAGTGAAACCGGTTGTGAAGAAAGTGACTAAACCGGTTTATAGCTTTACGGCCAAGCCCATAGCAAAACCCATAGCAAAACCGGCTGCTCCAGTCGCTAAAGCCGCTGATACTATCAAGCCTAGTATCTAGTAACGAAATAAAAAAAGGGGCCTCATCGGCCCCTTTTTTTATGGATATTTGTTTCCGGTTACCCTGTAAGCCATGTCAAGAATACAACCCCTGCCACCACCACGGCCATCCAGAAGAGTATCTCTACGACTGTGGCGGCTTCGTCCGTCATTATCTTATCGCCTCCAAGCTATCGTGAAGCTCTATTACGTCCTTCCTTGTCCTGCTCCATTTCTGATAGATATCCCATACCCCAGTATGCCTTTTCTCTCCTTGGTCATTAAGCCAAAGATACCAAACGGCTACGTTCTTCTCCGTATCGCTATCTTCACGACCTGCGAGTTCTGGGAAGAGACGATCAACCCTCCTCCAATAGTTCTTTCTTGGATCAGGCTCAAAGAGATGGCATTGATTCATTTGCATAATGTAATAGTCTTTGGAGCCTTTAGCCCCACCGGTCTTGTTAGTATAAACGCAAGACGGTCTCGGATCGAAAGATGATTCATTGGCGATCCACAGAAGATAGAACCATTCTGGATCAATTACGTCGTAGTTATACTTTGGAGCTAAGCACCTATACTTCTGGCCCCAAAGTATCATACTGTATACCAGTTCTGGTGTGAACCAAGGTCTCTTTCTTAAATCAATACACTTGGCGTAATGTTGATATACAGTCAACGTAGCCTTACATTGGTCCTCCGCTTGAACTGCCTTCGCCAACTTCTGCTTCAAATCCTTAACCTCTTTTGTTTTCTCCTGCAACATCTCGGTTACTGGCTTACTTGAAAACACCGTACTTGCAATTGCAACTATGGTACTAACCACTAATATCTGTTTGATCATTGTTACCTCCATCGTTTGCTAGTCCAAATTATAGGCTTCAATGAATTGAACTGCTGTTGTTTCATCCAATTGGTCTCGTCCGACATAATTGTATGAACCACTCCACACACCGCATCCGAGACATCTTTGCTGTTATGAACAAAGACCCCTGAGTCTAAAGCAAAGTTATCGGTGCCAGAAACAGTTAAGTCATATACGTCAGTAGGAGCAACTTTACCAACAGTGACCCTCTTAACCATATGATTCTTCTTAACCGATCCATTCTTCCGATGTAACGATGTGTGCGCTGATCGAGTCATTGTAGCCAAGTTCGGTGGTCTATTATCGTCTTTATTCCCATTTCGATGATGTACTATTTCATCGACCTCCTTGTCAGGGAACTTATCTGCGAAGTAATGATGCTCGTAGTACCAAGTATCATTTGTAGGATCAAACACCATACGGTAGTCTTTTATGACTTGCACCTCTTGCTTTGTATAGCAAGGCATTAGACTCTCTCGTGAGTGAAGATCTTTAGCCTCCTTGTACTCTCCATCCCTTAGCATAAATAAATGGTCTGGTGTACAATATATTATACCATCGTCATCCAACTCGACCTTAGCCAATTCAGTTACAGTCTTAGTCTTTCTTGGATGGGAGAGAAGGGCGGGCCTTAATCTGCTCTGGTCGAAGTCAATAGTGTAGACCCAGTTGTCCTTGCCGATATCCCACTCTTTAATCAGCTCTGGGAAGGTAAGTGACCTGCCATCGACAAGCTTCACTTTTGTGTCGGCCGTAAAGCAACCGCCACTTGGGTGGTCGTACTTAGATCCTTTTACTCTTTGGAGACTAGACATCTCTTCAATGAATGGCGTGTACTTATAATAGTTCACACGGCCTGATCCGATTTGACTTATCAAGGTGTCATAAGGCTGCCCATCCTTATCTACGCTGAGGACCATCGTCTTAAAACCTTTATCGTTCAGGATCTGCATAAAGTCTACGCTCTGGAATCGATCACAGGTTATCAAACCAAAGTTAAAGCCTCGTACGTCCCTAAGGTCATAGATCTTTTGTCTTATCTCGGAATATCGAATCTGACCTTTGTAGGGTGGTTCAATACGCATCATCAAGTCAATCACCGCATGCAATTCTCCATCATACATTTCCCCATGACCAATAGCAAACCCCGCGCTATCTTGGGTTACGGCTAAATCAACATGGGCGGTGTATATGAGTCTCGGTTGTCCTCTGAACCAAGGCTCCAGCTGACCCTTTTCGTTGATTGGATTGGGCCTAGCCACATTGCAACGAACATTCAGTATCTCTGGATCTAGGATAGCGGGCTCAAGAGTTAGACTAGGTTTTGCGGCATAGTCCCGCAATGCCTTCCTCGCGTCCCTATCAAACTCGGATCTATACTCTTCTGGGACTTCTAACCAATCGCATTTCTGATGCACCGGTCCGTCAAAGGCTTTCTCTACAAGCCCTTCGAAATCACCAACGGAGCCAGTCGGAACAACCTTCGCCCTTTGAACGTCTACGTAAAAGGTTACTCCGCTATATAACTCCTTGGGCTTGCAACGCCAAGTAGGTCTACGAGCGGCGTATATCTTAGGGTTGATCTTGGCTTCTTCAATCTTACGCTCTATGAAGTCATCGATGTATCGTGGGGATGAAATCATAACTAGTAGGCCTTGTGTTCCGAACCTAGACCGAATACGTCTTTGCATGGCATTATAGATTTCTTCCGCCACATCCCTCTCGGCTGTCTCAGAGTAGAAAGCAGCCTCGTCTAACACTGAGGCGAGGATGTTAAAGCCCAAGGGGAATGTTTCTCTGCTATTACCCGGAAGGACAAGAATGTTCTTTGGGAACCTTAACTCGGATTTAACATTAGGGTCGGCGGGATAATGCTCTTTGAACCATCTACAGTTATCGATCTTGTTCTTTATTTCTCCAAACACGACCTTGCGGGCCTGCACAGCGTTGATGCCCATGTTCATAAATGCAATGTTAGAGCCTGGAGCCAGTTTGAAAGTCTTGGCTGGGTTCTTAAGGCACAGAGTTCGGTGGAGCATGTAAGCGATAATGATAGAGGATAGAAACGACTTACCAGATCCGATTCCAGCATCAATGGCGGCCTCTTCTACAACCTTCTTTTCATACTTACCGATAAAAATATCCCTAAGCATGTTCCGTATCTCAGGATATACAACCCCTTGCATGTCTAGGTACATAGACGAATCTATGAACTCATCAATGCCTACTGGAAGTTGGTCGTACTCACTGCTCTGGCTCTGCTTCAATATCGGTGATTGTATCGCTTCCTTGAGGTATCCGCTGAGAACGCTCTCTACGTTCGAGTTCGGTTCCGACATCGATCCTGATTTTGTCGAGAGTTGGGCCATCTACATACCTCCCCACTATTGCAAAGATTGCTTGAAATAGTTGCATTATCTTCGCCTTAACTGTTGGCTCGGCGAGTATAGCGTTTGTGATCTCGGCTGTTGTCTGTTTGCGTTTCTCTTCCATGGCTCTGATAGCCGTAAGAGAATTGACCGTTTTATCCGTTTCAAGATTCTCATTGGCCATTTGAATAATACGGTCAAGAATGGACATATCGTTCATCTTTCTTGTCTCTACCGTGTTTCGTAGAGCTTGACGTGGGGCAATATTCATCTCGTCAAACTTCTTATTGATGTCCGACCCATAGAGAGATAAGTGCTTATTCTTATGATTAGACACGTTAAACGTGTTTAGGTTGAAGCCAAAGGGTTTAACATAATCAATTATCTCTTGGTACTTGCGGCCAAGGATAATCATTTTTTCAAGTTCACTTCGTATTGGTATTGGGAGAGAACAGATTTTACATTGTTTTACCATCACTACTTTCGGTTGGTACGATTGGGGCGGAGGGGGGATGAGGGGCATCTGATCCAATACTGGGTCCTGGGGCACTATCGCTTCCGGTCTTAAGTTTGGACTTTCTGGCTGGTTTAGGTCTTGGTGTTCTTCCGAGAACATTGTAAACCTCCTCTTTCATGTTGGCTAACTCTTCTGAGATCTGCCATTGATACAACCCCAGAGAATGAGCCACTTCGGTTTGGGTGTAACCTTCGGATCTCAAAAGGAAGATTTTCTTCTGTCGAGCCGTTAACCTACCCTTAAGAAAGATCTCCTCAATCAAAGCCCGAGGAGGATAGGTTTGATCTTCACCTGGGTAATCATCAAAGGCCGGATCATAAAAGACTTCTTCCTCTCCCCGATCTCGATCATGAACTGTTACCATCTTGTAGAGAGACTGCCCAAACTTACGCAAGAAATTCTTTTGAGCCAAAATAATACTTCTCATACATCGTTTGATATGCCAGTCAATTTCTACCGGGTCAAACTGGTCTACGCAATCGAGATTGTATAATCTTAATAGTGTTTCATTGACTGCCTCTTGAGGATCCAGCCCATACTTCCCACAGGTACGATGATAGTTGATCGTGTATTCTCGTATTCGAGTTCCATATAAATCATAGAACTGCTGAAAGGTTAGTTTACCCATGAGATATTATATAGTACCTCCCCGATGAAATCAATAGAAAACTTTATTATTTTAAGAGTGAGTGAGTATCCACCCCCATCGACTTGAGACCGGCCAAGAAGATACTTGTTTGAAGCTTATCAATCGGGACACCATTGGCCTCCCCCGCCAACTTAACCATGCGCCAAACCTTCTCATGGGACCCATCTAAAGTAATAGTCATCTGAAGGGTTTGACTTTGCGGATCGCCCGCAATGATCTTTTGAACTTCCTCTACATATTCTGAAATCTTATTTCCCACGTTTCCTCTCCTTCAGGTTCGGGTTTCCAACTGAAATCTTCTTTACCGCTTCTAACTTCTTTCCCACCTCAGGGAACGAGATACCAATCAGTTGCATATCTTCGGACCGCAGACCGATGTACCGGTCTTCCCATAGCCCCGCTTCCTCAAGAATTTTCTTAGTTTCTATTCCCGGATACCACGAACTATGATAATTCGCTAGAACTAGTTCCTGATTACCGATTACAATCTCTTCGCCCTTGCCAAGATGATTTTTAAAGATCTGGTCAATCTCTTCGATTCGAGACTTGAGCATCTTCTGCTTCTGCTGGCAGAGCTTCTTCAATCCGTACAATTTAACAAAGTCTTTCTCTTCAGCCATCTCAAAGATTTCGTCACCTTCAATAGCATCAAGCCACAGCTTGCATTTCTTTCTCAAATGGCAGTTGCCACAGAAATCATTAGCCCGTTGAGGAAAGGTTTCTATCGAAGAGATTTGCTTTTGAGTTTCAAAGAGATACTTTATAAAGTTAACGATATCTTCGGGCGTCTTTGTCATCGGAGGTCTATCTTCAAGTAGTTTGATGTAGTCAACTACGATGAGTAGATTAGCTATATCGAAACCCGGATTCAATTTAGCAATCGCGACCGCGTACATATTGAACTGAACAGCTTCTTCGAGCTCCTCGGTCGAACTAAACCAGCTACCCGTCTTATAGTCGACTACCACTATCTTACCATCAGGTAGCTTATCTATGCGATCAATCTTGCCGGCAATGGTTAAACCATTGCCCATATCTATTGAGAACTTCTTTTCGGTCTCAATGCAATAGGACCGCTTGCCCGCAAGTTTGCGCTTGTAATAAGAAACAATCAAACCCCGACCTTCGAGGTAGGTTGCTTCATCCCTCAGTCCACTTTCATTGCGACAATCTTCATAAATCTGAAGAAGCTCGTCGACAGACCTCATTTCGGATCCATAGGTGTGTCTATTAAAAAACTTCTCTAAAGCCGCGTGGACCACATTTCCTACTTCTGTTCGATCACTATACGAATGAGCAAAGTTCTTCTTGAGGTAGACATCCTCATACTTCCATGGGCAGTCAACATAAAGGCCTAAGCTACTTGCGGAGAAATAATCGCACTTGTACGTCATCAAATGTCCTCCAATCATAAGTCGTTACTAACAACTTCCCATCGATCGTTCAGATACCCGCCGCTTTTAGCAATTTCTCTGTGAAACATGGCTTGAAGCCCCTTGTTGCTAAGATTCTAGGGGACAACTTCAAAAACTTCGCTATCTCAGCTGGCTTTATCAAGTACGCCTTTCTCATATTGTTGCCTCCTATTATTTATACTCGGTGATACACTTGATTACAAATCGAATCATTTGACTGATTTCTGCCATACCTTTTCCATAGAGTCTCTCACCGATTGATTCACAATACCACACACCGCTACCTTTCGAGGATCGCCACGATATCGCCTTGTGATAGGGTCACATGGACTACCAATAAGGAAGACCGCACGAGCAACCGCAACTTGATCGATAGAGGAGAAATCATAACTTGAGATTAGACGCTCACACTTGGCTACGCATTCTAGCATATCAGGTGTGGCTTGAATAGGAATGGTAGATCGGTAATCCCTGAGGTCAAATTCTGGTAGGAGCATTTCCATGAGGAATTGTCTAGTGCTAACAGGCAGGTGCCCATACTCAAAATGATTCCACCACCACGTGCGAATTCTGCGAATTACAGACATCTATAACCTCCATATAATGGAGCTCTTGTAATAGTCTTTATATTGAGTAGTGATAGTATGGCAATCACGGCATAAGCTAATTAAGTTGGACAGTTTGATATTCTTCTTATCAAAATCAATGTGATGAACATCAAGCTTTCTTTTGAATTGAGATTCTAGTCTATTGCATAACTGACAAGTATGATTATCTCGATCTCTAATCTTTAACTTTAAAGAAGCATTGAACTCTTTTGGATAGTTCTCAAAACTTACTCCACCTTTCCAAAAATTGCATCTTGATCCTGATATCTTAGCTAGTGATTCAGGAGAATGTCTCCTGCCGGTCATAGCAATTCTTTGCTTCTCTCGGTGCTGGATACTATGAACTTTGCCCGTCATAGCCACAGAGATCTTTCTCTTCCAACTATCTGTAAAAATTCGACCCTGCAATTGAATACTAAGTAATTTCTTGGTGGTAGAATTATGGTGCCAACCAATTCTAGAAGGTCGATTTTTATTGACAGAGATTAGTTTTTGGATAGTGGAGGGAGAATGTTTTCTACCAGTGTAGCTATGACCAACAATGAATCGATTGGGCTTATGACTCACCTTACCTATTTCTGTTTCGTGGCCACAACCACATTCGCATAAGGTCATTTTGGTTTACCATCAATCTTAACCAAATCTTTTAGAATTTCAGCTTCCGCTTTTGTTACTTTTGAAGGGTCAACTGAAAATATCGTATAAGATAACCCAACTCGGGCTAATACGTAAGCGTCATACAGATCATCGCTACTAAAATCCACTCCCCACTTTTTATACGCTTCTTTGGGGACCATGATTTTAGGTAGATTCCCTTTTCCACACATAAGCTTCCTAGCTCTAGTTGGCGGAACATCCATCCACGGTGCAAAACTTCCCTCCACTAATGATACGCGAAGAACCCCTCCCCATTCCCCCAGGGAGAAGGCTTGTCCGAGCCTTGATCCAAAACTATACCCTTCTACTATTATCAATGAGGGTGGTTCAGACTGTCTTTTAAGGAACGAGGCAAGTAATCCCTTAAGTTCGATCAGCCTGGCCACCCCCATCGATTTTACCTTGAGAACTTGAGTGTCGAGAACCTTTCCCTTCTCATCGATGGAAACCAAACCTGTACCACCCAGTGAAGGGTCGATTCCGACAATTATCATATTCTCTCCTAGAAGTTGCCCTTGGGCGTTTCAAACTGGGCGAAGTTAAAATCTTCTACATCTGCCGCAGGAGCGGCTGGCGCTACTGGGGCTACTGGTGCTACTGGTGCTACTGGTGCTGGGGCAGGCCTCCCAGCGGTTGGAGCTACTGGCTTCGGAGCAGGTTTTGCGCCCCCGCTGGGCGGTGTTGATGCCACAGGTGGCGCAGCCTTTTTCGATTTCTCAGCAGGGAATACATCAATGACATTTGTCCATACCCTACCGTCTGTTCCCGTGTTGTTCTTGATGAGGACTTTACACTGCTTTTTCAGCACTACATCAAGATCAAGCGCCTGACCTGGCTCATGGTAAAGCCCCAGAGCCTCGAGCCATTTATTCAGTTTGTTATTGGGATGATTAGACCATACCCGAGATGTCTGACCCCAGACCCATTTTTCTGGATCCTCAACTAGGGCAAACTTCCACGAGATGTTTGGACCAAACTTCCCTTCTTTCTCTGTCAACTCTTCGACAGTCGCATCATACACGCCCTCATCAAGGGGCGTTTGGTTCTGCTGCTCTTTCTTTTCCACTACAATTCCCATATTATTTCTCCTCTGAAAAAGACATTTGTCCCGGTAAGGGTGATATTAGATCCCGAACCACAGTGATATCTGTTACGCAACCTTTTGCATCGAGGAACTTCTTTAGCTCTTGCTTTAGTTGTTCCTGCTCGAACCAGTTTTCAAACTTAAAATCAATGGTGATCATGCGACCTCCTACTTCTTAATCTTTCTGGCGATCGGCATACCTGACATCTGATTAATTACCACTTCCATTTCGGGTGGTATAACCAGAGCTCCTTCAGCCTTCTTACTAAAATGCTGAAGGTATCCCACTTTGTGAAAATACCACGTCAGCCCTTTTGATGTCGCCACGCTCTTCCTGTCGGCTGAGACAGTGAACGTTACTACCGGCTTTGCTGCTGCGTCTACCATATGATTCTCCTTTAAAACTTAGATTTCAAATACTTCTCATCTGTATTTGATAATTCGCGTATATCAATCATTTGCTGAACGACCTTAATCTGTTGAACTAGATTCTTATTAGCCGAATCCAGATTATCCATTGTTACCTTGCACGCTTCCACATAACTTTCAGCCTTATCGTTCTTATCTTCGAGAAACGCCATCATATCTAATACATCAACTAGAATAGTTCCCACCTTGGCGTCTTGCATCGCTTGGTTTTTCAGATCGTACACCTCTTTGATAAGCATTGCTTGACTCTTTTCTTTACCGAAGAACCGCTTAGCGGTTTTTAAGGTTGAACTCCAAACTTGTTTGTATCGAATCGCCTCCTTATACCAACGAGAAAGATGATCCTTCTTAGTTTGAATCTCCGCAATCTTCTCGTTGAACGACTTCAAGTTCAATTCAGGATTTTTTGGAAGCTCAATATCAAACGTAGTCAATAATTGATATTTTTCTTCCCAAGTCCATTCGGTTAAACCTTTAACCTGGTCTTGAAGGGATGTAAGGTACTCTCCGTTCATTTTGTCCCCGCCTTTTCCGCCGCTATCCTAGCCATTTCCGCCTCGATGTCTTTTAAGGTGCTAATCTGGCACTGTTTGAATACAAACGATTCCGCCGCCCTCAGTTTCTGAATCATCACCTTGGCTTCTTCTGGGTTAGCAGTATCAATTTCTAGACCATCGGTTATTGTCCATTCCTCTTCTGTATCGTACTTAACATAGGTCTTCGAGTCAAGTTCCTTCGTCCCTCCATAATGTTTCTTGATTGTGTTAAGCTTTAACTTCATTGGTTGCCTCCGGTGAAATGGGCGCAGTGGGCAGTACTATCCCTTCGATAAACACCCTCCACAACTG
>Ga0209083_1003092_pt1 | contig 14521 bp, 11 predicted proteins | sample AM7aDNAmetaG_FD_184132 | JGI IMG/M metagenome (GOLD analysis project Ga0209083, IMG submission 184132) | Freshwater microbial communities from Finland to study Microbial Dark Matter (Phase II) - AM7a DNA metaG (SPAdes) (version 3) | ecosystem: Environmental > Aquatic > Freshwater > Lake ...
TTCCTATACCATTATCAGAAATTTTGAGTAGATAATCATTCCCTTCGCTTTTCATCGAAAAAGAGATAGTGCAGGGGTTCCCACGGATCTCTTTGCAGGAGAATGATTTGGGAAATGCATACTTCAATGCGTTAGTAACTATCTCATTCATAACAAGTCCTAGAGGATTAGCGATTTCAATAGGTATTACGAATTCCCCCATATCAATACTGAAACTAACTTCGGTCGGTTTCTCGTATGTCTGGGCCCGGTATTGGATCAATTCTTCAACGTAGGTTGCTGGGCTGATCCCGGCGAAGTCTTTAGTTTGGCAGAGCAATTCATGTACAATTATCATACTCCTTATCTGGGCCTCAATATTTTTCAAAATTGAAATTAAAAACGGATCAGTGTATAAATTTATACGAAGATTGATTAATCCAATCATCCCGGTTAAGCTATTCTTCACCCTGTGATGTACCTCACCAAGGAGGATTTCCTTTTCTATAAGAGTGGATTTGAGTTTCTCTTCCGCCGACTTACGCTCAGTGATGTCATTATGAGTACCAAACATCCATAATGGCTTCCCATCCCCAGTCCACGAGGCTACCTTCCCCCTGTCCAACACCCATACCCAATGGCCACTCTTATGCTTCATCCGGGTTTCGCACTCGTACCATTCCAATTCCCTTCGAAAGTGCTTCGCGAGTATTTCATTGCTTATCAGCAAATCGTCCGGATGGGCATAGTTCATCCAGGTATCAATAGAAACAGGTGAAATTTCCTCGAGTGTATATCCAATTATTTCGGCCCACTGTTTGTTGAATATAGTTTCTCCTGTCTGTACATTCCATTCCCATGTGCCCGCCTGTGTCCCATTTATTATGTTTTCAAGACGGAGTTTCGAATTTTCAAGCGCTTCCTCTGTCTGCTTGCGTTTGGTGATGTCCCGCGATATGCCGAGAATACTAGTTATGTTTCCTGTCTTATCACTAAGAGGGATAAGGGAATTGTCCTGCCAGATAATCTGATTGCCGTACTGAATTTTATCATCAATGTGAAATGGTTCTCCGGTTTCGAATACTTTTTGAAGATTTATGCCTTGAGCATCTGCAATATCAGGGGGAAAGAAATTTTTCCTCGACTTTCCTATTATCTCATCAACCAGGAGATTCAGGTCATTGGCTGCATGGGTGTTGACAAACGTTATAGTGTCATCCCTGCCGATGATGAAAATATTGTCAGTTGAAGATTCAGTAAGAGTGCGATACATGTTTTCGCTCTCCCACAACTCTTTTTCCGCTTTTTTCCGTTCTGTGATGTCGATAAGGAGCAGGAATATTGCAGGGGTTCCATTGTACTGGATCATTATACCTTTTACGAAAACCGATCTTCGACGCTGGTCCAGCGTAATGATATCAAGTTCATATGTAGTTACATCATTTCCAGTATAACGGGCTTTAATTTTTTCAGTTATTCCATCACGGTATTCCTCAGCAATGTAAGAAATTACATGCGTGCCCACCAGGGTTTCTGCACTGGCACCGAGTCCTTGCTCCACAGCCGAGTTTACAAAGAGAATTTTTCCATCCAACCCATATATGACAACGTATTCGGGTAGGTTCTGCACAAGATTCCGGTTGAATGACTCACTTTCTTTTAGTTGATTTTCCACCTGTTTCTGTACAGTGATGTCCCTTGCTATACCCTCCCCACCTATGATAGTACCAGATTCGTCCATGAGCGGAGAGACATTGGAAATGTGCAACCGCCAGGAGCCATCTGCGTGTTTTACACGGTATTCGATGCCTATTTCAGGTTTTCCCGTATTATATGATTCATACATGGCTGCCTCGCATTTCGCAACATCATCAGGGTGAACGAATTCGCGGAATGATCTTCCAATCACCTGATTCACGGGATGACCCAGGTGCAAAGTCCAACTAGGTGAGACGAGATTGAATAATCCCTCTTTATTTATTGTATAGATGATATCATGGCTTCTTTCGAATAGGGAGCGATATTTTTCCTCTGAAACTTTAAGATAATTTCTCTCCTCGTTACTGCGGTTTTGGAAAAAACCAAATAATAGTACAAGAAAAACGAAAAGGATGAATGTTATAAGAGTAGGCAGACTAGCCTGTAAAATCATCCAGTCCCAGTTTTTCCCATCAATATCTATCCCATAGACCGCAATCACCCTGCCGGTTGAGGGATCAGTAACAGGGATTAGCCCGCTTACCCATGTTCCCCAGCGATCCGATATCGGTCCTTCGACTGTATTCTTTCCGTTTACAAATAAAGATCTGACAACCGCCGATGCCTCATCGAATACCTCACCAGGGGGAGAATAATCCTTGGATTTAGGAATTTCAGAATCAACATAAAAAATGATAGTCCCGTCTTTCTCCTGCCCCATCAGGTACGCAAACCTTATTTCTGGATCGGAATCCCGTATCTTTTGTAACTGTGTTTTTATTGCCTGGTATTCAGGGGAGGCGATATCTGATTCAGATCCGCTCAGTGATTCAACCTGATTGATCGGGATCAGGGATTTTGAAATGTTTGCTTTTGTGAGCAGGTCCAAACGCATGGACTGGTCCTGTTGATAGGCAGATAAGAAAGTGACGACTAACCCAATGACAACGATGCATACAGCGATAATCTGCCACCATTTTGTATCCAGTTTCATTGAAATAAAACTCCTTAACTGACCCGTATAGGGAAACGAATAGTATACGCAGTTCCTTCTTTGGTGGTGATCTCAAGATTTCCCAGCAACTGGTGTTCTACAATGAACCTGATAAGGAACTTCCCAAGCGACTTAGAACTGGTGTTATCTACCGCTTCCTGTATCCCAATACCGTTATCTGCTACACTAAGGAGATAATCGCTGCCCTCATATCTCATAGTGACAGAAATAATGCATTCTTCTCCACGCTTTTCCTTGCAGGAGAACGTATCCGGGAAGGCATATTTCAGCGAGTTGGTAATAATCTCGCTTATGACCTGGCCGCAGGGGATAACGGTTTTAATTGGCATCATGATACCCCCCACCTCAATTTTGTACTTGATTTCTGTCGCTTTCTCATAAACCTGAAACAGGTAATGGACCAGTTCTTCTGAATAGGAGTCGAAATTAATCTGGACAAAATCTTTTGTAACATAGAGCAATTCGTGGACAATTGCCATGCTCCGTATCCGTACCTCAAGATCCTTAAAATGAGATATAATAATTGGATCATTAACTGAGTTACATTGAAGATCAATTAAACTGATAACTCCGGCAAAGTTGTTCTTAACCCTGTGATGCACTTCACCAAGCAGGACTTCCTTCTCTGCAAGGGCTTTTTGTAACTCTGCTTCAATCTGCTTGCGTTTGCTGATATCCCAACCCTGAGCGATGGTTGATATGATTTTTCCTTTTGAGTCCTGGACATTTGCAGAATTCCAGAGGACTGTTTTTATACTGCCATCAATATTGATAATTGGAATTTCGACAGTCTTCCATCGTTCACCTTCGAGTGTCTTTCGGATTAATGATAGTGAGGCTTCGCTGCTCTCAATTGGAAAGAGAAGGTCCAGAGACTTACCCAAAACATCCTCCTCAGTTCTGCCAGTCAGATGTTCAAATGCTGAATTGAACCGGGTTATTAGAAAAGTGGGGTCCCATACTATTATAGGGGCATTTGCATAATCTAACAATTTCTGGAGATATTCTGTAGTTTCGCGAAGGTTATCTTCTGACCGCTTACGTTCGGAGATATTATTTACAACGGCAATAGCTCCCTGATAGACACCTGTGTCATGAAGGATAGGAGATGCCGAGAGACGGGTATAGGTACGATTGCCGTCCTTCCGGATGAACTCAAACTCGAATCTCTCTGTGATCCCCTGCTTCCTGAGATCTAATCTCTTCTTAGCCAGTTCTTTGTCATCTCTTGCAATAAAGGAAAAAATGTGTTTTCCCATCATCTCATCCACAGAATAACCAAGCATTTCTGCCATGCTGGGATTGACATAAGTCGTCTTTCCTTCTGCATCGATTGCCCAGATTCCTTCATGTGCGAGTTCAATAAGCTGTCGGTATCGTTTCTCACTCTTTTCCAGGGCAATTTTTGCTTTGAACTCCTGGGTGATGTCAATCATTGCAATACGAATATCGGGTGACGAGTCCGGTAATTGTAATGTAATACCCTCAAGCCTGACATAAAAATGAGAAGCATCTTTTCGTACAAGTTCCAGTTCGCAGCTCTTTTTCTCTTTTGATGTTCTTACTTCAACAAGAAACTGCTCCCATAGAGAGATATTGTGAGTTGCGATAAACTGACCAAACCCGTTATTTTTTATAGTGGTTCGTTTAACACCAAGAAGGACTGCAGCCGTTAGATTCAAGTCAGTTATCAGACCTTTTTTTGTGAGAGTTAGATATCCGACTGGTGCAAATTCGTACAGGTCAAGGTATTTATCCCTGGATTCCAGGAGTGCAAGCTGTGTGTTTCTCAATTCTTCAGTCTGCATCTCTAGTTCAATCTGGTGTACCTGAAGTTCATGGATAATTTCTATAGCGGATTCAGTGCTGAATTCAGGGAGTGGAAGGGGATTTTTTGCCAGTTTCTCTTCTGCTTTCTTTCTTATTGAGGAAGTATGGCCTGCGTTATCATCTTCCTTCTTTTTGTTTTGCTTTCCTCTCATATTTCCTAATCCACCCTCATTCCAGGTATCCCTACACTCTTTTATCCTTTTTTATACTCATTTTATGATTTCTTCCATTGCAAGGAGGATGAGAGGTGTAGCACCCTCTTCACCTTGTATCTTCCTTGCGTTGATTAGCATCTTTCTGTGTCCGGTTTTTGGAAAATCGATCTCTATCTCTGTATTCTCAAGAATGCTATCTCCAGGTACAATTTTCCCGAGAAGATCGCTTAATTGCGAAACTTCCAGATGGTTGTCAATGAGTTCCGTGATAAGATGACCCACTGTCTCTTGTTTGGTACTATAAAAAGTCCTGTAATAGGACTCGTTTGCTGATATAACCATAAGTTCCTCATTAAGTATTATCAGAGGATCCCGTATTGCATTCACAATATTTTCAGCATACTCCTGGGTTGATTTCGCTAGAGCGGCTACTTTATGCAACTCCGTGATATTATTGAAAGTAAGGACTACTCCGTCGATAACATTTTCAAGGGTTCTGTATGGCATGATCCTGACAAGGTACCACTCGTTATCAATAGTAATTACCTGTTTTTCGATTGGAATAAGTGAATCAATTACAATTTGGGAATCTGCGATGAGATCTTCATTAAGGATAACAGATTTGATATCTGCAAGAGGTCTACCGGTGTCAGAAATTGCAAGACGGAAGACATGGGTCGCTTCCTGAGTAAATCGCTTGATTTTCAAAGATTCATCAAGGAAGATAGTCCCTACATTCATATTTTCCATTAAGTTCTTGATATCATTCTGAATGCCCGCAAGTTGTTCAATTTTTGCCTGAAGTTCGGCATTTACTGTTATCAGTTCTTCATTCACTGACTGAAGTTCCTCTTTTGAAGTCTCAAGTTCCTCATTTGTTGACTGCAACTCTTCATTCGTTGACTGAAGTTCTTCATTTGTCGATTTAAGTTCTTCATTGGAAGACTGCATCTCTTCAATGGTAGACTGGAGGTTCTCTTTTGTATACATCAGCTCCTGCTCAAGTTCTTCTACCCGCTTTTGTGGACCTTTCGCGGCTGAACGTTTTGTCAATGCAGGTTTATCCGGAGGAACAGGCTCATTATCAAGGAAACTTACAATCAGAAACTCCTGGGTAGCCGCAGGATCAGTGAGCGGCCGGACGATGCAATCGACACCATGCACATCACCATTCGTCTTTACCTGGAGGTTACGGTAAACCACCTGATTTTTTTGAGTTGATGCAGTATGGATAGCGTTTCTCATCTCTAGAGCAAGTCCCTGACGTGACATGTCGATGATATTCAGGCTGGCCTCACCCTTTGCTGGTTGAAGATATTTGCCGGTATCTCCGTGAACATATAGTATATTGCCTTTCGTATCAGTGATGACTGATGGTGGTGCAAAGGTCTGGACCAAGGCTTTTTGCGTAAGTTCGGCAAAGCTTATCTCTGTGCCTCTCTTTGCAGCACCTGCGGCTCTTCTCTTATCTAACCCTCCAACCCATGAAAATCCCTGTACTCCTATTTTCCGGTTTAAACCAGGTAGTCCTTGTGCTGTAAAAACCTTCCATTTTCTGTTGAGCGGCGAAAAACTGTCCGAAAGATTTCCGATACTCTCTGAAGGACCGAGGAAGAGTACTCCTCCAGGTCTGAGGGCATAATGGAACGCAGATATAACCAGGTTCTGAAGTTCGGGTTCAAGGTAAATTAAGAGATTTCTACAGCTGATAATGTCCATCTTTGTAAAAGGAGGGTCCTTAATTACATTCTGAACAGCAAAAACGACCATCTCCCTGATCTCTTTTTTTATGCGAAAACCAGTCTCGTTTTTTATAAAGAAACGCCGGATTCTATCTGGTGTGATGTCAATACTGATATTCGCAGGATATATCCCGGCCCTTGCTATGGCGATTGCGTCTTCATCAATATCAGTACTATAGATCTGAACTTTATATTCCCGGTTTATCTCATCCATATACTCCCGGAATAGCATAGCAATTGAATATGCTTCTTCACCGGTTGCACAACCAGCTACCCAGATCCTAAATATATGATCTTCCAGTTTATTTGAAAAGAGAGGAGGCAAAGCTTCTTCTTTCAGTGCTATAAACGCCTCTTTATCTCTAAAAAAACTCGTGACATTGATGAGAAGCTCTTTAAACAAGAGATGGACTTCGGCGGGATTTCCGTCGAGAAATCTTGCATATGCTTCGTGAGAATCAAGGTTGTGAACCGCCATCCGCCTTTCTATTCTGCGTCTTATTGTGCTTTGTTTATAAAGAGAAAAGTCATGGCCTGTCTTTGCTCGGAGGGTTACAAATATCTTGGCAAAAGCATTTTGAACAGAAGGAATGAGGGGAATAGGGGAAACATCAGTCCTGATGAATTCCCTTACATACTTAATTATCTGTTCCGGAATCTTTTCAACTGGCAGCACATACGTTGCAAGTTCACTCTGGATTGCGCTTCTGGGCATTCCATCATATTTGGCAGTGGATGGGTCCTGGATAAATGAGACCCCGCCAGCACCCAGAATCGCCCGAAGACCAAGTGTCCCGTCACTCCCGTTCCCTGAAAGAATAACACCTATAGATCTCTCAGCCTGTTCGTCTGCAAGGGAACGCAGAAAGAAATCAATAGGCATCCTCATCCCTCTGTTCAGTTCAGGTATACCTATCTGAAGAACACCATTAAATATCGACATATCGCTGTTTGGCGGGATTACATAGACGTGATTTGCCTCAACTTTCATCTGGTCCTTTACTTCGATGACAGGCATCGTTGAAACTCTCTGTAAGATCTCTGAAAGCATGCTTACGTGCCCCGGGTCGAGATGAGAGACGAGGATAAACGCCATTCCACTTCCCGCTGGGACATTCCTGAAGAACTGTTCGAATGCTTCAAGCCCTCCGGCAGAAGCTCCCAATCCTATTATAGGAAAATTTACAACATCGTTAGTGCTTTCTTCGGGATTAACAGTCGCTTTTGTTTTTTTTTCTCTTCCTTTTGCCGCGGTCATACGTACCTCCTAATATCTCAGACTTAATAATGCAAGAAATAATTCAAACTAAAATTCACAGTAATAAAATTTTTTGACAAATAGAATCGGGAAACTAAACGCATTATATATGGAGGAGGGTGTTAGAAGGTTTAAGGATTTCTATAAATAGATTCGAAAAAAAGAATGGAAGGAATTAATAAGATAGCCTCAAAACTGGATAAACTAAAAGAAGATGTGGCTTCATTCACTCCCAGGGTATTTTATTCTCACTGGTTGGTACAAAGTTATGGGTATATGCTTTGCATATAGAATGAAATCTTTATCTGAAGTAAAAATTTGCAGTTTTGCTTCTGTACCAGTTGCGCAGATTAAAAAATCGATTTGTGATCCCTGGACACCTACTTTCCTACAAATATTAAAGAACTCTGCTGCTTTTTCATAATATTTTCGGGTTAAAGGCAGATCTTCAAAGAATTGCAGTTTCTCTTTCAGGGTATTATATTGCAATTGAGATGAAATTCCAGATAACAACTCCTGTCGAATAGGTCCAATCATCACGACCCTGACTTCATTAATCAATTCTAAAAATTCCTGAACCAGAAATTTTTCTTCCTTGGGAAGTACGACTGACCTTCTCAACGCTAATGACCAGATAGAGGTATCTACGAGAACTTTCATTGGCGTGATCTGGTGACCTTATAATCGTAGTCCGGATAGTATTCCACTTTTCCAAAGAGCGAAGTGATCTGAATCTGTTTTCTCCTTTTTATGTACTCTTCGAGTGCTTCAGTGACTGCAGCCTTCTTTGTTTTGAATCCCCCGATTAATTGGGCCTCGACAATGAGTTTGTCATCAATTGCAAGATTAGTAGCCATATTACACATATCCTTACATAAAAATTTACACATAACAATTGATCTTATAATGAATAAAAATATGCTTAATCCAAGTAGCTATCAGAATGAAGTAATATTCAGACGGCCTGTTGATCTCATCACTGTGAATGGTCTGTCCCCGTATATGCGGCCAGTTATTGAGAAAGAGGTAATATCGATCTATGAATGATCAGATTTTTCTTTATCACATCCTCGATTAGACTCAATTCATACTTCTTGAATCCTGTTCTCAAACCTTTCTCCTTGGGCATCTCTAGAATGGAATACTGCCTGTTCATCAATTTGGCTGTTATTATTAAATAACCTCAAATAAAAGAGTGCAAGCTCAAACAGATCTATTCACTATTAATATCTATTTAAAGAGGGAAACACAATATATCGCACGCAATAATTGAATAATATAAATATCAACAAACAAGGGAAGATGAGAGTGACAGAGAAAAGTGTTCTTATTGTAGATGATGATCTTCATATCCGTCTTGCTGTTTTAACACTGCTAAATGATGCAGGAATTAACGTCCTTACAGCAGAAAGTTGTGATGAATGCTTAAAAAGTATACAAAACGGTTTTTCCGGTCTCGTCCTTATGGACATAATGATGCCTGAGAAGGATGGCTGGGACACTATTCGTGAAATAATCAAGGCTGGAAAAGAAAATGATGTTGTTATTGTGATGCTGACAGCAAAAGATACTCCTGATGAAAAGATGGAGGGTCTTCAGGAGTATGTCATAGATTATATCACAAAACCATTTGAAGCAGATGAATTTGTCAGGAGAGTGAAACGGTATCTCAAATACTTATAATATGGGCTCATCATTTACTCCGGAAAATCTTATTATCATAGGTTCTTCTACCGGCGGGCCCATTACAATTGAGACAATATTGGAAGATATGCCTGCTCTGGACGCTGCAATAGTTATTGTTCAGCATCTGCCGGCTCATTCGGCCCTCCCGTTTCGTGAGCATATTAGTGAAAATACTGCGATGCAGGTAGTCATAGGAAAGAACAATGAATTTCTGGAAAACGCAAAGATCTATATTGCACCTCCTGAATATCACCTCTCAATAAAAAATAGCTCCCGGTTGATTTTAACCAAGGGAGATAAGGTAAACTTTGTATGCCCTTCTATTGATGTCGCGATGCTCTCACTGGAAAAAGACGAACGTCAGAAGAAGGTAGGCATAATTCTTACTGGTATGGGAAAGGACGGTTCAAATGGCCTCCTTCACATGAAACAAATTGGTGCAACTACGATTGCCCAGGAATTATCCAGCTGTGCAATAAAGAGTATGCCTCAGTCTGCAATTACAAACAATGCAGCTGATCTCATCCTTAAACCTGAAGAGATACATGAATTTCTAGAAAAATTTTCCCGGACAAAGAAGAATTAAATGAAGAATTAATTATCGACCCTGTGCCGGATATAGTATTCCTCGTTTCTTCTTCGTCTCTATTTCAATTAATATTTTGGATTTCATGATATAAACGGATTGATTACTGTTAGCCATGGCACTCTCTTAAAATGTGAATCTTCAGAATAAATCAATTCAAGGCCATTGAACTTCATGGTTGCAGCAAGGAGGGAGTCCCAAAAATGAAGAGAATATTTGCTGCTGATATTAACGGCATCTATTATGGATTCTGAGTCATAGCAAAGTACCTTCCAACCTTCAAATAATGAAATATCCCTGATAAACCTGGTTATTACTTCATTGCTTACTGGATTTTCTATCTTTTCAGTCATTACTACAGAAAATTCTGCAAGGTTCTGAATTGAAACTGCCAGACTTATCTCGGATTGCCAGCACCGGGAAAGGAGCCCGGAAGCAGCCTTTTGTTTCCTTGTGTCCCTGTTGTCAAAGGCATAACAGAGGATATTAGTATCAACGAGACCCGGACTTTCGGTCATATAGATCCTTTCGCTCATTATAGTAGTGCTCACCAAGATTGAATCCCTGTTCCATTAAGGAGAGTGCATCGCGTGCAATTTCTTCCTGAGTCTGTTTGTAAACCCAAAGATTGAGAGCTTCTGTTGTTGCCTCACCGAGATATCCTTTTCGCGTACCTAATTTCTTTTTTGCCGTCTCTCGGAATCGCCTTTCTGTATCATCGTCAATACTTATCGTAATGGTACCCATAAGAACTAAATATGTTTTTAGTTTATTTAAATAGAATCCAAGTATAAATATATCCGAAAACTACAAGAGGTATAACTCTGAATATTTCGAATTCCTTTTTCTGATACAGGATATGATTCATTTCAGGTTCCTGTATGACAGAGCAACCGATGCTATAAGGGAATTTGACGATTTCAAGCACAGATTATATGATTACACGGGTCAGGTTCCAATGCGATGCCTCATCGCTATATCGTGCGGGTAAGTCAAATTTTATAGTCCCATAGCGTAAGTAGATCATCGCGATAAAATTATCAGTATTGCGATATTCTCTTACACTTCGCTTGAGCGATTGGATGACACTAGTGAGTCCTTCCATAAGTCCATTTGTGACACGGAAATCAAAATAATTTAATATTCCTTCCCAATAATAGGTAAACAAATAATTTGCATTCTTTATAGGTCTAATCGATACCGGATATTATTTGAGCGTTTCAGGTTCACCCCGAATAATAATATTTTTTACAACGTGAATAAATGACGAGGCAGTTATCAGAGTGGATTCTGCTTCACTTTTATTAATATTTTTCTCGGACCCATAATCTGCTTCTTCCCGAATATGTTCTCCTCTACTGAGCATACGACCATAAATCTTATCGATATGGCCTTTTTGAATAAACTCCTCACCAAAAGCTGAAACGAAGACCAGTATGCGTTTTCACCTGAATATTTCGTGTAAGGAAGGCCGCCCGTGTTACTGCAAACATGGCATAATATGCCCTACTCACAGTCCCATTATAAAAACCATTAGCAAAGAGTGACTTAGCTTCGGTTAGTCGTTCCTCAGCAAGATGGAGTTGGCCGGAAGAGTAGTAGGGGCTCGAGCCGGATGATGCGAAAGTATCAGGTCCAGGTTCCAGGAAGACGGGGAGGGAGTAATCTTATCACTGTTATTCGACTTTAATTTATTATAAAAAGGGTTATAGGATTAAGATGAGAATCATTGTGTAGGAATCTTAACGTGCCACATAGTAAGATATCAACTATGCCGAAAAAGTTGATCCCTGACAAGGTAGCAGCTGTAACGAGACAAATACGAAAGGTCAAGGGATTTGAACATGTACAGTTTATTATACTACATGGTTCATCTGCGGAAGGACGGATGACAACATCTTCTGATATTGATCTTTGCATCTATTATGATGGAGATCTTGATGAAGCAGCACGTTTTCGCCATAAAGTTCTTTCCCTGCTTCCAGGTTCGGTCTTTGACATCCAGATTTTCCAGCAACTGCCCCTCTATGTCAGAGTCGAAGCACTCAAAGGTATTCCTGTATATATCCGGGATACCAGGTTCCTGTATGACAGAGCAACCGATACCATAAGGGACTTTGACGATTTCAAGCACAGATTATACGATTACACGGGTCAGGTTCCAATGCAATGAAGAAAAAACCGGTAAGGGAGACGATAATCCGGATTAAGATACAAGAGATTATCGAAGGAGTGTCACTTGTAGAGGAGGCATTGCCAGAATCCGCTGAAGAATTCAGAACTCTTGGTCTTGTTAAAGATGGGATTTACAAACGAATTGAATTTGCAATTGAGGATGTATTCGATATTTGTGCCATTCTCAATGCCGATCTTATGCTTGGTGTTCCTGGTGAGGATGAAGATATTCTTCTGCACTGTGTCAATGAAGGAATCATCACTAAAGATATGCGTGAGAAAATTCATGGGATGCGAGGGTTTCGTAACATTGTAGTACATAGGTATGGGAAGATTGATGATACTCTTGCATTCCACCTTTTAAGTGAGAATCTCTCTGATCTCCTCCAATTCACAGAAGAAATTGAGACAGTGCTCCCTACTCTGCTGACACGCAGGTAAGACCTCCAGAAGTATCCGGGTATAGTGTCTGCGGATGCACGGGATTCGATTTCGAATTATTTCAAAAAATCATCAAGTTCAGATTCAGCCGAATGAAACCTGGATAAATCATGATAGGCATGGAGAAGAACAAATGTAAGATCTTCAAAAGGGATGGTGGAGACCATTGGATAGTCCATCTTCAGTCAGGTTGGATTTGCTCGGCATCGCGCTTCGCTTCACGCATAAGAGCTAAGCCTTCACGGGTAAATGTGGGGTGTTCCAAGTACTTCCTAAACGCGATTGCATCTTTTCCTTCAAGAATAAGTCCAATCTCAATCGGTTTTGCCACAATACTCCCCCCTAAATTTCTTTATTGATTTAAAATATGCACAGGGAATTATATCAAAGTTCGCGTGGAGGATGATTGTAGGTCTGTCAGGTTCCAATGCAATGAAGAAAAAAACGGTAAAGGAGAAAAAATCCACTTATACCGATCTAAGTTTGAATTTATCCATCTCTTTTGAAACGTCAAATACTACCTTATTGATGCTTGTGATAACATTCGTTATCTGGTCTACAACTGCAAGGGCTTCTTCACTTGTTGCTGATGAATGCACTGCATCTTTCGCAGTATCTTTAACAAGTTTACTCATCTCATTCACACTTGCAGTAATTTCTTCAAAGGATGCTGCCTGTTCTTCTGTTGCACTTGCTACATGTTCCATATTTTGGTTTATCTGCTGGACAGAGGTGATAAGTTCTGTAAAGACTCTTAATGTGTCCGATAATGCCTGATTCCCCTGGATAACGGCAGAGCCTGCTGAAGTCATTGCATCTGCGGCTGCCTGTGACTTTTTCTGAAGACCTCCAATCATCTGGGCTATATTCTCAGCTGATGCCCGGGATTCAGTTGCAAGTGATTTCACCTCTGATGCAACGACTGCAAATCCCCGGCCAGCATCGCCAGCCCTTGCAGCTTCTATTGCAGCATTCAGGGCAAGGAGATTTGTCTGGTTTGAAAGATCTGTGATAAGGCCGACAATTTTCCCTATCTGGTCCATCTGAGTCTTGATTTCTTTAATTATCAGGTCGACTTCAGTTGAAGTTGTAGTGATACTTGTCATCCCTTTTTCAGCATTTCCTGCAAATTTTGCACCATTTTCCGCGAGCTTTGCAGCTTCAACCGTGAGTTTGGCTACAGATTCTGCATTTTGTGAGACTTCACCAATTGTTACAGTCAGGTCTTCCATGGTTTTTAATACCTGAGTAATTCCTTCTTCGCTCTTACCTGCATTGGAACTGACATTCTCTGCATTTCTCGAAATTAGTTCAGCACCCTTTGATACATCTTCAACACCTATTGAAGCATTGTCAGAATGAGCCTTTAAATCCTTAATCTGGATGAGTACATACATAAGTGATTTCGATACTTCAGAACCGATTTTGTCAAGCGAGTCTTTAAGTTGGACTAAATCACCCTGGACATTTAATTTCTTGTTTATTTGAGCTTCAAAATTACCTTTTGAATACTCGTCTGCAACACGGGATATTTCTGAAACTGCAGTGTCCATCTGATTTCCAATTAGGTTCAATGCTTCTTTGAATTTTATAAAGTCACCTTCAACATGAAGATTTTCATTGACCCTGACTTTAAAATTACATCCGGCAAGTTCATGAGATACACGCATAGCCTCATTTACGGGTTTAATAACAGAATCTAACGTGTTATTAACGCCTTCTACTATCTTCCTGAAATCGCCTCCGTGGCGACTTGCATCTGCCCGTGTATTCAGTCTGCCCTCTATCGCAGCTTTTGCAAGCATATTTACATCTGATACAAGCAGATTCACAGCATCAATACACTGGTTCAGATTGTTCTTGATCTCGTTGAAGTCGCCATTGTACGTATCCGTGATCGGCTCGGGAATGTCACCCTTACTTATCCTATCTACATATTCTGCAGCTACATTCAAT
>Ga0209083_1003105_pt1 | contig 14489 bp, 16 predicted proteins | sample AM7aDNAmetaG_FD_184132 | JGI IMG/M metagenome (GOLD analysis project Ga0209083, IMG submission 184132) | Freshwater microbial communities from Finland to study Microbial Dark Matter (Phase II) - AM7a DNA metaG (SPAdes) (version 3) | ecosystem: Environmental > Aquatic > Freshwater > Lake ...
TGCCGTCTCCAGACTGATTCCAGGTGTATTGGGCAATGAAGAGTCAACTGTCAGCGAGTCTTTTTCTTCCGGGTTATTAGAGTATCCTCAATACACAAGACCTGCGGAATATAAAGGCTGGAAGGTGCCGGATGTCTTGGTTTCCGGAAATCATGCGGAAATTGAACTCTGGCAAAAAAATGAATCTCTCCAAAGAACATATAAGCGAAGGCCGGATTTACTGGCAAAGATAAATCTTTCTCCTCAAGAGAAAAAAAACTTGGAGAAAATTAAGACGAAAGACATATAAAGTCTTGATTTTGAGAAGTGTTTGAGGTAATGAAAGCAACTTTTTCAATTACACTGGCTGAAAACGAGCAGAGCGAAGTTTGAAGTCTTAGTGGAATTGTCCCGGGGAGCGAAGCGATACGGGATGTTGACACTGGCTGGAAGTATATATAAAATACGGAAAAGCACACATGCTTTACATAGCTCTTTTACATTATCCGGTTTACAATAAAGCAGGAAAGGTTGTGACCACGGCCATTGCCAATATTGATATTCACGATATTGCCAGATTGGCCAAAACATACGGGCTGTGTGGTTTTTATGTGATCAATCCCATATCTGCTCAGCGGGCTTTGGCTCAAGAAATAATCGATCATTGGCGGGAAGGTTATGGCGCAACTTACAATAAATCACGTAAAGAAGCTTTTGAGTTAGTTTCGCTAAAAGTTAGTCTTGATGAAGTAACTAAAGAAATTGAAAAGCAGAGCGGTCATGCGCCCAGGACAGTTGTAACCAGCGCCAATTTTAAAGATGGGCATTTGACATTTACTTCATTGCGTAAAATGCTGAAAAGTAATAATTTGCCTTATCTTTTGATTTTTGGTACAGGATCTGGAATTGCTGATGAAGTTATTCAAAACGCTGACTACCGGCTGGAAGCAATAAAAGGTGACGGAGATTACAATCATCTTGCTGTGCGATCAGCGGTGGCAATTATTCTGGACAGGGTTGTAAAAATTTAAATTATAATATAAATATTGTGGTTATTGCAGGAGGAAATATAAGATGAATGTTATTGAAATGATTGAAAAAGAACAGATGAGAAGTGATATTCCCGGTTTCAAATCGGGCGATACGGTAAAAGTGTATGTGCGAATTATTGAAGGTCAGAAACAGAGAATTCAGGCATTTGAAGGAATTGTCATCCGCAAGCGCCGTGGGAATAGCCGTTCAAATTTTACGGTAAGAAAAGTTTCTTATGGTATTGGAGTAGAGAGAACTTTCCCTTTGCATTCTCCAATTATTGACCGGATTGAAGTGATCAGCAGAGGCTTGGTGCGCCGTTCCCGTCTTTATTATTTGAGAAGCCTAAGGGGCAAAAAAGCAAGAATTAAGGAAGTAACAAACATCCGATAGTGAATGGATACTTACGAAAAGCTTGCTTATCTGGAAGGTTATCGGTGCGTCGCCGGCGTTGATGAAGCCGGCAGAGGCCCTTTGGCCGGGCCTGTAGTCGCCGCGGCAGTAATTTTCCCGCCGGAATATAGAAATAAAGAAATTAACGATTCTAAAAAACTCTCGGCAACTAAAAGAGCATATCTCTACGACATAATCAAAAATGAAGCGATTGCTGTCGGCGTTGGAGTTGCGGAATCAGATGTGATTGATCAAATTAATATCCTCAGGGCTTCACTGCAGGCCATGTCCGAAGCTGTGCATGAGCTTTATACCTCGCCGGATTATCTTTTAGTGGACGGTTTACACCGGGTGCCACTTCCTACTCCACAAAAACCAATAGTGAAAGGTGATGCTCTCAGTATTTCCATTGCTGCGGCATCAATTATTGCCAAGGTATCGCGGGACCGAATTATGGAAATGTATCACCGGCAGTTTCCACAATATAATTTTATCCGCAACAAGGGTTATGGCACCGAGGAGCACCGCATTGCCATTGAGCAGTTCGGCATGTGTAAAATACACCGCCGGTCATTTCATCTTAAAAATCGAAATATAAACCAAACAATCCTGGACTTATCTTAATTGAAAAAAACAAAAGATACCCAAAAAATTACAACCGGTAAAGAAGGTGAAAAGATTGCGGCAGCATATCTTAAAAAAAATGGCTACGAGATAATTGAAATAAATTTTCGTTGTCCTATCGGGGAAATAGACATAGTCGCAAAAGAAGAAAATGATCTTGTTTTTGTTGAAGTAAAGACAAGAAAATCCATAGAGTTAGGATATCCTGAACAGGCGGTTGGAATGAGAAAACAAAAGAAGATGTCTCAACTTGCTTTATGGTATATGCAAAAAAGAAAAATTGCCGATACGAACGCGCGTTTTGATGTAGTGGCCATAACTCTTATGCCCGAAAAAAATGAAGTTAAACTAATTCAAAACGCTTTCGATTTTGTTACATCTTAAAATGATGATTGACCTTCAAAGCGGCTTAGCGCCGGTTTGCCTATTGGATAAACATTAAACCCGATATCAAAACATTTTTTGTGGTCGATAATATTGCGGCCATCGAAAATAAAAGCGGGCCTGACCATGGATTTGTATATTTTCTGAAAGTCCAGTTTTCTGTATAATTCCCAATCGGTGAGAATTGCCAGGGCGTGGCAGCCGGAGGCTGCGCTATATGGATCTTCAATGTAGCTGATCTTGCCTTTATCCGAAGCCAGATCGATTGCCGCATTTTTTAGTGCTTTGGGATCAGAAATAACTACTTGGGCATGTTCCGCGAGCAGTTTGCGTGTGATATAAATTGCCGGACTTTCCCGGGTGTCACCGGTGTCGGCTTTGAAGGAAAAACCTAAGACACATATTTTTTTACCTGCCAGTGTATTAAACATGCTGCCGAGAATATTTGCTATAAAACGATCTTGCTGATATTCATTAATTTTAACAACACTTTCCCAATAATCGGCCACTTCCTGCAAACCATAGTAGCTGCAAAGATAAACGAGATTAAGAATATCTTTCTTGAAGCAGGAGCCGCCAAAGCCGATACCGGCTTTAAGAAATTTGCTGCCTATCCGTCCATCCATCCCTACTGCCCTAGCCACTTCGGAAATATCGGCATCAGTTTTTTCGCATAAAGCGGAAATAGAGTTAATCGATGATACCCGCTGCGCCAAAAAAGCGTTGGCGACAAGTTTGGATAGTTCAGAACTCCAGATATTGGATGTGATTATTTTTTTGACAGGAACCCACCGGGCATAAATATCGACGAGTTGGGCGCGGGCTTTTAATCCGCTTTCTGTTTCGCGTGAACCGATAAGTACGCGATCTGGATTTTCCAAGTCAGCCATAGCAGTCCCTTCCGCCATAAACTCCGGATTAGAAAGAACATCAAAAGTAATTTTACCTTTGGCCGAAGCCAGTATTCTTTCCATGGCCAGAGCTGTTTTTACGGGCAGAGTGCTTTTTTCGATGACGATTTTTGGCGATTGGGAATGTTCCAGAATTTGCCGGGCTGTTTTTTCCAGGAACTGAAGATCGGATGCCTTACCTGCGCCGTCTCCAAAAGTTTTCGTTGGTGTATTGACGCTGACAAAAATAATATCATTTTCTTTAATCTGGTTTTCTATATCTTTGGCGAAGAATAAATTTTTACTCCGGGTTTTTTTTATTATTTCGTTGAGCCCCGGTTCATAAACGGGAAGCTCTGCGGAATTCCAGGCGTCAATGCGTGCGGAGTTGATGTCCACTACTGTTACCCTGTAATCAGGGCATTTATAGGCAATCATGGCCATAGAGGGACCGCCTACGTAGCCGGCTCCTATGCAGAGTATATTCTTCTTAAATTTCATTTTATTATGCCGCCCCAGCTAATTATATTTTCTTTAGAGAATTCCGAAAATATTCTATTGTATAAATTAAACCTTCCTCTAACATTACCTTGGGTTCCCAGCCCAGTTTTTTCTTCGCAAGTGTTATATCCGGCTTGCGTTGAGTGGGATCGTCCGAAGGTAATGGATGGAATTCGATTTGAGAATTACTTTGGGTTAATTTAATTACCGTTTGCGCCAATTGCAAAATAGTAAATTCGCAGGGATTGCCCAGATTGACCGGACCATAAAACTCATCGGCAGCATTCATCATGCTGATCAGTCCGGAAACCATGTCATCCACATAACAGAAAGATCGAGTGTGTGAGCCATCTCCGTAAACGGTAATGTTCTTGTTGAGCAGCGCTTGAATAATAAAATTACTCACCACACGTCCGTCATTAATCGCCATACGAGGTCCGTAGGTATTGAAAATGCGAGCTATTTTGGTATTAACAGCATTTTGTCTGCGGTAGTCCATCATTAAACATTCAGCAGCTCTCTTGCCCTCGTCGTAACAACTGCGAATTCCAATAGGATTGACCCTTCCCCAGTAGGATTCATTTTGCGGATGAATGTCGGGATCGCCGTATACTTCTGAAGTCGAAGCCTGCAGTATTTTTGCCTTTACCCTTTTGGCAATACCCAGGACATTTATCACACCCATAACATTAGTTTTAATGGTTTTAATCGGGTTGAGTTGGTATTGCACTGGTGACGCCGGACAAGCCAAGTTATATATTTCGTCAACTTCCAGATAAACCGGGTTAATGATGTCATGACGGATAAGTTCAAAATGGGGATTTTTCAAAAGATGGGAAACATTGTCCTTGCTGCCTGTAAAAAAATTATCAAGACAAACAATGTAATTGTCTTCGGAAAGCAGACGCTCGCAGAGATGAGAGCCTAAAAATCCGGCGCCGCCGGTAATTAATACACGTTTCATCATAATATAAATTTATCATTCATGGTGGTAATTTCCTCAAGGTTTTGCTATTTAACCTGAAACAGGCTGCATATGTCAACAATAAAAAAATATTTGGTGAAGGTCATATGGACAAAAACACAGGTGGTCGGGGATTGCTCTACATTGTAGCCACGCCAATTGGAAATCTGGAAGATATTACATTGCGGGCAATAAGGATATTAAAAGAAGTCGATCTTATTGCTGCTGAAGATACACGCCACACCAGAAAATTACTTAATGTTTATGAAATAACAACTTCGTTAATTAGTCTTCATGAACATAATGAAAGAGAAAAAAGCGCGTTTCTCATCGCTAAGATTAAGGGAGGAATAAATGTTGCCTATGTATCCGATGCCGGAACCCCTTGCGTGTCGGATCCTGGTTATCAACTGGTTAAATTTGCTCAAGCTGAAAATATCCGAATCGTACCTATTCCCGGTCCTTCAGCATTGATCACCGCTTTGAGTGTCGCCGGATTTCCCGCTGATAATTTTTTGTTTTGCGGATTTTTACCCGCACGGGGAAACAAAAGGCGGCTATTTTTGGAATCACTAAAAGATGAGGAAAGAACAATTATTTTTTATGAATCACCCGTAAGGTTTTTATCAACGCTTAAAGATATTTATGAAATACTGGGTAACCGCGAAATTGTGGTAGCCAGAGAACTGACAAAAATGTTTGAAGAAATTAAAAGAGGGGAAGTTATAGATTTTATTAAATCGGGTGGTGAAAATAAAACAAAGGGAGAATTTACGGTTATTTTAAGGAGTGTTAAAAAAACTCCCGTATTATATGCAGATGAAGATATTGATAAAAAGCTTATGCTGCTTTGGGAGGATAAAAACCTCTCCTTGCGTGATGCTGTTGCCGAAGTAGTTAAAAAAACAGGTTTACAGAAGAAAAAAGTTTATGATCTGGCCGTTAAGCTTCGCCTGCAAAAAAATAATGGTTGATCTTAGAACGAGCCATATATATTGCTTGAACTGTTTTGAGCGCTGTGGTAGTTCCGCAGACGTAGAAAATTAATTAAATGCCGGGCGTTTTGCGGAGGATAAAAATGGACAGAAATTCCGGTTCGGCGGAAGATAAAAAGATTTATGATCTAACGGAAGTATATGAAGATAAAAATGGGTCAGACCGTAAATTGTCTAACTCTCGAAACAATCAGGAAGTTATTGTAGTTGATAGGAGAGGCTATGAACGCGTAACGCGGGATAATAATATACACGATCTCGCGGATGTAGTTGAAGATACTAATTCGTCAAATAAATTAAATGAAGAGATAATCAAGCGAGCAACAGAAATAGCTGAAAGAATTGCGCGGGAGATAATGCCGGAAATTGCAGCAAAAGTCATTAGAGAAGAAATTGAAAAAATAAAAAAAATGAGTAACAAGGGTTCCGCAAATAATAGTTAACCTAACAGATTTCAACCGGCAAAAATCAAAGAGAGATGACCTGTCTGCAAAAAAAGGGAGGAAGAATGAAAAGATTCAAATTTTCTGTATATTTACTGCTAATTTTTACATTAATTATTGCAGGGTGTTCTTCCCAGTCGCCATATAACATGAAAAATGATAATGATCAGAATAATGCCAAGATTATTGCAGTGCTGGCAGTTGATAACAAAACTGCCGATAGCAAAGCTTCTGTGATACTGCGCAACAAAGTTCTCGATGAACTATATTTTAAGGGTTATGCAAAAATTCCACCTGAATTTATTGACAAGAAATTGGAGCCTTTGTATGGTAAAGTAAGCAAGGGTGGTGCTGGTATTGTAGCCCCGCAGGTATTAAAAGAATTGTTAGGGGCTGATGCAGTTATGTATTGTACGTTGATAGAAAGTAAAAGATCGGTTGGCTGGTTTTATGCGCCCGTGAGCATCGCCGTCCGTTGCGAATTACGAGGCACGCAAACGGGTGAAGTTTCATGGAGTGCCGAGTATAAATCAACCAGTAGAAATTTTGACATAACCAGCAATCGCATAGAAATTAAATCACGTGCGGCTTTTGAAGAATTGATGGAGGAAGTTGTTAAAAAAGTAATGGAAACTCTGCCGGATGGACCGAAATTGAGGGGCTGATAGCTAGAATTATTGTGCATTTCAGAGGGAAACAAGTAAAGCAAATGATGGAGGAAAATATGAGGCAAAATATACAAATCGGTTTAATTTCATTTATTTTGTGTATGTTCGCTGCCTATGCTTATGCCAAGCCACCGGTTACCGTAAATATGCATAAAGGCGAAGCAAAAGTTACCGCTCTGGAAGGTACGGCACAGGCATTTTGTCCTGGTCATGAAAAAGCCCGATATCTGAAAATCGAAGCTGTCCTTAAATCAGGTTGCGAAGTTTCCACAGGCGAAAAAAGTCTTTTGGAGCTTGCTCTTCCCGATAATAGCATCATTCGTTTTGCCGAAAACACAAGATTTAAACTTCTGCAGGCAGATGTGGACGATACCGGAGGGCGGAATGTAAAAATTTCTGTTACTCTGGGCAAAGTCTGGTCAAATGTGCGTAAGTCTTTGGGTGGTAAGGGTGAATTTGAAGTCTCGTGTGAAAATGCGGTTGCCGGGGTTCGGGGTACAATTTACCGGATGGATGTTGAAGCTGACAAATCAGCATTAGTTAAGGTTTACGACGGTGAAGTGAGCGTAGCCGCCGTCAAATCTCCCCAGCAGCTATCTGCAACCGTTTCCGGAGCGCCGCAGCCTGTTCCCGGGCCGAAAGTTATAGCCGGACCAAAGCCGGTTTCACTCGAAGAATGGGTATATATAGTTAAGTCCATGCAACAGATTTGTATTAAATCGGATGGAAAAGCGGAAGAACCAAAAGATTTTACTGAAGATGAAGATCGCGACGACTGGGTAGATTGGAACAAGGCTAGAGATAATAAAAATTAGAAAGAATTATATTATAAATGAACATTCCCAATTTCTTATCATTGCTTCGGATCATTCTTATCCCGGTAGTTGTTATTTTACTAATTCAAGACGAGTATTGTAAGGCTTTGATTATCTTCGTTATTGCTGGTTTAACTGACGTTCTTGATGGTGCAATGGCGCGTTTGTTGAACGCTCAAACTAAACTTGGTTCTTATTTGGATCCTATTGCCGATAAGTTGCTCTTAAGTACCAGTTTTGTGATATTGGCAATTTTAAGGATTATTCCGAGAGAGTTGACAGTAATTGTAATTAGTCGAGACTTTATAATTCTCCTTGGCATAGCAATCCTTTCGTTGATGTCGGTTCCTTTCGAAATTAAGCCGGCTTTCATCAGCAAAGTTACTACTGTTTTGCAAATGGGCACTATTTTCTTTGCACTTCTTCATAAAGCTGTTACCCATGGTTCAAGCAACAATTGGATTTTAGCTCTTTTCTGGTTAACGGCGTCATTTACTGTTGCTTCCGGATTAGTTTACATAGCCAGAGGGATCAAAATCATCAATAGAACCAACCCAAAAGAGATTGAAAAATAAGATATTTACTTGACACTGTGGAGTTTTGCTGCTAATTTCGCAAAATTCTTAAACTGAATTATTTGTAGGCAAGTAGCTCAGGGGGAGAGCGCCATCCTGACGCGGTGGATGTCCAGGGTTCAAATCCCTGCTTGCCTACCATTTTGAATAAAAAGAGTGAATGCCACAAACGCCAGTAACTAAAAGGGCATCAGCGAAATGGTGATGCCCTTTTAAAATTATTTTTCCGGAAATAGCCGGAGCATATTAAATAAAATTATGAATACTAAAATCAATTTTTCCGACAATATCGATATTTCTTCTAAAGATGGCTTGGCTATTTTGCGTCATAGCATATCACATGTAATGGCTCAGGCTGTTCAGGATGTTTTTAAAGGAGCTAAAGTAAGTATCGGACCATCAATTGACGATGGTTTTTACTACGATTTTGACTATAAAGAACCTTTTACCACCGAAGATTTTGACAAAATAGAGAAAAGGATGAAGGAAATTATCGCCGCTGATTATCCTTTTATCCGCGAGGATATTTCCCGCGCGGCGGCAGTTAAACTATTTGAAGAAAAAGGCGAAAATTATAAAGTAGAATTGATTAATGATCTTCCAGTTGAAGTTACTGACGTCAGTATCTATCGGCAGAATGATTATGTCGATTTATGTCGTGGTCCGCATATTCCTTCTACGGGTATGATCAAAGCCTTTAAACTTTTGAGTGTTGCCGGTGCTTACTGGCGAGGCGATGAAAAAAATAAGATGTTGCAGCGCATTTACGGTACGGGATTTGCGGATGAAAAAGCCCTCAATGATTATTTGAATTTGCTGGAAGAAGCCAAAAAAAGGGACCATCGTCGTTTGGGTAAAGAGCTCGATCTTTTCCAGATAAATGAAGAGGCCGGGCCGGGTTTGGTTATTTTTCATCCCAAGGGCATGATGTTGCGTTACCTGATTGAGGATTGGGAAAGAAAAGAACATCTGAAACGCGGTTATGATATGGTTATGGGGCCCCAGATTCTCAAAGTTGATCTGTGGAAGAAATCCGGCCATTTTGATCACTATCGCGACAATATGTATTTTACTGAGGTGGATGAACAGGTTTATGGCATCAAGCCCATGAATTGTCTTTCACATATGTTGATCTATAAATCGAAAATTAGAAGTTACCGCGATTTGCCGTTGCGTTACTTTGAATTGGGCACAGTCCATCGCCATGAAAAAACGGGTGTTTTACATGGTTTGATGAGAGTAAGACAATTCACGCAGGATGACGCTCATATACTTTGTATGCCGGAGCAGTTAAATTCAGAAATTCGCGCTATTGCAGATTTTGTTAACTATGCTATGGGAATTTTCGGATTTGAATATGAAGTGGAGTTAAGCACAAGACCGCAGAATTCCATCGGTTCTGATGCTGATTGGGATCTGGCCACTACGGCCTTAAAGAGTGCTCTTAAGGATAACAAAATAAATTATGAAGTAAACGAAGGTGATGGCGCTTTTTACGGCCCCAAAATTGATTTTAAATTAAAAGATGCCTTGAAAAGAAAATGGCAGTGTGCGACGATCCAGTGCGATTTTACACTACCGGAAAGATTTGATTTGAGTTATATCGGTGCCGATGGAGAAAAGCACAGGCCGGTTATGCTGCATCGGGTGATACTTGGCGCTGTCGAACGTTTTATGGGTGTTCTTATTGAACATTATGCGGGAGCCTTTCCTGTTTGGCTTTCACCTGTCCAATGCATTTTATTGACAGTCACAGATAAGCATATACCCTATGCCGAAACAGTTTATAATAAATTAATCGTCGCCGGCATAAGATGCGAAAAGTTTTTTGAAAACGAGAAATTAGGCTATAAAATTCGTCAGGCGCAAATGCAGAAAATCCCCTACATGCTGGTTATCGGGGATAAAGAAGTGGAAGCGCAGGCGGTGGCACCACGAAAGCGTGATGGCGAGAATTTGGGTTCGTTACCTGTTGATGAATTTATTGCTTTTGTTCAGGAAATATGTGAGAAAAAGCAATAAGTTGCAATCTTTAAAACTTATTAGTTTCAGGAGGTGACATATAGTTAAGGATTTAAGAATCAATAGGGAAATAAAGTCGACCACTGTCAGAGTGATTGCCGAAGAAGGCAAGCAACTAGGTGTCATTACATTGGATGAAGCGATAGCCAATGCGGAAAGAGTCGGTTTGGATCTGGTGGAAGTGTCATCCAGTACAGAGCCGCCTGTCTGTAAGATAATGGATTACGGCAAATATCGTTATCGCAATAGCAAAAAATTGCATGATGCCAAAAAGAGCCAGACAGTCATTCATATTAAGGAAATTCGATTAAGGCCGAAAACGGAAGAACATGATATTCAGGTTAAGGTTAAGCACATTAAAAAGTTTTTGGATAAAAACGATAAAGTAAAAATATCCATGATGTTTCGAGGGCGGGAAATTGCTTTTACCGAAATAGGCCGCAAGATAATGGATAAGATAAAAAGCGAACTCATCAATGAATGCATTATTGATCAGGAGGCGCGTCTCGAAGGACGCAACATGGTGATGATAGTTTCACCAAAAAAGTGATAAAAAAATAATAATAATGATAAAGGGGTGATCGTATGCCAAAGCTAAAAACACATAGGGGAGCGGCAAAGCGCTTTTCGCTTACGGCCAAGGGCAAGGTAAAACGTAGTAAAGCCTTTGCCAGCCACATTCTCACAAAAAAAACTACAAAGAGAAAAAGAGCATTAAGAAAATCGGCGCTGGTTGATCCGGCAAATTCCAAAGCGATCAAGAGGCTTATCCCTTATCTGTAGGCAACAGGGATTATTATATTAGTTATCAATTAGGAGAGAAAAATGTCTAGGGTAAAAAGGGGCGTGACCGCCCGCAAGAGAAGAAGAACGATATTGAAACAGGCCAAAGGGTTTTTCGGCGCCCGCAGCCGTTTGATTCGAACAGCTACTGAAGCCGTAAATAAAGCGATGAAGTATGCTTATCGTGATCGTCGCGTGAGAAAAAGAGAATTCCGCCAGTTATGGATTGCGCGTATCAATGCCGCTGCGCGTCTCAATAATATTTCTTACAGTCGGTTAGTTGACGGTATGAATAAAGCTGGTATTGAGATAGATCGTAAAATTATGGCAGAGCTGGCAGTAAATGATCCTCAAGGTTTCGCCCGGATTGTTTCAATGGCCAAAGGCGAGTAGTAAGCATGATTGATGATCTTCAACAGCTGGAGAAAAACGCTCTTGCCGAATTAAAGAAGGCAAAAAACGAAGATCAAGCCCAAGCTGTTAGAACAAAATATCTCGGCCGTAAAGGTCTTTTAACCGGTCTTTTGAGAAACATCGCGCAAGTGCCAGATGCCGAAAAACCTTTGTTCGGAAAACGCTGCAACGAAGTAAAAGATATTCTAAGCGCAAAGATCGATGAAGTGCTTTTTCAGCAATCCCTACGGAAAAAATCAGACGGCTTATTGAAAGAAAAAATTGATGTTACTTTACCGGGCAGAAGCGTCAAATTCGGCAGAATTCATCCTGTAATTCAAATCCGCAGGGAAATTTGTGCCATTTTTGCTTCTTTTGGTTTTTCTATTGTCGAAGGACCGGAAGTAGAATTGGATTATTATAATTTTGAAGCACTCAATATCCCGAAAGATCACCCCGCAAGGGATATGCAGGATACTTTTTACATCGAAGAAAATATTGTCTTGCGTACGCATACATCACCGGTTCAAGTGCGGATAATGGAAAAAGTACAGCCACCTGTACGGATTTTATCGCCGGGAAGAGTTTATCGTCGTGATTCCGATGTTTCGCATACTCCGATGTTCCATCAAATCGAAGGGCTGCTTGTGGATAAAGGTGTCAGTTTTGCTGATTTGAAGGGAATTTTAACTGCTTTTTTGAAAAAGATTTTTGGCATGGATACTACATTACGTTTTCGCCCCAGTTTTTTCCCCTTTACGGAACCTTCGGCAGAAGTTGATATCCGCTGTGTCATGTGCAAAGGAAGCGGTTGCCGCGTCTGCGGGCAGAGTGGTTGGTTGGAAATATTAGGTTCAGGAATGGTTGATCCGGCCGTATTTCAGAATGTAGGTTATGACTCCGAAGAATATACGGGTTTTGCGTTTGGTCTCGGTTTGGAACGCATAGCCATGTTAAAGTACGGCGTCTCTGATATTCGGCTTTTTTTTGAAAACGATATTCGATTCCTTAAACAATTTTAGGAGAGCCTTTTTTTATGCTGGTTAGTCTTAAATGGCTCAAAGATTATGTTAATATAAATGTAACGGCGGAAGAACTGGCCGAAAAGTTAACTATGGCCGGTTTGGAAGTCGATGAAATAAAGATTATCCGTCCCTCATTTAACGGAGTTGTGGCCGCTAAAATTATTTCCGTCAAACCTCACCCTGCTGCCGACAAACTATCCTTGTGCGATGTAACTGATGGCTCCCAAACTTATAGAGTTGTTTGCGGTGCCCAAAATATAAAAGCCGGGGATATTGTTCCATTGGCTAAAGTCGGAGCAACGATTCCCGGTGGACATACGATCAAATCTTCAGTTTTACGAGGAGAGAAATCAGACGGAATGCTTTGCTCAGAGGCTGAATTGGAGATAGGTGATAACTCTTCCGGTATTTGGCAACTGCCTAAAAATTTGACTTTAGGCGTAGCATTAGAAACCTCTCTTGATTTAAGTGATACGATTTTGGATGTAAGTATTACTCCCAACCGTTCTGATTGTTTGAGCATGATTGGAATCGCGAGGGAAGTAGCCGCAATTACCGGCGAAAAAATAAAGATTCCTGTTGGCCGGATTAAAGAATCTATGGAAGAAGTTAGCTTACAGACATCAGTAACAATTATTGATGCTGACCTCTGCCAGCGTTACACAGCGCGACTCATCACAAACGTCAACGTTGGTTCTTCACCGGCTTGGATGAAAACGAAGTTAGAGTCAGCAGGAATTCGTTCCATAAATAATGTTGTTGATGTAACCAATTTTGTTATGCTCGAGATGGGTCAGCCTCTTCACGCGTTTGATTTTAGTTTTCTGGATCAGGGAAAAATTATTGTCAGAAAATCACGGGACGATGAAGAATTTACTTCCCTGGATGGTAAAACCCGCAAGCTGCCGGCGGATACTTTATTGATTTGTGACGGGGTAAAACCTGTGGCTATCGGTGGAATTATGGGTGGTCTTAATTCCGAGGTAAAGGATGATACGAAGTTTGTTCTGCTGGAGAGTGCGTATTTCAATCCTGTTTCCATTCGTCGTTCGGCGCGCAAACTGGCAATGCCTACTGATGCGTCTTTTCGCTTTGAAAGAGGAATAGATCCGGAAGGAGTAATAAGAGCCCTGGATCGCGCGGCACAGCTGATTGCTGATTTTAGCGGCGGTAACATTTATAAAAATTGTATCGATGAATATCCACAAAAAGTTCCGATTGTTAAAGATATACCCTTGCGCCTCAGCAGGATAATGCAATTAACAGGTACTGAAATTGGCGAGAAAGAGGTTATCGAAATATTGCAGAGTATTGGTATGACTGTAGTAAATGCCGGTAAGGACAATTATCTCGTGACACCGCCGACCTTTCGTTTAGACATAAAAAGAGAAATTGATTTGATTGAAGAAGTGATTCGAATCTACGGATATGATCGCGTTCCGGTGAAGCTGCCTAATGTTGCAGCTATAGAAATGGCTTCTAATCCCCGGATGGATTTAGAAGATAAAATTCGACATATACTTATTGGCACAGGTTATTCAGAAGTAGTCAATTATAGTTTTGTAACCCCGGAATTCGTCGATTATCTGTGTTTGCCGGAAAATGATGAAAGGCGGCGTTTAGTCCGGATTAAAAATCCACTGGTAGAAGACCAATCCGTTATGCGTACAACGATGGTTTTTGGATTGCTCGATACCATGAAGAAAAACAACAATAACGGTTCGCTTGATTTGAAGATCTTTGAAATGGGATGTGTTTTTATTAATCGGAAAGCAGATGAACTTCCCGAAGAAAAAAATATGCTTGCCTGCCTATTGACGGGAGCAACGACAGATAATCTGTGGGGCAACAAGATAAACGCCGATTTTTATGATCTGAAAGGTTGCCTCGAAAACATCTTTTATGATTTTAAATTAAGCAAATGCAGCTATCGTTCATCAATTTCAGAGCCATTTTTACATCCGGGTAAATCTTGCGGAATATACATTGGTGAATTATTGGTC
>Ga0209083_1003108_pt1 | contig 14483 bp, 16 predicted proteins | sample AM7aDNAmetaG_FD_184132 | JGI IMG/M metagenome (GOLD analysis project Ga0209083, IMG submission 184132) | Freshwater microbial communities from Finland to study Microbial Dark Matter (Phase II) - AM7a DNA metaG (SPAdes) (version 3) | ecosystem: Environmental > Aquatic > Freshwater > Lake ...
AACATTATCCACAGGTATAATGATATTGCTCCACATATAAGGCTAATTATTAAGAATATATTTTTTAATTTTTTCATTAGAAAACTATTATATTTTTAAGTCTTAATGTTTTATCATGTAACATTAAAGTATATATTTTTATATGCTCCACTATAATAGTATCCTCCACCTTGCCATAAATCTATATCTCTATCTACTGATAAATAGAACATTTTTGTTGCTTCTCTTTTATATGATTCTAATGTTGTCATATTTTTAATTTTTAGTGGACCTGGAGGGTTATGATCCCCCGACCCTTGCCTTATGAGGGCACCGCTACTAACCACTGAGCTACAGGTCCTAATGAACATTGTTTTTATAATTGTCTATTTTTTATTGTGTTTATTGTATTTTTTTCTTTCATTGTCCAGTCTAGTAATAGGTTTAGAAGTGTTTCTCTATCGTCTATCATTAGGTCGTAATAGTTGCTATTTATTGTTATTTTTTTTACGTTATCATCTTCGTTTGAATCTTGAATATTTAATATGAATGAATTATTTTTCATTTAGTTTGATTATTTTTTTAGAAAGCTTGAATTTCTTGTATTTTAAGGTAGTATTTTTGTTCATCTCTTATGTACACATAAAAGTTATTTTCTAATTTATTTATCCAATAATTTTTAAATGTTTCTCTATTATCTATATGTTTATTATTTTGCCATATTATAGTTTGTTGATCTGTTGGTATTTCTAACATTGAAAAAAATGATAAAGATGAATATTATTATTATCAGCATCTTTTAAGAAACTAAGTTGTTTATAATCATCGCCTCTACCTAAACAATAATATGGAAAAGGACTATTTTCTCTATAAAATGCTTTATTCAAACAAGTAGTACAGCTCCTCAAGTATTCATTCAAATAAATTTGACATAATTTACAACTATCAGTAGAATGTTGAATCTTTCCGTTTTTATAAGTATTGTATAGACTCTTTACTTGTTTAAGAACAAGTTCTTTTGTTAATTCTTTCATAATTGTGTGAGTTTTTCAGTTAGTACATATTTTATTGCTGCTAACAGTGCATCATTTCTTGTAGGATATTCATGATTATCTCCATAGAGATAAGTACCCTCATAAATACTTTCTCTAATATATTGATCTTTGACATTTTTCTCCCATTTAGATATTGGATTTAACCAAAATATTTGCCATAACCAGTTTATTCCATCGTAATAATATTCAGAAGAAATATTGATATTAAATCCCTTATTATCTAACCAATCAACCACTTGTTGATATAAAGGATAAGTGCATCTCCAATGACCTTCTAAGTATGAATTTTTTAAAGGTTCAGTAGTCAATCTAAATCCTTCATTATCAAATATTGCAAGACAATATTCATCAAAACCTTTTTCCTTTAATATCTTTGCTATATTAAAAGGAACAAATAATTCTTCCATGACAATTATTATTTAATATTATTTAAAATGAGATTCTCTCATCTAATTCTGTACTATTAGATATATTACATTTATTTCTATTTATTGTAGATTGTATTCTATATTTTAGTATATTATTTTTCTTTCTAAATATTAGAAGAGTAATATCTCTATCGAATTTTACTTTTAGGATTAGTTCTTTCATTATAAAATTGTTATATTTTTTATTTTTATATATTCTTTATCGTTAACACCGTTATTGTTATAAAAATAATTGTAGTAACTATTTTCCAATAAGTTATGAAAATATGTTCTAAATGCGTCTGTATTATCTCTAGAGCAGCCTAATTGATCACAAGAAATAAGACGGTATTCTTTTGGAATTTCCTGGTATGCGTCTGGAAATTCTTTATCGTTCAGTAGATCAATTGTTTTTTTTGTTTTAGATTGTATTAGTTTATATTTTAGTCTACCGTTTTTAAGTTGATAAACGAGAAGTGTTTTATCGTCATAGAATGAAGCTTTTAATAATAGAGTTTTCATATTTTTATAATATTGGTTTGGTATATTTATCTTGTATGGTATAAAAAGTTTAATTTAATTTGTCGAGTATTGACTGTTAAAAATATATATATACTTTAAACAATAGGTAAAAAATTCGTATGTCGTATTTAGAAGTTGTATTAACACCAGGTTCAAATCCAGTCAATGTTGAGTTTCAGGATCAATATCCAGTAGTTGTAAATGGCTATATGATATGGCTATATCCTTTTGATATTATCAATTTGAATGGACGGTTATATAATTATTGTGCGGTTACGGACAGTAGGAATTTGGCGAATACTGGGTGGCACGTTCCGACTTTAGCTGACCAGCAGGTTCTTCAATCTTATGGCGGTAATATGAACAATGAGGGTAATAAGGTTCGTGATACTGATAGAAAATATTGGACTTATTCTGATGCTGCGATTGCCACGAATGAGTATCAATTTAATGCAAGAGGCAATGGTAGACGGAATGCGGATGGAACTTTTATTGATTATATGAATTTTTGTGGTTTTTGGTCTACAACACCAAATACAGATCCAGGTTCAACTGATTCTGCTTGGCTTATAGATGTATATTATAATGATCCATTTATACATGGTGATTTTTTATCTAAGGTATGTGGATTATCTGTTAGATTGGTTAAAGATTCTACTAGTAAGACACATGGTCAAACTGGTACATATACAGGTAATGATGGTACTGTTTATTCTACAATATGTATTGGTACGCAAGAATGGTTAGCAAGAGATTTATATGAGACAAAGTATCGTAATGGTAATTTGATTAATATTGTCAATGATAGTACGCAATGGGTATTAAATGGTAATTCTTGTATTGGTTCTATGTGTACATATGGTTTGAATGAGATTGTTGCTGGTTGTTCTTATTCTATGACTGTAACTGAATCTTATCCTACTATTAGTTTGCTTACGGTGACAAATAATGCGAGTACTTATTATAAGGTTCAGACATTAAGTGAACTTACATTTAATGGTAATTTGAATGAAATATTAGGGAAAGGACTTTATATTACAACTAGTCCACCAGTAAGTGGAATTAATTATTATGTATGGGATATTATAGTTGATTTTAGTGGTGTTACTGGTCAATATACAAGCATTGCCAGTAATTTGCTTTGTAATACAACGTATTATGTTTATGCGTATGTGACGACAACTAGTTATGGTACTATATATTCTAGTTATCAGAGTTTTACTACTGCGATTGGTGGGTTTGTTGTTGGAAATTACTCTTTTTCACCAAATGGTGATGGAATTAATGATACTTGGGTTTTGCCTGATTTGGCGTATTGTCATACTTCAAATAATATGATTATTGTAGATCAATATACACAGCCTAATATCACGTATTTAAATGTTAATAGTTATCAAAATAATTGTTGGAATGGAAGAATAAATAATAGTGGTAATTTAGGACCAGTAGGTACATATTTTTATCAATTAACGATAACTGGTGTTGGCATATATACAGGTTATGTATTTATGTCATATTAAAATAAAAAAAATTAAATGAGTAGATATTTTGATGTAAAAATTTCAACAGGTATTTCTAAAGGACCGTATTCTATATATTATGATAGGTTAGTTAACAGTGTAGTTGAAACTTCACTTGCGGTTTTAACTTCTGGTGGGTTGGCAGAAAATTTATCATTTACTGTTGTTACTACGGGTGTTAATGTTACGGTATCTGATGATGCGTATCTTATTAGAATATCTAATGCTGATTGTACGAGTATTACAACATATGATATTACTAGATATGTAACGAGTACAACGACGACGACAAGTACACCAACATTATTCACTGTTAATATATCAGCTTATTGCCAAAATATACCACCATCTTATGCTCAGATTAAATATTCTATAAATAATGATTATGAAATTTTGCTTGCTATGATCAACAATACTTCATGTTCTTATATTACATCTATCAGTGTACCGAGTGGTTCAACATTATATCTTGGTTGTCAAAATAATGGTGTTAATATTAATTATAATGCTGATACTGAAAGTAGTACTAGTATTTGTCCATCTCTTGGTACTACGTATTGTGGTACAAGACAAAATTTAGGTACATCTTTTTCAGTTGTGGTTACATCTAATTTAAATATTGGAATTGCTATTCCTGTATCGACTGATTATACATTTTGTGGAAATCCAGCAACAACCACAACCACGACTACGTTACCTATAACAACAACAACGACAACAATTTCACCATTAATCACGACAACGACAACGACAGCTACGCCAGTTTGTTTAGGATTGTTATATAATTGGTATGCTGCGTCATCAAATATTATAGCACCGTCTGGATGGAGAGTTCCAACATATTCTGATTATCAATATCTTAGTAATTTTGTTGGTACTAGTTCAAGTGTTAATTTACTATTAAATACGAATGGATTGAATGGTTATAATTGGGCGGGATATTGTGGAAATTTAACTAATGTAACTTATAATACTTCTGATCTTACTGCGCCAAATGGAACGAATACTGCGACTAAAATAGTAAGGGATAGTTCTACATCTTGTGGTGCTGGTGGTGCTTGGGGTCTTTATTGGAATGATACATCAACGGTTAATGTTGGAACTACTTATACTGCGACAATTTATGTAAAAAGTGTTGTTGGTGGTGAGTCGGTTCAATTTGGTATAACTGACGGTAAATGGGCGGCATATACATTAACAACATCTTGGCAAAGGATCACATATACTACTACTGCAACTAGTGTTAATAGAGGATTAGAAATTGCCGCAATTGTTTCTCAGAATTTTACTTATTATGTATGGGGTGCTCAATTAGAAAGTGGAAGTGTGGCATCAGCATACAGTAATTCGGTTGGTATTTCTGGTGGTGCGCTTAAAGCGACTGGAACTACATATTGGAATTCGCCTAATACACTTGCGACTAATTCTGTTTATTTTAATGGTAGGGGAAATGGTTATAGGTCTAACATTGATGGTAGTTTTAATGGTTTAAAAAATGTGGGCACGTTTCATATTTCTGGTGGACCTAGTTCTTCTATTTCTCATGTTATGCTTGAATTAAATTATAATAATCAGTTAATGAATATTACTTCACCAAATGATAAAATTGGTGCTGGTATTCGATTAATTAAAAATGATAGTGTTGATCCAACAACTGTTATGGATTATGATGGTAATTTATATTTAACTTCTGTTATTGGTTCTCAGGTTTGGATGGCGGAAAATTTTAAGTGTACGCATTATACTGATGGCACAATTATTCCAGAGGTTACGGACAATACGACTTGGTCACAATTAACAAGTGGTGCTAGGGCTTCTTATAATAATACTTCAAGTTATTCATGTAGTATTTTATCTTCATTAACTACAACGACAACGACAGCTCCAATAATTTTAATTGCTACATCTACAACTACAACAACTATAGTTTTGGTTGGTACAACTACGACAACAACTAGTCCTATTACGACAACAACCACTACCGTACCAATAACAACTACTACGACGACTACACAAAATTGTAGTAATACTCAGGCATATATAACATCAATTTCTTTTATAACGACGACTACGACAACATATATTGGAACGACGACGACTACGACTGGACCAATAACTTCAACTACGACTACTACAGCACCAATAACTACAACCACTACGACATTACCAATAACTAGTACAACAACCACAACTGCACCAGTAACAACTACAACTACAACAACTGGTCCAATAACAACAACGACAACAACAACATATGTCGGCACGACGACGACTACCACTAGACCAATAACGACTACAACTACCACGTTACCGATAACGACGACCACAACGACTTTACCGATAACTACGACGACCACAACGACTTTACCGATAACTACGACGACCACTACTAGACCAATAACTACGACGACCACTACTAGACCAATAACAACGACGACGACTACTACAGTAAGTATTCCAACAGTTACAACTACTGCGGCATCTAGTATAACAAATACGACGGCAAGTAGTGGTGGTAATGTAACAGCAACTGGTGGTGCGACTGTAACGGCAAGGGGTGTATGTTGGAATACCGTTACAAATCCTACAACAGGAAATACTCACACTACAGATGGTAGTGGTACGGGGGTATTTACAAGTTTAATAAGTGGATTAACTGCAAATACTACTTATTATTACAGAGCATATGCGACAAATAGTGTTGGTACTGCTTATGGCACTGTTTTGTCTTTTACAACATTGAATATTACAACAACGACAACAACACAAGCAATAACAACAACGACAACGACACTTGTTTTAACGACAACGACAACGACAAGTCAAATAACGACAACAACAACGACAAGAGTATTAACAACAACAACGACAACACCACCACCATCTATAACAACGACAACCACAACTACTTTTAGTATAGTTAATTTCAATATTTCTATGAGTTGTGGGTGATACTAGAAATATTGCATAAAAATAAAATGAATGAATGGCATATATACAAATTGATACACTTACTGGTGGAAGCGGAACATATCAAGCTTCAACAACATATTATAATACTCAGGCTGGAGCATTAGCTGGTGCATTTGCCACTATTACGTTAAGTACACAATATCTTAGTGTTCCAAATGGCACATGGTGGGTAGCAATGAGAGATGCTAATAATATTGGAAATGTTATTGCAAAATCAATTGTTGTTAGTTGTACAACAACTACAACAACTACGTTTATATCACCATATACTATAAATTATCTTAGTTCAGGAAATGCAACATTAGGTAGTAATCCATCAACAATGTCATATACTGTACCATCTAATACAAATATACTTGTTTTACAAATAACTGAATCAGATACTTCTTATTCTACAAGATCAGGAGGTGCACCATCTTGGAATGGAATACCTATGATTGAGGTTGATTATGGTACATCTTATAGATCTGAAACTTGGTATTTAACACATCCATCAACAGGAACATTAAGTGTTAGTATTCCAAATACATCTCTAACTCCTTTAGCAATTTCTTTATCTTCTTATAGTTCAGCTGGTGCTATGACAAATATATGGTATTTTACATCTTCAAATACAACATCAACTTCTATTAGCATGGCAGTTGCAGCACAAGCATCAACAGATAATTTAACTTTACACACATGTGCTATTAAACCTTCTACTACTGCCTTATTAACAACAGGTACATTTACATATAGTGATAATGCATTATCTTATGGTATAAATAGTAATCCTAATGGATTTCTCATGCAATACAGAACATATTATAGTTTAGTTACAACTCCTTCACCTATGACATTAAATATAAATACAACTAAAACTACTGATAATAGTATGTCAACATTTATAAGTGTTGCACCTTCTATACCAGTTTTTAATTCATCACTAAGTTTTCCTGGACCTGATACAAATACATCTGTTACGGTAACATCAATTCTAACCACTGATGGTGGCAGTGTAATAACAGCTAGAGGTATATGTTATGCTGTTTATCCAACAGTACCAACAATTGCTAGTTCGAAAGTTGCAATTTCAAATTTTATTGGAACATACATAACCAATATAACTGGGTTGACGCAAAATACTAATTATTATTTTGTTGGATATGCCACAAATTCTTTAGGTACAGCTTATACTGGTGCAATTGCACATAGTACAACAAACATCATAATAACAACTACAACAACTACACTTCCAATAACAACGACGACAACTACTCGTCCAATAACAACAACAACAACAACAAGTCCAATAACGACGACAACGACGACACTGGCTATTTTTGCACCTACTGTAACTACTGGTACCGCAGGTACTATAACATTCAATAGTGTTATAGTAAGCAATAATCAAAGTATTAATAACGGTTCTACTATAACTTCGTATGGTGTAGTATTTAGTAATTATAATTCAAGCCCGACGTTATCTGATTCTTGGGTTGGTAATGCTGGTGATCCAGGTTCTGGTCTTTGGAATATTGGAACAGGTATTGGTTTAACACCATCTACTTTTTATTATATTAGAGCATTTGCAACAAATGGTGTTGGCACATCGTATGGTAGTGTTATAACCTTTACAACATTAGCTTCAACGACGACAACGACAACAATTACTACAATACTTACAGTTACAGTAAACGTATATCTTTCATATTCTGGTAGTTTACCTCCTGGTGTTAGAATATATTATATTGTAAATGGTGGCGGTTGGTCAGCCAATTGGAATGTAAGTCAAGCAAGTTTAGTAAGTACTTGTACTACTCCACAATATATTAGCAGTATAAATGTAACACCAAGTTCATTTGTTTATTTTGCAGTTAGAGATTCTAGTGGTAATTCAGATTATAGATTTTCTGCTGATACGGTAACTTGTTCAAATAATTTTAATTATTGTGGTGAAAGACTTAGTTGGAGTACTGGTAATATAGTAGGTAATTTAAATGTATATATTGTTGTTGGACCAGGACCTACATTTACATGTTAAAAAATAAATAAAAAAAATGGCTGCTAATCTAACATATACAATAACATCAGGATTTCCAAATTTTACTGTTCATTTAGATCCTCAAATAGTTGATGATCAAATACAAACATCTACAGGTACTTTCACTATGACTAATATACCAGATGGTACATATACTTTGACAATTACTGATGTGTATGATTGCGTTTTTACGATTTCTAATATTATGATTAATACTTCTGTTACAACCACAACAAGTACAACTCTTCCTATAACGACAACCACAACAACAACGGCTTGTTCTAGACCTAGTAATTTAACATTTAAGTGGTTTGTGTATTTTATTTATACTGTTCAAGTTCCAGCAGGCTATAATATTACTGCAACTTTAACTGATGCTGTAAATTCAGTTGCTGTATTGGCAAGTGATTTAACTAGTGCACTTTTAGAAGGTGTTGATGCGATAAATTATAATGTCGGTTCTGTAATGTATGTTCATAATAGCACAACAGATTGTCAAAAAGTTACTGATGGGTATTATTCAAGTTGGAATGGTCAAAAATGTTCTTATGATGTATATCATGTTGTTAGTGGTGTTATTGTTAGTATTACACATAATCCATCGTGTATTGGTTTATTATATAATGCTTATACAGCAAATAGTCTTGAAATAATATCTGGTTGGAAAGTACCAACATTAACTGATTGGCAAACTTTAATTACGACTTTAGGAACCGATTATTCTGTTACTCATAATAATGCTTTAAAAGAGACTGGTTTAGTTCATTGGAACACCCCAAATTTAGGCGCAACTAATACAACTAATTTTTATGCAGATGGCGGTGGTTATAGAGATAATTTAGGCGTTTTTAGTGGTATTAAAGATTATGGTTATTGGTATTCTTTTGATAGTGGTACAGCTAATTATATTAGTATGACAGCAAGTGGATATTTAATTAGTAATTCTAATAGTGATTCTAAGTTTGGATTTTCTATTCGATTACTTAAGAATAATTCAACTGATCCAGGAACTGTAACTGATTATGATGGAAATGTATATGTTACTGTAACAATTGGTAGTCAAGTCTGGATGGCTGAAAATTTAAAAACACAACATTTTAGCAATGGTACAGCAATACCATATTTACCTAATGCTACAGATTGGGCTTCAACAATACTTCCAGCATTATGTCCATATAATAATGATTGGGTAAATAATTCATGTACAACTCAAATAATTTCAATAACAACAACGACGACGACAACTGTAAATATTTATTATCAATGTCATGTCCTATATAATGACGCTTCTGGTTATTTGTGGGAGTATCTTACACCTGATGGTTCTAATACTACGGTAAGCGTAATATCTTCTGGTTTAGATCTTAGTTCTTTTAATATTGCTATGACAGAAAATAGATTATGGACTTATAATCTCACACCTGGTGGTACAAATTCTATATTTGAATATAATATAAGTTTTAGTCCTTGGAGTATTTCTTCAAGTAGAACTATTACTTATACTATACCCGCAACTGGCTCAGCACCTAAAGGCTTATGTGCTATGAATAATAATACATTAATTGTAGGTGGTATATATAGTAGTACTGGCGCTTATGGTGATATATATGGTATTTATCAATTAGACATTACATCAACAAACGCGGCACCAACTAAAATGTTTGATTTATATGCTGGATTTAATGTAACTGGTGATATTTTATATTTATCATCTAGAAATACGATTATTATAGCATTATATTATAATAACACAACTTCTGATTTAAGAATTGGTGAATTTTCAACAACTGGTTTAGCTTTACATGAGGTAGTTATTCCAAATTATCCAACAGGATTATATTTATATAATAATAATGTTTATACAATTGATTCTTCTGGTACAGTTTATCTTTTTGATATTGTGAATTATACATATACATATAAAACTATTATACCAAATAATTTAGGTATTATTGGTGCTGATTCTAATTGTATTTCCACAATTTTTCCAGTTGTTAATTACACAATAACTGTTTATTCTACTGTTAATAGTACTGGTAGTGCTGTCAATTTAACAATTTTATATAAATATGGAATTGGTGGAACTTGGAGTGTACTTAATCTTGGAGAACCCGAAACTCCTTGTGTTTCAAATTCTCAGCAATTAACTGTAGCAGCAGGTCAAATTGTATATTTTGCTATGAAAGATTATCCTACTGGTAATTATGTGACGTATAATGCTGGAACAACTGATGTATGTCATACAAATAGTAATACTTATTGTGGTGCAAGTGATTCTACATCTTATAATATAATTGTAAATACCAATCTCAATGTATATTTATCAGCATATTGGTCTGGTGGTGTTGTGATATGTCCAACATTACCCATAACTACAACAACAACCACTACAATAGCATCAATTATTATTGCATGTGGTGTTCAAGCAACTTATCCTGGTGGTCAAGCTTATCCTACTAGTCATTCAATAACATTAGGCTCTGATTATGGTACAGTTAATTTAAATTATGATATGGCACAACTTCCTGATCAGGCATTGTTATATTTTGATGGTGCTTTAATGATAAATACTGGTTATAGAGGTGAGGCATCTTATGATTTTGGTGGTTCAAATAGGTTAACTTTTAAAAATAGTTTAAATGGTAAAATTGATCCAGTTGGTACTCCAAGAACAATAATAGATCCGATATTAGGAACAATTCATCTTCCTGCAATATATCCAAATTTCACATTATATCCAGATGATGGTTATCCAAGAATTTTAGGAACAGGTATTGGCACTGCAAGTTTTTATAAAAATTCAACAACAACAACAGCAACTGTAAATATATATTCACCATTACCAGGAACAATTTGGCAATTTTCACTAACTTGTCCAACTCCAATTCCATTAAAAATTTGTGATTTATATGGTGGTGGTTGTGTTGCGTATATTCTTCAGCCAAGTGATGCTGGCTATGATGCTAATTATTATAAAGGTTTAATAGTTGCTACAGAAGATCAAAGCACAAGTTGTACATGGTGGAATGGTGTAAATACAGTAACTGGAACAGGTAGTGCACCAAAAGACACATTTTCATTTACAGCACAATATGGTGTTCAGAATACGACTGATATTATTAATTCTCAAGGTAATACAGGCGCATATGCTGCTAAATTATGTAGAGATTATAGAGGTGGCGGATATACTGATTGGTTTTTACCAAATTTAGATGAATTAAATCATGTGTGGAGTCTTTACGTAAATTTTGGATGTGGTAATTTAACAAATGGCGCGTCTTATTGGGCATCTAATGAATGGGATGCTGACACCAAACAAGCATGGTCTCAATATTTTGGTCTTGCTACTACTTATTATTATGTTTGGGTCTGGTCTGGTCTTCTTCCTCATAATGAAGCTAGATATAATAAATATTTTGGTCCTAGATATAAATTACCAAAATCGGTTAATTTGGTTGGATCAAATACACCATATTGGTTTTGGATAAATTATTGGCCCCAATTATGTATAGATGATTCTTGTGTACCTTCTAATTCAAAAATAATAAATCCAACTTGTTATGCTCGTGCGTGTAGATATTTTTCCGTATTGAAAACTGATCTATATTCTATTAATACATTTTATGTGCGTTCATCGGTAAAGTCGTTGTGGTCGTCGTCAGGTGGACCTATTAATACTCAGTATTCAGGTGTTGCGTTTACTATAAAACTAACTGCGATTGATGGTATAGGTAATATTGTGGCATATACTGGCACTGCTGATATAACATCAACTGGTCCTTTATATGGTGGAAATTTTACTACTGGTTCATTCATAAATGGTGTGCTTACAGTATCAATAACATTTGATATATCAGCAAATGGAAATTATACTATCACTGCAACTAAAACAGGAGGCTCAAACGCTGGAACAAGTAATACTTTTTCTGTAATTAATACAATTAATTAATTTTTTTATTAAAAATAATGTTATCTTTACAATTTAATGAATTAAAATGAAAGAACAATATTTCCACACGCAGATAGGTAAGGATGTTATTATACGAATTATAGATTTAGTTCAATTATCTGGATTTGACAATGTTAAGAAAAAGGAAATTTTTAATATTATTGATCCTTTTATATTGAATTTTGATGATATGGATTTAATGACAATTTGTAAGCTTGAAGCAATTTTTGGTGAAAAAATTATTTATGTTCCAACAAAACAGCAATGGAGAAGAATTAAACTTGAACGGTTAAATAAAATTTGTAATGAAGAATAATAGATATAAAGGTAAAAAAGTTGATACATTAGGTATTAATAGTGATTTTATGAAAACTCTTATTAAAGCCAATACTTGGCATGGAGAATTAAAATTACCCAAACCTCAAAATAATGCTGAAATTGCTATGTTATCAAAATTTCTTTTTGGTATAGAATTATCGGTAAGATTTGAATATTGCTATGATAAAATCACTGAAATTATCGAAAAATCAAAATATGACAGATATCAAACTGATGAAAATTTGAGATTAGTAAGATTTCTAAAATTGTATCGTATTGATCCTAATAGAAAGGATTATATTAATAAAGGAGATAAAAAAATGGAATTGATACATCTTCAATATTTTTGTAATCAAGAGCACAATTTTTATTATGATGTTGAATTTAATATGAAAGTATTTAATTCATCATATGAACTTGATAGTTATTTTTGGAGACATTGTATTGGTGAATTACGGTGTGGTGGTATTGCTTCAACTTCTTATGGACAAGTTTCTTCATATTCTTTTAAAGAATATGAAAGATTATTAAATATATTTAAAAATACGGATGAACCTGTTAGAAATGAATTTAAAGTAAAACTCGATAAATTAATTATAAAAGATAAGAAATATGAAGAATTTCTCGAAAAAGATGCTCTTAAAAAACTTAATTGTTCAACAAATGAGGGATTAAAAATAATAGAAAATCTAAAAAATACTGGATTAACAGTTGATCAGTTGATGATCTTGAAAAATTATCTAACGAAGAATTGAAAATAAAAACTAAAAGATATCGCAGAAAAATAAAACTTAATAAGATTAATAACATAAAATAATGGAATACGATATTAATTTTGATAAAAGTAATTCGAATAATATAATCATAAAAAAAGAAGGTAAGCATGTTACAATGATTGCGTGTCCACCAATTGATTATGGTTGTGATATTATAAATTTTTCAGATAAAATTAATGATGGTTATACTTATAATTTTAAAGGTTTATTAGTAATAACAACACCAAGTGATAGAAAAATTTATCACGAAGGTAAATTAATAGCAGAAACGATTAGAAATGAGATTATATCTTAGTGGAAAAATGAATGGTGACACAGATTTCAAAGATAAATTTGAATGTGCGGAGAGACAGTGTATAATGATGGATAATTGGTCAGAAATAATTAATCCAGCAAAATTAGTTAGACTTCCGACTTGGAAAGAATCTCTAAAAAGAGATTTGAAAATTTTAAATTATTGTAATGCAATATTTATGATTAAAGGATGGAAAGATTCTAAAGGTGCGACACTTGAACATTGGTATGCTAAAAGACGTGGATTGTTAATAATTTATGAGAAATGAATAAAATAGATAAAAATATTATTAAGATTGTTAACAATCTTATTCGTAAAGAAGCAAGACCTGAAGCATTACTAATTTTAGAAAAATGCTCAGAATTGCGTTTTAATGAGTTTATGACATACATTATCAATGATAAGGAGAATGTCTGTTGTATGGTTTTGGATGTCGCAAAGAGTGAGTTAGTAGGCTCTAATCAGATGATTCATACTGAGGAAGATTATTTTGGTTTCCCTTATTTAAAAATAAAACAAAAGGAGTTATGATAGTTATTTTAGTAATATTATTAATTTTAAGTTGTATATTTTTTAGTTATGTTTATAATTCCTTGAATAAGAAATATAATAATTTAATTGATAAGGCTAGTACTTTAATTGATGAATTGAATAAGCCATTGAGAA
>Ga0209083_1003110_pt1 | contig 14460 bp, 9 predicted proteins | sample AM7aDNAmetaG_FD_184132 | JGI IMG/M metagenome (GOLD analysis project Ga0209083, IMG submission 184132) | Freshwater microbial communities from Finland to study Microbial Dark Matter (Phase II) - AM7a DNA metaG (SPAdes) (version 3) | ecosystem: Environmental > Aquatic > Freshwater > Lake ...
TCATGTACAGCGTTTTTTCTTAACAAAGGAAAATAATAAAGGACACTCATTCAAACTATCCTGTGTGTCTGTGCTTTGCAAAATGGTATAACCCAACAAGTAACTATTCGATATTAAAAACGCTGTAACATTAAAAACCTTGTACTATAATACATTCATGGGCTTCCTTCAATGGCTCGTAACAGCTTTTCCACAATTACAAACGCGAAACGGTAGGGCTGCGCGGATTTCGATTTTGTCGGTAGCGTGTTGTTAATCACTCACACGGAAAACTGAATTCCCGCCCGAATGCACCCAATTGACCGTATAATTTCAACATTCGTCGCAATTGGCCTCTTAATTGTCGGAATTTACGTCATGAACTACCCTACTATAGAATCCTTCGTCGGCAATACGCCTCTAGTCCGTTTGCAACGCTTGCCGGGCGAAACTTCCAACATCATTCTCGCCAAGCTGGAAGGCAACAACCCAGCGGGTTCGGTGAAAGATCGTCCTGCACTGAGCATGATCCAACAGGCCGAGGCACGGGGCGACATCAGCCCTGGCGACCGTCTGATCGAGGCCACTAGCGGCAACACCGGCATTGCCTTGGCGATGGCTGCGGCAATCAAGGGTTATCGCATGACACTCATCATGCCGGACAACATGAGCGAGGAACGTCGGGCGACGATGAAGGCATTCGGCGCAGAAATCATCCTCACTCCCGCTAAAGGCAGCATGGAGGCCGCCATAGACTTGTCCCGCGAAATGGAGGCCAGAGGAGAAGGCAAGGTGCTGGACCAGTTCGCCAATCTGGACAACCCCCTCTCCCACTACCTCGGCACTGGCCCAGAAATTTGGCGCAAAACACAGGGGAACGTGACCCATTTCGTCAGTTCCATGGGTACTACGGGCACTATCATGGGCGTGTCACGCTTTTTGAAAGAGAAAAACCCCGCCGTGCAAATCGTTGGCGTACAACCCGAGGGCGAATCGAAAATCCCCGGCATTCGCCGCTGGCCGGAAGAATATCTGCCGAAAATTTACGAAGCCAGCCGAGTGGACCGCATCATGGATGTGGACCAGCAGTCGGCGGAAGAAACCACCCGCTTGTTATCGGCCAGGGAAGGTATTTTTGCCGGTGTGTCCTCCGGCGGGGCGGTCGCGGCAGCATTAAAATTGTCAGAGGAAGTTGAAAATGCAACGATTGTGGTGATTATCTGCGACCGTGGGGACCGGTATCTTTCGACGGGTGTTTTTCCGGTTTAATGCGAATTAAGGCGCTTTCCAAGAATGTTTATACCAAGTAGAAGCGGCTTCCAGCCGCTTAAAGCGGCAAGATGCCGCTTCTACTTTAGGTAGTTTATTTATCGAAAATCGCCTAACGCATTTTCAACTTACCCTGTGTTCGGAAAGATGGCTAAATCCGGCATCTTTTTGAAGTCCGCACCAACCCGGCTTGCGCTACCATCGAAGCCCAATCCTTTCCAACTTTTAAACTGAGGACAAAACATGGCAGAAGCCAAAGCCCGATCTTACAGCCGCGCCCTAAGTTCGACCAGCAGGTGATTCTTCAAAGCGAACAAGCCCAACGATCATGTCGATGGCATCGACATCCCGAGCCATGAAAGGTTCTTCAGCCGTGGGAGCGGTTTTTAACCGCGACTTCTCGGTCGGGGTCGCGGTTGAAAACCGCTCCCACCATTCTTTCATGGCAACGGGTTTACGAGCGCGAATTCCGCCGCATGGTGGAAGCCCTGTACGCCATCGACGTGATCTTGCGCATCATCGGCGACAGCCAGGAGGCAGATTCTGTGGAAAGCATGGTCAGCGAGATGATTACCGAATGCGCAGGAGAGATCAAAAGCGAGCAGGCGCGGTTCGACAAGCTCCGCGAGGACAACGGGATTACCGCCACTCCCCGGTACACCCACCCCGGTCAGGTTCAAATCCGCATCGTCTCGCCGCAGGCCGCGCAGTTTGCCGCTTTGTTGCGAAGCATGGATGCATTGATGATTTCGCTGGACACGCTCTGGCTGTGCGGGGTGCTGGGCAACAAGCAGCGCGGAAACGGGGTTTACCAGTGGCAGCAACGGTTGCTTAGGCTGGGCCGAAAAATCGTGGACATCGAAAGAAGGGCAAGGGTTTCGGCGGCACGGCGTGGCAAGGGGGATGAGGTTAGGTGATATCCAATAAAGAACATCCCATCCAAAGGCCAAGCTGGGGCTTGGCGCTCCCAGAAGGAACGCCAAGCTCCAGCTTGGCAAGGTGATTTGTGGAGGAATTGTTGGTGATTTTCGTGGACAATTCATTTCGGTTTTGGTGGATTCATTATTGGAAATCACCTTAGTGATGCGGCAGGGGAATTGAATCAAAACACAGTGTCAGATGATGTTGCTACGCTGGTGTGAAGATTTTCATTTCAAGATGATGATAAAAACAATTGAATTTGACGGTTTTGATAAAATCTATTTCAATGATCGCACCATAGCGGCACAATAGGTTGCCAATTCATTTGGCAAATCCTAATCTCGACCTCCGAGGTGAGGTTCAAAACCAGCCTTCGCACTATCAACAATCAATGGTTTTTTTGAACACACTTTAATCCAGATCGTGAACAGCAATCCCCGTGTATTTTTCTTTCGTCTGGATCGGCTTCCCCGTGCGTGGGCCTGGGGGATGGGTTTAGTCATTGGCGGTCTAGGCGGCATAGGCCTACTGCTCGCGCCTGCCTTGCCTGGTACAGCCGGGTTTCTAGTCTTATTGGCGTTTGCCTTTTGGCTGGTGTCCAGCGGTGAGCCGGTTCCTTTTGAATTTGCTGCTCCAAACCCTACCCTTGACCAGTCGGCGCCGCCCGAAACCCAGCCCGACCGCATCGAAGACCCGCTGTGGGCATCCATCCCGAGTGGGCGTTTCCGCATGGGCAGCGATGAAAATGACAGTGAAAAGCCTGTCCATGAGGTGGCCATTTCCGCGTTCCAATGCTTGCGTACCCCGGTCACGCGGCAACTGTATCTACAGATCATGGGGCAAGACCCCGGCTGGCCGCTGGGCGAGGCGGACCTACGACCGGTGAACCGAGTCAGTTGGTTTGACGCAGTGAAGTTTTGCAACCGCTGGTCGGAGGTTTTGGCACTGTCCCCTTGTTATCTTTGTGACGGAAACAATGTCCGTTGGGATTATCAGGCAGATGGCATCCGGCTGTTGACCGAGGCGGAATGGGAATACGCCTGCCGAGCCGGTTCTACGACCAAGTGGTGTTTTGGCGATGACGAAACACAGTTGCAGGAGTTTGCTTGGTTTAACCAAAACTCAGACAATAAACCCCAACCCGTTGCGGCTAAACGGGCCAATGAATTTGGCTTGTTTGATCTGCACGGCAATGTTTGGGAATGGTGTTGGGATTGGTACGGCACTTACGATGACCAGGGGCAGGCAGACCCGGTTGGGGCGGCAACGGGTAGTGGTCGTGTGCTGCGGGGCGGCGCTTTCAACTTCGAGCCCGGGATCCTGCGCTCGGCGGGCCGGGGCTGGTTCGATCCCGAGGTCGGGTACTGGAACTACGGTTTCCGCTGTGCGCGTGGCCCCCGCCGCCAGCGTTGACAAATTGACATGTTGTGCTTTTGTTATTGTATTATCGTAATCTTCGCGCCGATTTTTGTTAACAATATGTTATCTTGTCAACCAATTGACAGCATTAGACCCCGGTAAGACTTAACACTGCGCATAAGCTGGCTATTCGTTGCCTTACCGACTGATAACGAATGTCAAAACTCAAAACACAAGATTTCAAGGCTGGCGGCGGGGGCCACGCGCACAGCGGAAACCGAAGTTCCAGTACTCGATCACGGGAAAGTACCTGATCCGGAACGCCGAGCGCAGGAGCCTGGGCACGAAGTCGAAAGCGCCGCCCCGCAGCACACGACCATCGCCCGTCGTCGGGCCGGTGGGGTCGGTTTGCGGGTCCGCACGATAAGGGCCATACCAATCCGCCACCCATTCCCAGACATTGCCAGCCATGTCATACAAGCCCCACGGGTTGGCTTGCTTTTGGCCCACCGGATGAGTTTTGTTGTCTGAATTTCGACTATACCAGGCATAGTCGTTCAATCGGGACTCGTCCTCGCCAAACGGCCAGCGCCCGGTGCTGCCAGCGCGGGCGGCATATTCCCATTCGGCCTCGGTGGGCAGGCGGTAGCCGTAATGTTCGCAAAATGCCTGGGCATCGTTCCAGTTGACCTTAGCCACCGGTTTGTCGTCGTTGTCGGGGTGGTCTGGCTTGAACTTTCGGTATTGCGCGTTGGTGACCTCGGTTTGACCGAGTTCAAAGGCCGAGAGGCTGACCCAATGCTGCGGCGATTCGTCTTTGTAACGGTCTTTTTCACTGTCAGGCGAACCCATCAGGAAGCGGCCGGGGCAGAGGCGGACAAAACCCATCCCATTGGCATCAGTGTAAGCCTGGGGCTGACACAATCCCAAGAGTAGGGCTTGATTGGGGTCGCCTGCGATGACCGTCACTTTGGGCCACACTTGGGCGACGCTGCGTTCGTCGGTGAACTTCAGCGCATTGGCTAGGCTTTGCCAGTCGGAAGATTGTAGCCAGACAAGGGGGTGGAGGGAGGAAACCCCGGAAATCCCCCCTAACCCCCCTTTGGTAAAAGGTGGGGCTGTGCCGCCCACTTTTGCCAAGGGGGTGACTGTTGGGCTTGAGCTAATCATCAATGACTGAGTGTGTTCCGATTCCCCATCAATGGATAAGTCGTCTGGCATTTGGCCGGTCAGATTGCCGGAAACGCCCGTAGGGGAACCCAATGCTGTTGAATTAAGGTGTAGGTCGGCATCCCTATGCCGACTGGGTACACGGTTTGTCTCGGCGGCAAAGGGTTGCCGCCCTACGGTTTGGTATGTGAGCGTGCTTAATTCAACAGTATTGGGCATGGCTGTACCCCCTTTTTCAACGGTGGGGGATTGTCTCGCGGTCAACACTACGTTGGCACTGCCGCTTTGCAGCAGCGCTAGGACTAAAGGCGATGCGACATCAGCCGATGCGTCCAGTGCCGCGAGGCTGCGTATAATGGGGGGCGGTAGTCTGCGAGCAGGATGAGCGCAGACACCATGCCAGAATTCCATACCCGACCGCTCTTCACGGCAAGGGTGGGTGGCTTCAGGCCAAGCCGCCGTCACCGTGGAACCGGAGGATGCCTCGGTTTCGACCCGCCAATCGGGCGTGACCACGCTGACCCGCCAACGCCCGCCGCCGATATCCTGCAACACATCGGCCTGCACTTCAGGCTTGAAGGCATCATGTTGCAACACGGGCTTCCCTGTCGGCATTTGCCAAGGCTTGACCAAGGTGTACAGCAGGGCGGCAAGCCCTAATGCAATGCCTAAGCCGAAGCCCAGCCATAGCCGCCCTGGTTGGCGCAGCTCCACCTTGCCGGTCATTGCTTCGGCAAAATTCATATCAAACAACATTTGCTTCTCCGGGCCGGTTCGCTCGCCCCAACGCCACGGCAGACGGATTTGGCCGGACTTGCCCAAGTGCCTATCGCAGGGGGCAAGAGCCGCCATCTGTTGCTTGATCGAATCGGCCAGACTGCCACGATAGAACCGGTAGAGTTCGGGTATGGATTCAGTGGGATTCCGCCAAAGCCCCAACAACGCGACTTCCATGCGCAAATGCCGCTCCGCCGGACTGTCTAGCCAAGTGTCCCCGCCCAATTCGGCACGACTCCGCGCCTCCTCCCGATAAGCTTCCCGCCAGAAGTCGAGTGCGCGGTCCAACACGGTCTTGCCGCCGACGGACGACGTCTCCATTGCCGCCAGCCAATTCACCCAATCGGCCCGCTTGGCTCGTCGCCATAGCAGACGGCCTGCCGGCCCCTGGGCTTCACGACGCAAGCGATCCAAGGCACAAGGTTCCACCCGCAGTGACAAAGCTTTGCGGATTCTCCAAGCCAATCCATCGTCCACGGCACTGGGTGCCAAAGCCATTGCAGCGGCCCATATCGCTTCGTCGGTGTTGGCATTGCGCCGATTGCGGTCAACCGTCCCCGCCAGACAATTCGACAATTGCGCTGCCGCGACGCAGGGAATGCCGTGGGGTACTAAGATTTTTGCCAAACCGCTGGACCCTCGGCTGGAATCCACGAACCATAGTTCCGGCCAGTGGGAGAGTTGGCGCAGCAAGCCGTTGATGCGGTTGCGCTGGTTATCTGATTGCCATAAACGGGCCAGATGACGGCCATCGGTAAGGATGGCCACCCGTGCCGTGGCTCGGCGCTCTTCGATTTCCCTAGGGGCGAAGCTTCGCCCATCCGAGCCTTGCAGACGGTCAGGCAAACCCCAGAACCCGGCCTGCTCCAAATACAACCCATGTTTGGGCAGCAGCACCGCAATCTCCTGCGCCAGACGGGACAGCCCGCTTTCTTCCGCCGCCTCATCCAGCCACAGCCAAACCTCCCGCTGATGCCTCGCCCGCTGCCGGACCACGGTGGGAATGCCGGCCGCTTGTGCCGTGGCCTTCACCGTCGCGGGGACATCCAGGCGGCGGGTTTCGTCCAAGGCGGCATAATGGTCGATGCCCCAGACCAAGGATTGTTGGTCGTCCGGGTTGAGCATCACAAGGTCGTTGACCTCGCTTTGCAGGAATATCCGGGGTGGGCCTCGTCGGGAAGGAGGGGGTTCCTGAGTGGGCAACCACCGTCGGCGTTTGGTTTTGCGCCACAACAGCCCACAGACAGCCAAGGCGAACAAGCCTAGCAACAGTTCACGCCAAGCGGCGAAATGGCGGTTTGGATTCGCTACGGTCAACTGCGGTTTGCGGCTAGTGAAACTGGCATTGCGCAAATCGTCCAAGGTTTGCGGCGTGGGGCGGGTCAATTCTGGCAAGGGCGGGGGGGCTATCTGACTTGGCGGGTCCACAACCTTGGTATCTTGGATTTGCCGTATTGAGTCAGATGCAAACAAGGCGAACAGAAGTAGCATGAAGCCTAGGCCAAATCTAGCCCAATTTTTTGTCGGGGGCGGCTCTGGTGGATTTGCCTGCTGCTTGGGCATCCGAGGCGGCAGTGCTTGTGCCTCCAAACTCCACCCCGCCAGCCATTGGTCACACACTTTGTCGAAGCGGTCCGCTTGTTGCGCATCTTTCAGCAACACGGCGCGTAGCACGGACTTTAAACGGTCAGCGGCATGCCCTCCCCACTGGGGGGCAAGCCGGAAAACCTGATGCAAGCGCACCCGTTCGCCCACCCCGGACGGAAAGCCGGCCTGGCTCAAAGCCTCCAGCAATGGGTTCAAATTGGGAATCTCCATTTTCATCCAATTTGCGCCAAGTCGTCCCGGTCCTTGACCAAAGTGCAGAGGGCGGGCAATTTCGCCAGAGGGCAAGTGCGGAGGTCTTGCGCCCGGTGAGTACCTTGTGCCGACAGCACCGCCAGCCACACCAGCAGTTCCGCCGTCGCCGGCGGCTTGCGGATGTCGCGTCCGCGCAATTCAAAAAACCGTTGCAAAGCCGCTTCCTGCAAACCTTCATCCAGATTGGGGAAACTGTGCAGATGGGCCTTTACCGCGCGTAGCACTAGTTCTTGGGTGAAGCGGATATGGTGGAAAATGCACCGTCTTAGAAACGGCTCGGGCAGGCGGCGTTCGCTATTGCTGGTAATGACCACGATGGGTGGGGGACGCCGGCCGCGATCCACCCATTCGTTTTTTTCCCGTACATAGAAACGGTGCTGGTCCAGCACATTCAGCAAGTCATTGGGGAAATCGCGTGGGGCCTTGTCGATTTCGTCAATCAGCACAACCGAGGTGTATTCCTCAAGATAAGCCTGCCACAGTGGGCCGGGTTCGACGAAATCGCCTCGGGACAAAGCCTTGCCTCGCCGTTCAGGGTCGTTGGCGGCGTGTAGGTAGGCCACGGCATCGAAACGGTAAAGCAAGTCATCGGCGGTTGAGTCGCTACGGACGTGGAGTTGAAGCAGGGGAATGTCAAAATACCCGGCGAGGTGGCTGGCTAACTGGGTCTTGCCGGTGCCTGGCTCGCCCGTCAGCAGCAAGGGTGCGCCCACGGCCAAGGCGACATTTACCGCATCCATCAAACCCTCGTCCGGTTGGTAGCGTCCAGCCCCTTCTTTGTGGCTGCCCAAGGACACCGGCAAGGTGCGATCCGACAAAGCCTGCTTGCGCCCAGCTTGGTCTGGCGTGGTTTCAAACGGGCTGTATAATTCAAAGCCAAAAGAATTCATAGGGTTGCCATGAAAGTACGGTGGGAGCGGTTATTAACCGCGATGAAGACCGGGCAGTCGCGGTTAAAAACCGCTCCCACGGTTGTCGAATGTTTCATAGTCCTAGGTGTCGATGCCATTGACATGATTGTTGGGCCTGGCCTAATCAAAGGTGAAGTTGTCGTTATTAGAATGGGGGTTTGTGCCTACTTTGCAACTGTCCTAACAGCGAATGCCACGAGCCGGTCTTTTCTGCCGGTTCGATCAGCGCGACTAACTGTTGGAATTCCCCGCCGGTTTCTTTGCTAAGCAAATCCGCCAATTTAACGCACAATTGCGGCGGACAGCCTGAATTTTCTCTAAGAAATTTACGAAGTTCGTGTTTTTCTACATTGCCCACTGGTTCAAGAATATTTAATACAAAGTGGTTGTCGGTAAGTTCCCCATCCTTATCATCTAGGCTTTCGCGAAGTTCGGAATGCTCCCCGTCCGGTGTTTCCAAGGCCAAACTGCATACAATTCGGATGTGCTCCGGGCAATGATGGGTGACGAATTCGCAGATGAAATTCAGCCAGATATTGAGTTCATCAAGTTTGAGCAAGGGGGCATTGCCGGTTCCTCCGAAGACACCCCAATGCAACCACAGCACCGAGCGCCGATCCGGGTCATCACAGGGCGAGGCGCATTGTAATAACTCCCTCTCCGACTTCTGACTGGTTTTTTCCCGTTGCAATTGTTGCCTCAATTCATGCTCCAATTCCACCCGCAAATCTGCACGGGATTCCGGGAATTCCAGTTTGATTTGTTTGATCTTGGCACGGTCATGCAAATCAGTTTCAGCGTATTGGCATAATTGTTCGTGGATTTTCTCTAAATGGTTGCCAGCGGTGCCAAAAGGAACCAGGGCCATCACCCGCATACGGTCGCTGTCAATCAGTTCGCGCAGCCACTTGCCGACATGGGCTTTTTGCGTGTCCCGATCCAAGCGATGCAAGGTTGCCGGGTTGCGCGGACCTTCTTGGGGGGGATCAGTGCGCCAGTGGCGATAATTGGCCCTAACCGCTAAGGTCAGTGCTTCGACCGCATCCACGGGGCTGCCTTCCCGGCAAATCTGCTGCAACGCATCCACCGGGTCGCGCCCTTCGCCCAACCAGGCGTGTAGCCAAGCCAGCGGCAACGCCGTGGGGTTGCGCATGGGGGAAGTGACCGTCCGCCACAGCAGCAGCGGGATCGAACCGCCGAACAATGCCCTTGGGTCGGACAGGCCGCAATTTTCCAGATACAACATGACCACCGCCGGGCCAGGACGTTGGGCATTCAGCCATTCAGCCAGTTTGGGCAGGGGCAGTACGCCATCCGACAGCCGCAGCCCTTGACTCCCCTGCGCATGAACATAGACTAGATGGGGGCTTTGACCGAGGATGGCATTTTGAACCTCTCCGCTGCAGGTCGCCAGCCGGATGGAAGCGTCGGCTTTGGGCCACAGCGACAGCAGGGACTCCTTGAGCATTTCCCCGTGGCCTGATTCGGCTATCAGTAACACCTCGCAGGAGGCCAGCGTGGAAACATCGTTGACAGGGTCGGGGTTTTGCCCGGTGGCAAACACCCAGCGGCGTTCCCGCAGCAAGTGTCCATCCCAAGCCATGATCCGCCAAGGCAAGGCCGCCAGTTCCGGGTCATCGCTGCTTATACGCAGACGTAAAGGCGCACGGACAGGATTGGGCATTACCGCCGGGTCAAATTGGTAAAATGCGGCGCGGAAGATGGTTGCAAGGTCTTTGTCCTTGAACAGTAGCTCGAACAGCTTCCAAGCCCAAGACTTTTCGGCATTGGCGGCGAGTTCGTTTGCTAATTGTTGCGGTGCGCCCGTGCGTAAACTATTGAGGATGGGCCGGATGCTCGCCTCCACCTCGGCCCATGCGCATTCACAACGTAAAAACGGGTCTTCCCCGGGGCGGCGGTAAGCAAGCATTAGTTTTGCGCCCTCTCGCCTTAAATTGACGTTTAGCTCATAATTCCCTCTGTCCAAAGGCGGTGGCGGAGGTGGTGGGGGCGGTCGTTGAGCAAGTTCGGCCAAACGCTCGCTTAATGCTTTAAATTTTTCTAATCGTTCCAGCTTTTTTAGTTTCGACAAAGGCTCCAATGGGCTGCCATAACCTTGAATAGCCGCCAAATCAGGTTGTACAAGCCCGACATTGCTGATGTCCAAAAACACTGGCAGGATGGTGATTTCATGTTTTTTGTGTTTGGCGAGCAGATAAGGCAGTTCCTCATCCGCGATGAACGTGGAATTAAGGAAGTTTTGCGTCACCAGCAACACCGCCATGCTCGTTGCTGCCAAGGCTTGGTCGATCTCGCGCTTCCAATCATCCCCCGTTTGGATTTTCCTGTCATCCCAGAACTTAATCAGCCCTTTACGCCCCAGCGGGTCAAGAAATCGGCGCAAATCGGCCTGCTGTTTGTCATCAACATGGCTATAACTGATAAAAATCGAACACATGATCACTCCCAAACCCTATAAAATATCTGTCGGATTGACCTAACAGTAGAATTTTAACCTCGATACCCTGAGCATTTTCGTTTAGCATGGACAAAATTCAAAGCGGCATCAAGTTTAGGGCTATGAAGTATGGAAAATTGAAAGCATTATCAAAAACCAGGGATTGCTTTGAAGCAGTTGCATTTGATTCATTTTCGGTAACATCCCCCCAGCAAAACATTGTTGCCATTTGGCATATTCCGATAAAATCTAATCCGATGGACACCCTCATGCGCACAAAAAAGAACTGATCGAAACCCTCGCGGAACGAACCCAACAATCCAAAATCGACACCGAGGCATTCCTTGATGCGCTGGCCGAGTGTTTGCACGAAACTCTGGCCCAAGGCAAGGAGGCAATTTTACCCGGAATCGGAAAATTCACCGTGAAAGAGAAGCAAGCCAGGACGGGCAGGAATCCGGCGACGGGCGCGGCGATCCAGATAGCCGCCAGAAAAGCCCCGCGTTTAGCGCGGCGAAGGCATTGAAAGATGCGGTTGGCGGGGGTTGAATATAGTACGCGATGTCACAGCGTTTCTTGAGGGGTTGCCAATCCTTCGAATAGGCAGCAATTCTCATTTTGAACAGAACCGGGCGGGTTAGGAACCCGCCCCTACGAATCGTTGTCCCGCGTCCTTTTTATAATGCATTGATAATTTGGAATTATATTTCCTGCGTAGGGGCGGGTTCCAAACCCGCCCTTATTAATTTTTTCTAACATGAGAATTGCTGGGCAAACGGCAGCGCTTGCAAGTCAGACTCGCAAATCTGCTGCACCCCGTTGAAGCTGACGCATTTCTGTTTCCTGTTGCCGTCCCACAAGCGGCATCTTGCCGCTTTAAGCGTTGGTGTCTGCAATTGAATGTCCTGTCAGGACGGACAGCAGGATAGTAATAAGCAGTCTTGGTCGCATGGTCTTCTCGCTGAAAGCGAGAGGCCATTGTCCAATTTTTTAGGCGGGGGGAGTGTTCGAAAAGATGGGCTAATTCGGAAGCTTTTTCGATGCCAAGATGGTAACGAATGCCGCCATATGACCAAATGTTCATCGCGATTAGGCGGGATATAGTTGTTGCGGACCGTAGGGAAATGAATTTCCAAATATCGGCAAATTTGTTTCCTCGCCAGATACATTTCTTACACAGAATCAGAGCATTGGCATGTAAACTGCCATCGGCATAAAGATCGGCATAATCCTTCGGCTGATGTATAATTAAGCATTTAATGACAATGCTTTGCAAAATCCAAAGATCGGCATGAATACATCCCTAGAAACTCCATCCAGAATCGAACCCTGCATGCTTGAAGCGGTTCCGGTCGGGCTTGCCGACCTGATCGCCAACCTGACCACGGCGGCAGAGCGTCTGGGCGGCAGATTGCACCCGCAGACAGCCGCCAGCCTTGCCGATCTGGTCAGGGTGATGAATTGCTACTATTCCAACCTGATCGAAGGCCACCATACCATGCCCCGCGACATAGAACGGGCACTGGCAAATGACTTGGACGGCGAGGACTCCCGCCGCAACCTGCAAATCGAGGCACGGGCGCACATTCGGGTGCAGCGGATGATCGACCGGCTATATACAGAGGGGGCATTGCCGGAACCGGCTTCGGTGGATTTCATTCACTGGATGCACCGTGAATTTTATGCCGATGCCCTGGAAGCCATGCTCCAAGTGGAAGGCGGGGGAAACAGTTTGCGGATGGAACCGGGTGTTTTCCGAACATCCAACGAGCAAAATGTGATGGTGGGCAGGCACATTCCACCTGACAGCGAACGGGTGGAAACGTTCATGCGTCACTTTGAACAGCGTTACCGCTTGGCTCAATTAGGCAAGGGGGGCCGCATTATTGCCATGGCCGCCGCCCATCACCGTCTAAACTACATTCATCCATTTCCTGACGGCAACCGCAGGGTCAGCCGCTTAATGAGCCACGCGATGGGGCTTGTGTCAGGTATTGGCGCATTGGGTTTGTGGTCGGTCTCGCGGGGATTGGCGAGGGGGCTGCAAAGTCGGCAGGAATACAAGCAGATGATGGATTATGCCGACAGCCCCCGTCAAGGCGACTTGGACGGGCGCGGCAACCTGTCACAAAAGGCATTGATCGAGTTCATCGAATGGTTCCTGCGCGTCTGCCTCGACCAGGTGGAATTCATGGCCGGATTGTTTGAGTTGCAAAGCCTTGCCACCCGGCTAAAAAACTATGTTGAAATCCGGGGCATGAAACCAGAATCCTACCCAATCTTGGAAAGGGTGTTATTGTTGGGCGAAATGCCACGCGGCGAGGCGGATCGGGTCTCCGGGTTGAAGGAGAGGACAGCCAGACAGGTTCTGTCAGGCTTGGTCGAGGATGGCGTTTTGGGTTCAGCGACGCCAAAGAGTCCAGTGTCATTGCGCTTCCCAAGCAATACCGTTGAAATCCTATTTCCTCGCCTCTTTGCAGAAGCGTAGGGGGTTTACCTTAATTTTCCAATACAATCGAAACACCCACCCTAAGTTTAGGCCATCGAATGGCGACTCAACCCCATTAAACTGCCATTCCCCAAATCTGGTTCACCGTCCGGAATTGGCCGATCTTTGCCGAAGATGGTTCTCCTAACCTGACCTTCGGCTAAATGTCGGCTTTTAAGATTTACGGCTGGCTTGTCGCGACCCATACCTGCCAAATGACAATTTCATGGTTAATGACCGATTGTAGGTCATCATGTGTTTCACCTTTTTGCGGCACTCGCCGAATTTGAGCGGAATGTGACCCGTGAGCGAACCTTGGCGGGGCTCCGTTCAGCCAGGGCGAGAGGCCGCAAGGGTGGGAGACCCAAGAAGCTGCCCCGCAAGGAAGACATCGACATGCTCCGCGCTTTGGTTAAAGAAGGCATCACCCCGATCAAGGATATCGCTTTACGGTTTGGTGTCTCGCGGGCGACCGTCTATCGGTTAGCGCCAACTGCCAATCCTGACAAGCCAACTTAAGCCGATCCACGGACTTTCAAAATTCACAATGCAGTGAATTGTTGGCTAACTAAGGTAATATCCAATAAAGAACATCCCATCCAAAGGCCAAGCTGGTGCTTGGCGCTCCCAGAAGGAACGCCAAGCTCCAGCTTGGCAAGGTGATTTGCGAAGAAGGTGTTTGTGATTCTCGTGGACAATTCATTTCGGTTTTGGTGGATTCATTATTGGAAATCACCTAACGGGAAGCAACAGCAAAAGTCGTACAATTTTTTCCGTTTGGTGCGATGCCCCCCAGAAGGACGATTGAGGCAGAAGTGCCCATCATCGTCAGCAGCCCTACTAACGGAAAGATTGTGGGATTAGTGCATGTCCGTCCCTAAAATCGCTGCCTCATAGGTATCTGCTCGTTCTCCTACCAATTGAATGAAGCGGCATAACATCTCCGGCGGCTCGTTTGGGTCAAACACTAAAGTGGCCACATAACGCAGCAAATTATTGGGATCAAGATCAATCGCGCCTGAAGCAAACTTCTTACTTTCTTCTGTGGCCCAACGGCGGACGCTTTCTATGCTCCTTATGCCGTCCCAAAGCCCTTGTTCAGGCAGTTGATCGAATTTGGCAATAGTGGCCCAAGCACGGATACAGCATTTTTAATATCAACCAGTTACTTGTAAGTACTCTTCGGCATGATTGATATACCCAATTACATCATCCTCAGTAATTGTTGCGATAGCGTTTCCGATGGCATCAAAAAGTGTTTCCTCCGT
>Ga0209083_1003114_pt1 | contig 14435 bp, 16 predicted proteins | sample AM7aDNAmetaG_FD_184132 | JGI IMG/M metagenome (GOLD analysis project Ga0209083, IMG submission 184132) | Freshwater microbial communities from Finland to study Microbial Dark Matter (Phase II) - AM7a DNA metaG (SPAdes) (version 3) | ecosystem: Environmental > Aquatic > Freshwater > Lake ...
CTTCTTGAAAGAGAAGAAATAAAAGGCTTAAATGTTCCCCTATTTGTTCAGCAAGTTCATCTAACCGAAGTTGTGGGCGATTTTGAGCACATATGTATTATATTGTCTTCTTTATATATTGATCTTTCGATATAAATTATATGGGCTCTGTTCTAACTTGACATTGTAGAGGTACTTACATCTAAAGGAATGGCGATGGGTACTGCTCTTGCATTCATGATGGCAGTGATTGGTCTCTCGCTTCCTGAAATGATTATACTGAGGAAAGTCATCAAATTGAAACTCCTTATAATTTTTGCAGGAATCCTGTTTTTGGCATTTACACTGACAGGGTATTTATTTAACATAAATGATACAGTGGAAAGAATCGTTCTTTATGCGGTCAGATGAGACCATGACACGTTTTATTGAGAAAAATTTTCCATTAATTTCTTTGAGGGGTATTCATACACCAGTTTAGATTCAATAATCTTCTCAATCATGGCAGTCATCTTTGAGTAAGTAATAGCTTGAAAATCCTCAGCACGTGTTAAAGCTGTGTAAATTAGCGAATTTTCTCTATCGTGTTCGATAATATGTGCAGTTTGGAAATGATCAGCCCACATAATTATTGTTGCCCTGTACTGGAGTCCTTTGGCCGAATGTACAGTCTGAATCTTTATTGATTTATCTAATATTTTTTTCCTGGCTTCCGGGTGTTTTTTGTCACTTATCCAGACAATTGGAGCAATTTTGGATAATTCTTCCATGAGTTTCTCGAAAACCGCTTTATCCTTAAAAGGAATGGCAGGATACAAAATTCCAATATCTTCAGGTTTTAATCCATTCGGAATTAATTTGGATTTTTTTTCTGGATTTAACAAAACTGTTACCAATGATAGTATTTTTTGGCATTCATCTTCATGATCTTTGCAATGTACCAGCATAGGAAGGATGTTGTTTGATCGAATAGCCGATTCCAAACAAATCGGAACTATCCCAAAACCATCTTCATTGCTTGTTTGATCACATGACGCAAAAATTGACGCGAGTGCAAGTATTTCCCGTGTATTTCGGTAATTTTTGTCCAAATCAAAATTCGTAGATATTGATCGTCCCTGGGCCTGTATACCTACTGATTTCCAGCTTATTTTACCTGTTGAGTAAATACCCTGGTTACCATCACATACAATCAGCAAATCATCTTCGTTAGGATCTTTTAGGGCTTTTAAAATACACTGGAACCATTTAGGATGAAAATCCTGGGCTTCATCGATAAATGCAGCATTGTATCTGCCAAAATCTCCTTCTTTTTTAGCTAACTTATTCAGAAGTCGTTCACCCAAAGATTCATGATTTTCCAAAATGCCATCGATATTACTCCTGACAATATAATTCTTTTTTGACCAGCCATCGAAGTGAAGGACATCGATATTTTGACAATCTTTGAGCATTTCCCGAATATATATACTCAGGACAAAATTATAACATAAGAACAGCCCTCTTTTTTCAGTGAAACTTTCACTGAATAACCTCGCTCTTGCAATTAATAGAATTGTTTTGCCAGAACCCGCCACACCATAAATAATCCGGTGACCTTCATTGATTTTTCTTGCGTTATTTTCCTGCCGGTAATCAAGCACTTTCAATGAAAAACGTTCACCGCCCGGAAGAGTTTTATCAAGCTCTTTTGACCTCTGGATGACAATTTCCGGGTGAATAATTGCCCTGATAATATCAATTTTGCTTTTATCTAATCTTGGAAACAACCAAAACGGGTCAAAGTACTGGCGTATCGTCCTGACAATTGTTTCTTCATCTTCTGACTCCCATTTTAGAAGTACATCTCTGCAGATTACATTATAATCCCTGAAAATTTTAGTAAGATCACCAGTTTCGTGGTTTTGTAACTGCGTGTATGTGATATTAGATAATATTGCAAGGTGACCAAAAGGAAAGATGAACTTGTTTTTATATCTTCCATCCCGATTAAGAAGTTCATAAGATTCAGGGTTTCTTTTACAGATATTCACAAGTTCCCACATGTACCTTCGAGCCTGCTCAACAGGATGAATTTCCCTATGTTCTTTTCCATTATCATCCAGATGAATCTCGGAGTCATTCCCCCCTAAAATATCTCCAGGATACCAGCCTTTGACTTCTATTACCATAACTCCCATCTCCGGGGCAATAATAATAAAATCAGGTCTCCTGTTATTGACAACAGGTTCATAATATATGAAATAGTCATCTGGAAGTTTTTTTAGGATAGAATAAGTGCGTTCTTCTCCTCTACTTGCAGATTTGGGAAGTTTATCAGGAACAATAATAGACAATAAAATTCCTCCAATAAAATCTTTATACGACAGGATTGTTGATTTTCTAATTATAAGTATCTATAATGTCAAGTTATAAAAAAGGATTGTATTAGTTATTTCTTCAGAAAAATAACCTAATTTTTTTCTAACATAACAATAGAATGATAGACTAAAAAGAGAGAGAGATTTAATACAAGTATTAATATTTTTAGGGAGACATTTTTCATGAAATGGGAAGAGGATAAATTAAAAAATATAATTTTTCTGTTGCAAAGATATTACAATGGCAAAAAAGATAATGAGATTCTCGCAGTAATTGAGGCATTAGATGTAATCGATCCAGACAATTTTTTGTTTTTAGGGATAAGTGCGTTTATTCTCTTTAGGATGAATGACTCGCATAACGCAATTACAAAATATTTTAAAAGTACAACAGTAACAAAAAAATCTCAAAATGGAAATATATCTGATAAATATTCTTCATTCTCTATAAAGTCTTACATTTCGCAGATTAGCAATTTTGTACAAAAGTTATCTCATGAAGAAAAAAGTGTATTCGTCTTCTATATTGAGGGATTACTCTTCAACTATGAAAATGATCATATTAATGCAACCAAATCTTTTGATAATGCAATAAGTCTCGAACCTGGTTCAGCCTGGCTTTGGAATATGAAAGCTGAAGCACTTCTCCAATGTAAGAGGTTCCCTGAAACCATAATTGCATGTGAAAATGCTTGCAGATATTTCACAAATAATGCATTAGCCTGGAATATCAAAGGAAATGCATTATTAAAAATGAAACAATATGACGAAGCTCTCATTGCTTTTGAATGTTCCATATCAATTGATGCAAAATTTCCCCATCCTAGAATTAACAAATGTCATACACTCATTCTAGCAGGAAGGAAGGAGGAAGCATTTTTATCAATCCAGGAAATTAAAAAAATCCTTCAGCCTGATTCAAAATATTATAAGTATTTTTCATCAATTGAAGCTGATATTTCTGCAAATAAAAATACCCCAGAATTTTTAAAAGACGAAGTAAAACTGAATCAACCTGAAATTCAAAAACAAGAGAAAAGTGACCCACTTAGAACTGCATTAAAAATGGAGTGTCTTACTTTACTCAGGACGGCACTGAATTCACAGGAAGCTCAGTTTAGGGATAATCAGTGGGAGATAATTGAATCACTGATTGAAAATAAAGCACATCTGCTTGTTGTACAACGAACTGGATGGGGAAAGAGTTTTATATATTTTATTGCTACACAAATCCTACGGAAAAGGGGAAGTGGGCCATCTATTATCATCTCTCCATTAATTGCTTTGATGCGAAATCAAATTCAGGGAGCAGAAAGAATTGGTCTGCATTCAAGGACCATCCATTCAGGTAACAATGCAGAATGGGATATAATCTATGAGGAATTGGAGCAGGGTTTAATTGACCTTTTAATTGTTTCACCCGAACGTCTTTCAAATGATGAATTTCGAGAAAAGCATCTGTTGCCGGTTGCCCAAACAATCGGACTCTTTGTTATAGATGAGGCACATTGTATTAGTGAATGGGGTCACGATTTTCGCCCCGATTATCAGCGGATTCTTAAAATTCTCCAGTTTTTACCAAAAAAATTATCAAGCAGAGCAGGGTATGGTAATGTCTTCATGGGGTGACGGCGGAATGAGTCTTTTGATAAAATCCGGAAAACAGGAGGGTCATTTCTCTAAAGAACTTGTTGACGCATTCGTAGAAATGATAACTATCCATTGGAAACCAGAACCGAAACCAACCTGGATTACCTGTGTTCCATCTTTGCGAAGGACACAACTTGTAAAAAAATTTGCACAAAGTGTAGCTGAATCAATGAACCTTCCTTTTGTCTCCTGTATAAGTAAAGTCCGTGAAACACAGCCTCAAAAACGAATGAATAATAGTTTTCAACAAATTAGAAATCTCGAGGAGGCTTTTATAATCGATAATAATCATTTAATAAAAAATGAGCCTGTCTTCCTGATAGACGACATGGTCGATTCGCGCTGGACATTCACTATTCTTGCTGCTTTATTGCAATCCGCAGGGAGTGGCCCAGTATATCCATGTGCATTGACTGATACACAAGGGAAGGATACTCAATGAATATCAATTCAATCTCACAAGATACGCAGGTAATTCTTTTATTATGTGCAAACTTTGGACTTCCAGTAAGTGCTTCCATATCTCCATTATCCACTAGAGAATTTGCATCTGTCTCCAAATGGCTTGGTAAAACATCCCTTAGTCCAAAAGTTTTTTTTGAGAAGCAATATGTAGATGCTTGTTGTAATGAAATTCACCTTGACCCAAAAAGATTTCATTCACTTTTAAATCGAGGTGGAATCCTTGCCCTTTCTCTCGAAAAATGGAGTACCATAGGGATTTGGATAATTAGTAAAACTGACAATGCTTACCCCAGGAAATGGATTGACCATCTGGATAGTCAAGCACCGCCCCTCCTTTATGGAATAGGAAATGCTGAAATTTTATCTAAACGAGGAGTAGCCGTAGTCGGCTCCAGGGACGTAAATGAGAGCGGTACAATTGCAACACGCAAGATAGCCCGTCTTTGTACAGAGAATAATATTCAGATTATTTCCGGAGGGGCAAGAGGGGTTGATAGTGAATCTATGCTTACTGCCCTGGAGAAAGGAGGTTATGTCACAGGAATACTTGCCGATAGTCTTTTAAAAGCAGCTGTGCAGACTAAATATCGGAGCGGTTTAAGGGAAAATCGCCTGGTTCTTGTTTCAACATTTGACCCGAAAGAGACATTTTCAGTAGGAAAAGCTATGGCTCGGAATAAACTTGTTTATTGCTTAAGTGATTGGGCATTTGTCATATCTTCTTCATACAATAAAGGGGGGACTTGGGCTGGTGCAACTGAAAATCTGAAGTATGGATGGGTCCCAATGTTTGTCAGAAAAGATAATGATGTGCCTGAAGGAAATTATCAATTGATTAACAAAGGTGCCAATTCTTTTAGCTCTGATTATTTGTCGAATTCAACAACATTCATGTCACTACTTCATAAATATTTGATGATCCCTGATAATGCAATTGAAGTTTGCGATCTTTCTATGACATATGAATTATCTGAAAATCAGAAAATTCCAGAGGAAATTACTACAATCCTTGAGGAGCCATCCGAACAACATAAAATGGGGCAGGAAGAAAAAATTTCATCCGAAAAGACTCCAGATATTAATAATATTGATCTTTTCTCTCTCGTATGGCCTCATATTGAGACACAACTAGCTGCTCCAAGGACTGATGCAGAACTCTCAAAAATTTTTACAGTAAGATTAATTCAGATGAAAGACTGGCTAAAGATAGCTGTCGAAAAAGGATTTGCTATAAAACTATCAAAACCGGTTAGATATATAAAACGAAGTAATACAATAACACAGTTTCTGATAGATCCTGATAAAAAAGAATGATCAAATGTTTATCAGGATAACCTTGTGAAATTACTAGATAATATCATCCTTTTATTGCCCTTATGATAAACTCATCTGCCTCTTTTTCTTTCCCAATCAGACATAGAATATCGTACTTGAGGTCCTGGGCATCTATATCATAGTGATCTTTTTGCAAAGCATATTCTATAAGATTTAATGCCCGGTCATAGTTCTTCATCTCGAAATGCATTGTAGCTTCATTATAAGCACTAAGAAACTCAGGTGTCCTGCTTTGCGTCCGGATTGGAAGAGTGATTTCTACAACGCCTTTTTGAATAACAAGCGGTACAGGACCAGATATGGTTTGTACTTCCTCAATAACTGCCGGCTCTCTTTTAATAGAGACGTTTTCGTCCGGATTCACGACATCCACATTTTCATTGTCGGATGTCCCGGATATTTCCATTGGGTCTATGTTATCTAACCCTAATTCCATTAGAATCTTATCGTATCCATTTTTACTTATCCGATAATGATGGTTTAATTCCTCGATTGAACTAATAAGGTTCTCTTTTGTCACTACCTTGAACCATTTGACTCTATATGGAGAAAACCTGGAATCACTATGTTCACTTCCAGACATAAAGTATACCCAACAGCAAAAATGCATTAACTGCCAGTCTGGGATCTGCTGAGTGAAATGTTTATTAACAATATCCTGCCACTTTCTGATAAAAGTAAATCTATGGTCTTTTGACTGTTCAAAGGGATTATTATGCATATCTACAATTTGACCGGAGCGAGTCTTAACCCTCCAGACTCCATTTTCACATCCTGATATTTTTCCTTGATATGCTTTACAATCAATAAGAATCGGTCCATTTTCACTCCGCATTAATTGCTGTCCTGGGTGCCCCCTTACAAGTAAAAGCGATCCTCTCCGGGTTATTGGCAATGGAAAGAAGGACTGACATGATCTCAGCATAAATCGGGTAATTCCCAATCCCTGACATATAAAGGAACCCTTTTGTCCGTGTCATAGCAGTGAAGAGAGTGTTTCTTTGATTGATCTCGTGCTCCCGTCTGGCAACTCCTTCAATTCCTACTACAAAGACAAAATCTGCTTCATTTCCCTTTACCTGGTTCATATGAGCAATAGTTACACAATTCTCAAACCAGAAAAGTCTTGGATTTCTAAGCTTGAAATCATCAATCGGAATAGTATTTGGTCCTGGATTTCCAGGGTAATAGTAATCTATTCCCCGAATTCTTTGAGGGCCCGGCGGGATAGATTCTGCCAGGTCACCAAGAACCCAGATTTCGGTCCGACTCATCTCCTTATTGCGGTATTCAATTAATTCAAGGAGAGAAAATTCATTAATTGCATTGGATAAAATTTTCATGCCTCCCGGATAGAGTACATGATTTTATCGTAAGCTGGAGAAAATTTAAGGGTTTCTATTTTAGATTTTAGTTCGAAGAAAATTAGAGATCTAAAAAATTTTTTAGGCAACCGACTTCCAAGTTACATTTATTTTCATACTGAAGAGTTGTCAAAATCTTCATACCTGTTGTTTTACATATCATAATATCCAGCAGATTTCATAATCTCTAATGCGTTCATCTGAATAGAGTTTGTCATTTGCTTCACAACCGGAACTTTACTGAACAAAATTGTTTATTTTTATTAATACCTGGTATTTGATTACCTTTTGTTCATTTATTGGTATTAGATATATAAAGTTGTAAAATTTATTATTTTGTGGTCAATATTGTGAGTTCTCTAAATAAAAGAATAAGAATTATAACCTGGAACTGCCGTAGTGGAAGTATTGAAAGAAATATTGAAGCAATTAAAAAATTTAAGCCCGATATTGTAACTTTCCAGGAAGTCAATACACCTTTTTACAATTCTACCAATTGTTACGGAATTTTTGATGAAAGATTTAACAAAGGTGTAGTTATAGCAACCTTCAATGACTTTACAATTAATCCATTTCCAATTGATACAAATGTTTCCGACTATTTTGTTCCAGCGACAATACTTGGACCTGTTTCATTCAATCTTCTAGCAGTATGGACTCAACAAAAACCAAAATACGTACGATCAATAATTCCTGCTCTTAACGCATATCGTGAATTTCTAAAATCTTCTCCATCAGTAGTATTAGGTGATTTCAATAGTGATGTTAACTTAAATCAAAAAACTTCCCCTAAAAAATATCATTTGGAAATGGTTGACTTCTTTAAAAAAGAGTTCGGACTGGTAAGCAGTTATCATAAACAAATGAATATTGAACATGGAGAGGAAACGCATAAAACTTTTTATTTATACAACCATAAAGACAAGCCTTATCATTTTGATTATTGCTTTATTCCTGATGGATGGGAAATTGAGAATGTCGATGTTGGAAGTTATGATGAATGGCGAACATTAAGTGACCATTGCCCTGTAATTGTTGATGTTTTGATAAAACAATAACAAGAAAGAATAATGAGACTTATATAATTGGCATAGTTACTGAATATTCTATATTCATTACTTCTCTAATATAATTTTCAGAAGGAATGAGATTATTACAAATAGATACCGGGTCTTGACATTTCTTGTGCAAGTTCGAGGTTTTACTTCATTTCGCATTCGGTACGAGGACTCAATTGCAAATCGTGAACTAAAAACATGGGATAATTTATTTGCATTCCAATTAAGACCATAAACAACCGGAAATGGCGCTAGAAGTCAGGAATATCGTGACCTTAAAGATAAAGCAAAAAGTAACATAATTATTGTTCACATTCGTAAAGGAACAATAGGGAAACCCTGTAAAAATAATTGTCATCCATTTATACGGAATTTTTTTAAAAGAGACTAGGTTTTTGCTCATAACGGGAGCGTCCCGACAATTGATGAGCATAACCTGGCATGTGGAGATACCGATTCTGAAAGAGTTTTCCATCATATAATAGAGAAAATAGGCAGTGAAAACTGGAGAGAATTGCCCCGAGGCAGGTTGCTTACTCTTATTAATGGTGAAGTTCTTTTAATATCGTCTGGCCTTAGTAGAAGAACAAAAAATAGATAATCCCTTCCTGCTTTACGGATTAACAGGAAATTGATATTCTGGGGGTCTCTCGTTCATCTCGAAATAATTTCCAATGAGATCATTTTCCATTTCTTTAAGATTATGGGCTAAGGTATTTTTTTGAATATTGCAATACGAGAAAGTGAGATCCTTACCTCCCCATGATTTCTGGCTATGATCCTGCAGTCTTTTTGAACAATTCATTGACTGCCCGATGTGGATTATATCCTGTGATTCAATATCAAAAAGGAGATATAGGCATGGTCCGATAGGAATTGACATGAAGTTATCAATTTTAAAATCTCTTTTTTCAGCCCATAACAAACCCATCCAGTTCTGATCACTAGGAGAGCCTATTGTACTTAATGGAGAAAAGCTGGGACCGCCTGCGTGATTGTCTATCTGAGTATCAAGGAGTTTTCCCCCACGACGTCCTTCTTTCCTGTTTGTAGATTTTCTATAACGTTTATGGAACCGTCCGAAGTTGCATAATGTAGATTCTCCATATTCCTGATGATATCGATATAGAAGATAACTTTCCATCCCTTTCCTTCCTGTATTTGGGGCATTAAACAATGCTGCAGAGCATTCATATGAGAATCCTTCTACTTCCATCCATGTCCACAATGAGGGGGCAGCAGTATGAGGATCATTCCATGGCATAACTTCATTTTTTATAACATTCTGACGAAGCTCGTTAAGTCGCTGATGCAAGGTCCTGCGAGTCTCTCCAATATACATCAGGAAATCTTTCTCTGCCGGTCGGATCCGGTAAAGACCCGGCCCTTTAGGGATAGCCCGGAATTCATACCGGTTAGCTGAGAACGGAATCCAGGGTGACCATGAGAGGTTACACCAGTCCTGTGAGAAATAGTTGAATTGTTCCATTATTTATCAGATACCTTCTTATGGATTTACAAATAATCCTTCTTTTCAGAAATCACTACTCTAACACTACCTTTTGAATTTGTAACATCTCCCTTGTATCGTATGATTAATTGGTTGTGCATCTACATAACTGTCTAACCTGAAACTGTTTTGTAAGTAAAGATAAATCTTTCAATTGTTGTTCCAGGTCCATGTCAAACCCACTGCCTCTGCCGAATACTCCAATAATACACCCATATACCGCTAATTGACCATATGGAGTGTCAATAAGAACACAGGCAGTAGTATGTGGATTGATAACATTCACTTTTTTTATATTCCAAAAACTGAATAGCTTGAAAAAATGGGTGCTTGTCTTTGCAGGGGATCAGTATGTAACGGTCCGTGAGCTATGAAAGGAAGGGGACACAAAAAGAGATTATTAATTAGGAAACATTCTGGATGTCTATTTTGGATTATTTTTTTAGAAAATAAAATTTTCCGACGGTTTTTTTACGTTATGCATCACAAATATTGCAACCAATGACAGTGATTTTGGACGGGTTCCTTTCTTAACAGTCTGGAGACCTTAACAAGAATTTATATGAATAATTAAATGACTTTAAAAACACCAGATTCCTACCTGCGAAAGCTTATCGAGGTTGCACACTCAATGAAAGAATTCAATGTCACTTCATCCCGAGAAAAATCAATAAGCCACCGCTATCCGTCTACCCTTCACCTCCGGTGGGTAAGACGTCCACTTACAACCTGCAGGGCTGTCCTTTTTTTGCTTCACTTGTCCATGATCCATCCGCATGGCCTGAGATCTTTCCATCCCTGAACTCGGCATTCATGATCGAAAGATAGTATTATCCAAATTGAAAGGGATAGTAATTGCATGCTCTTACATTAACTTTAAAGTGAAAGTTAATAAATATAAGCAATTTTTATAAGATAAGACTCGAGATCCTCTGGTCTCTTGCTGACCTTGGAGAGGATGGTGCAACTGCACGACAATTAAAATCGGCACTCAACCTGAACGATGGGGCGGTATATTCCAATCTCAAAAAACTTGAATCACAGGGATATCTGAAAAGAGAGGATATTATGTTTGAGGGAAAAGGGCTGGAACTTTGGTCAATTACATCAGAGGGTTTAAAAGAATGGCAAAAAGTAAAAAACTGGTTATGTAGCCTGCTCGGGTGCAGAGGTGATGTTTGTGGATAATATGAATAAGGTAATTGCATGTTTCAAAGCGGTCGATTTCAATTTTGACTTTCATAAGTTTGAACATAGGCTGATCGCTCAAAAAGTAATATTCCTTCTTCATTTAAAAGGGATAGGAATGGGATATCAATTCGGACTCTATGTAAGAGGTCCTTATTCACAGACGCTTGCATCAGATTACTACGCCCACTCAGACCAGTCTAAGGATTTGAATACTTACTCTCTTCTTCCATCAGAAGAGATATCGATAATAAAAGAACTGGATTCCATATTTTCAAGAAAAGCATCCCTACTCGAAATTGGAGCAACATATGGGTATTTTGCGTACCATATGAGATATGACTCTACCCAGGCACTACGTCTCGTGAAAAAAATGAAGTCGCAATATTCTGATACTCAAATTGCAATCGGGATTTCTAAAGCAAAAGAGTTTCTCTTTAAGGTGACAGAAGAAGATCAGAACCACCTTAATGGTGAGATTGCCCCATGGCGGGCGGTAGCACTTCAGTCATTTAGGGGTGATTGATGAAACCCAGAGTAGGTGAGGTCTGGCGAATTGATCTTACAGATTCGCGAGGACATGAAAAGAAAGGGAGAAGACCTGCATAAAGAAGAACTTAAAACTCTCCGGGTTCTTGTTCCGGTACAGGGAAAACTCGTCCCCACCAATGGAGGAATCCTCCTTTTTGGAAAGAAACGGGACTTTCATTTTCCTGATGCCTGGGTCCAGTGCGGACGGTTTATCGGGACCGATAAGGTTGATATCTTTGATCATATAGATATCCATGATCACCTTCCGGAAGCGGTGGAAAGCATCATCCTGTTTCTGAAGAAACATGCAATGAGAGGAGCTGATTTTTCTGATATTCGGCGAAAGGATGTTTGGAGTATTCCCCTTACCATGCTCAAGGAAGCGGTGATAAATGCAATCGTCCATGCTGATTATTCGCAGAAAGGAGCACCTATCCGGGTATCATTCTTTGATGACCGGATCGAGATAGAAAATCCTGGCATCCTCCTTCCTGGTATGACAATTGAGGATGTGAAAACGGGTGTATCAAAGATCAGGAATAGGGTTATTGCACGGGTATTTAGAGAACTTGACCTGATCGAGCAGTGGGGAAGTGGTTTTCGGCGGATTCTCCGGGAAGCTCTAGAGAAGGGGCTTTCAGAACCGATAATCGAGGAGATAGGGATGCGGGTTCGGGTGACGGTGTTCCTCTCTGAAAACCTGGAGGTCCACCCGGAGGGACTGAGCAGGGACCATGTGGGGACCAAGTCGGGACTAAGTCCCTTCTCTGGGAAACATGGTGATCTGACAGAGGAACAACGAGTGGTTCTCCAGGCATGTATCCTGGAGTCAGGAATTACGAAGCTGATGGAAGTTGTGGGAAGGACCAACCGGACCAAGTTTAGAGAAGCTTTTCTCAACCCTTTACTAACGATGGGACTGTTGAAGATGACGATACCAGATAAACCACAGAGCAGTAATCAGAAATACCGGTTAACAAACAAGGGAGTAGTGTATTGCAGGGAGGAGAGCGACTGAATCTGATATATTCAATTGTTATCAAGCAAATGACCAATAGAAATTCACAAAAATCGTTGAATGGATGGAGGGCTACATTGCTTTCGATAAGACCCCTGCTAAGACCGGGAACGGTGCAAGGGTTCTTTTGCCGGTGTCCTGGATTGGAAAGCGGGGGGAAATCGTCCTTATGAATTTTACAAATTACCCTTCTTTTCAGAGATCATTGCTATACCAACACCTTTTGAATTTACAATATCACCCTTGTATCGTGTGACTAATTGGTTATTTATTTACATAACTGTCTAACATGAAACTTGTTCTACGTTTATTCCGAGATTATATCCTTACGGTTGGAATTTATCTTCAATCAGTTGTTATGATTTATCAACCAATTCAAGGAATGCTACATTAATTTTGATAAAATTATTCATGGCCTGAAGAAACCGGTGGGTCAGCAAATTGAATCGTAGCAGAAACACCTTTATGATCACTTAACTTCTTGTCCTCATTCCAGCAATTAAGTTCTATAGAAGTATTTTCAAGATAGGATTCACTGATAACAATATGGCCAATATTAGCCGGAATTATTCCTGATAGTAGTTTTAATTTAAAATTTGCAAAGGATTGTTCCAGCAATGACTTTGCTTCCAGTTTTGTATAATAATTATCGCAGAATGTCAGGTTGAAATCTCCGGTATAACATATCTGAAACTGTTTTGTTATTCCAAAAATTGAATAGCCTGAAAAACTGAGGTGTTAATATGCAATATACTGTTGTTCTTGAAATTCAGGAAGAGGGGGGTTATTCAGTTCAATGTGTAGAATTGCCGGGCGCGATCAGCCAAGGGGACACAAAAAAAGAGGCTCTTGCAAATATTAAGGAGGCGGTAGAACTTGTTTTAGAAGTTCAGCGCGAAGAGTTAGAGAAAAAGACCCATATCGGTCAATCAGAAATCTCAAAGATCGAAGTTGCAGATGTCGCATAAACTCCCGATAGTGTCAGGTGAAAAACTAATAAAATTTCTTTCTAAACGTGGATTTGAAATTCGAAGGCAATCATCCAGTCATATTGTGCTTCAGAAAGATTGGAGAGTATTTTCAGTCCCTCTCCATAGTGAATTAAAAAAGGGGACACTTTTATCAATTTTAAAGCAGGCAGGGGTTGAAATTGAGGATTTTAAACGAGAATTGTTGTAATGTAAGAGATGAATAAACCCGTTCTCATCTATAAAAGAATCCGGGATATCCTCTTTCGTCATCGATGTGTTATCCCCGGTGTGAAGTTTTATAACCGCTTTATCCCTGAGTTTCTCAAGCATCGCATCGAGCCTCTCCACAGAACAGTCGAGCTTCCGGAGTACCTCAAAGATTCGAACAAATATTTTCCAATGGTCCTGCGATTCGAAGGCCCCCCCTAAAAGAGTTGGATGTGCTCATTCATGCCTTCACGTCCTCATGAAATCTTGCCTCTCTTATAGGTCGATTTTTCAATTTTGGCTCCCTTATACCCATTTTCATAGTTATTAAACATAATAAAATGAAACTGATGACATAAGTAATCTTATTTGGGTAGTAAGTATAAATTGTAGAATGGAATACAAAATGCCTGAAGAATTTCAACCGTTAGACGTAATTGGGCAACCCTATAAACCCAACCTCCTACCCTATGGCGGGGGGGTAAGTATGAGGACAGGCAGACACTTCAGTACTTTTTTAAAATCAGGTACTGAAAGTTCTGAAATGTATAAAATAATTAAATTGTATCAGAGCATTAGTATACTATCCCATGGCCCTTCTAAAAATCCCCTATGGCATAAGCAATTATCAGATGATAAGGGAAGAAGGATATGCATTTGTTGATAAGACCCGGTTTATAAGAGTCCTTGAAGAGTATCCTGAACCCTATATCTTCTTTCTTCGTCCACGCAGATTCGGGAAAAGTCTGTTTGTCTCAGTTATCAACTGTTATTATGATACATTGATGAAGGGGTCTTT
>Ga0209083_1003115_pt1 | contig 14432 bp, 13 predicted proteins | sample AM7aDNAmetaG_FD_184132 | JGI IMG/M metagenome (GOLD analysis project Ga0209083, IMG submission 184132) | Freshwater microbial communities from Finland to study Microbial Dark Matter (Phase II) - AM7a DNA metaG (SPAdes) (version 3) | ecosystem: Environmental > Aquatic > Freshwater > Lake ...
ATTGATAATGTCTTTTGATACATAAAACCAACTACTCAAGTATCGTTTAATTATATCTGGAGAAATAAAACTCGAAGTAATAGCTGGTAGTGTTTGTACACTAAGATATGTTTTATCAGCAAAAGATTTATATTTTAAACTAAATTCTTGTGCAGAAGTTGTACTTTGCAAACCAACAATAGAATACTTTAATGAACCGGCGATATTGCCATCAGTTTCAATATTTTTGTCACTGTTTTCTTGTATTATACTAGAATAATCTAATTTTATAGACACGTCGTTAATCTTATTAACGGTCTGCTGTACACCAACCAATGGGATTAGATCTGAAAAATTATTACCAACATCTTTTGAGGTAAATTCTCCAGATACTGATAATTGGCCACTCTTAATTTGATTGCTAGAAAATGCCTGTATTGTTTTTATAACCGCACCGCCAAAAGTTATTTGATTAGCGACATAATAACCATAACCAAAATACGCGCCAACAATAATAACCACGGCCAAAATAGGTAATAAAACGATAAACAATTTCTTTTTAGCTATAGGTTTATTTAACGGCTCTGTTTTTATATTAAGTTTTTCAATGGATATTATTGGTTGCGCTATGAAAGATTTTTGAAAACTAGAATTAGCAACTGGTCCATTTTCTGGTGGTTTTGGTACATCATTATTTATTTTTGTTTGAATGTTTAACACACCTTCTGCAACATCTTTTTCATCCCAACCATTGGATAATAGATTTGATTTAATAATATCCTGTGGAGTACCTTTTCTGATCTCACCTTGAATATAATTTAATAGGTCTTGAGTAATCATGACAATATAATAACATATTATTTAATATGATTCTGTTGGATAGTAATCCTTAGTTGTTGTACCATTTAGATATGTTTTTACTCCTACGTTACAGAATTTTATATTATTATCGTCTAAAAAATAACACCCTATATCAACCCAATCAATTGATTTTAAAGACTCTTTGTCATCTATATTGTATTGACGTTGATCAACAAAATTTTCAAAAACAGAATAAAATGGTTCAATTTTCCTTGAAAAAAGTTCACCATTAGGTATTTGACGTTGGTATGTTCCCCCTGTTGGATATATATAAAGATTAAAGTTATATATCCCAAGCTTTTGGGGGTTACTTTTATCATAATATTCTTGGTCACATAAATATTGCTCAGCATCATTGGGTAAAAAACTTTTACGATTTTTTATTATTAATTCACATGTATTATCATCAATGGAAATTTTACCGTTGGCTGGAGTTGTTGTTGCTACGTTTTGTTCCAAAGTTGTTGTTGCCGTATTTTGTTTCACAGTTGTTGGAGTATTTTGTTTTATAATTTGAATCTGTTTCACTGATTTATTTGAAAAAATTAATACCACAGCTATTACTATGACTATCAAACTTATCAGTAATATAAAAAATATACGTTTCATAGCTTCAAGTTTATCATAAAATAATATTTATTTATATATTTGTTTTATTATAAAAAGTTCGATTCCAACCGTGAGCAAATACTTTTGCTCACTCTAAGCGCACAAAATAAAATCAGCCCCTTCAGGCTGTTTTTATTTTGTGCGCTTAGTTGGAATCGAACCAACGACCGTCTCCTTAAAAGGGAGCTGCTCTACCGACTGAGCTATAAGCGCCTAAATTAGGTTTTAGGTTCTAGCTTTTAGTTTCTAGAAAATCAAACACTAATAACTGACGAAATATACCAAGAAAATACAGAAAAGTCTATAGAGAACGGGGTTTTGTCATTCCCGCGCAGGCGGGAATCTAGGTTAAATTGAATTAATTCTGGATTCCCGCCTGTGCGGGAATGACACGAAATTTATAATTCAAGAATAAATTTTTCTAGCGCTATAAAAAAATCTGCATTTCCTCGATGGGCTTCATGATACATACTTACGAGTTTTGAAGAAAGTTCTTCGAGCTCTCCATCTTTAAAATTTCTAGAAAATTCTCTAGATTTATTAAATGGAAATGATTTCATTCCGGCTTCTTCAGCAGTTTTACATTTTTTTGCAAGCAACATACTTTTTACTTGCCAAAAAAATATTCCATGAACTTCCTCAGCTGGTACCTGCTCAGCGAGTGCGTCTTGGTATAGCACCCATAATCCCCTCTTATCTCGCTTACCGAGTGTATCAGCAAATTCAAAAAAATCTATTTTTTCCCCAATGAGTGCAAGTTTTTCTTTTTTATTTAGTGCTCTTTCAGGTTTTACAAAGTCCTGCACCTTTTCAGCATTTTTTTCTATCTTTGCTAAACTTGTTTTATCCATTTTCCCTTCCGCAAAAATAAAAATGTTGTCTGAACCAGCAAACTCTTTCAAATTTTTCAAAATTAACTCTTTATTTTCTTTATTGAGAAATGTGTTTGAAAAATAAACAATATATTTACTAGCAAAAAGTGCTTGGCTTCCGGCAAGTTCCATTATTTTATCTTGAGAAATTTCTTCATCACCGATTTTTATCAGTGTTGCATCAGGTTTTTTCAAAAGTAAAGAATCAACGGTAATTTTTGCCTTTTTTCTTGCTGACTCTTCATCTGTTCCGTAGTAAAAATAAATCATTTACCCGAGAAAAATTTTTGCCAATAAAAATTGTTTGTTGCGACTAAATAACATAGTGAAATTGTATCATAAAAGTACCTTACCATGATATCTGTTAATTATTAAATTTTTAACAAACATTGGCAAAAACTTTAACGGGTGAATAATATAGTTTATACTATTAAAAGTCCAACCCTTTATATTTAACTATATTTATGATAGTATAAAAAAATATGACACACGAAGAAGCAGTTAAATTAATCGAAATTTATGGAAAAGCCTGGGAAACAAAAGACCCGGAGCTTATTGGTACTATCTTTACGGAAGATGCTATACATAGTGATCCAAGAGAAAAAGAAGATATTGGAAGAGACGCTATTAAAGAATATTGGAAAACTAAGGTAGTTGGTACACAAGATGATATTAAATTTGATATAAAAAATGTTTGGGTTGACGGAGATACAGTAATAGCAGAATGGCATGCAACTTTTAAAGATATAAAAAGAAATTTATTTATTGACATGGTTGAAGTTGCAATATTTACAGTAAAAGATGGTAAATTCAGTTCCGACCGAGAATATTACAAGACAACAAAAACTCCTTATTAATTTTTTCCTAGCAAGATTAAGGCACTGGAAACAATAGCAGCAGTTTCTGCTCTTAAAATTTGTTCTCCAAGAGAAAAGCTTCTTATTCCCATTTCATCAAAAATAATTCTTTCATTTTCAGACCAACCTCCTTCTGGGCCAATTAGAATAGCAATCTTCCTACCCGTCATTGCGAGCGAAGCGTGGCAATCCAGTGATTTTAATGGCTCTCCATCAAAATCTAACACAAATAATTCCCCATCAAATTCTTTTATCGCTTTTCCGAGAGATTCTGGTGCAAAAATTTGTGGTAATTTTGTTTTTCCAGATTGTTCAGCAGATTCTTTTGCAATTTTATTTAGTCTTTCAATATTGAGCGATTTTTTTTCACTTCTTTCAGAAATAATTGGATGATATGCGGAAACTCCAATCTCCGTGCATTTTTCTACAATAAATTCAAAATTATCTTTCTTAATAATTGATTGAAAAAGATGAAGTTCAATATTTACAGGATTTTTTACTTCCCTTTCTTTGTCTATCTGAATTACAGCTTCATTTTTTGCAAGAATTTTAAAAAATCCTTCGTATTCAGAATCTCCACCATTAAAAATTATCACTCTATCACTTGCTTTCAAACGAAAAACTTTCTGCCATTGATGCAAAAGTTCTTTGTCTTCTATTCGAACTTCTTTCCCTATTTGTTGATTGATATAAAATCTGTGTAAACGCATTTACCCGAGAAAAATTTTTGCCAATAAAAATTGTTTGTTTCGACGAAATAACATAGTGAAATTGTATCACAAAAGTACCATACCATGATATCTGTTAATTATTCAATTTTTAACAAACATTGGCAAAAACTTTAACGGGTGAATAAGTATATAATTTAGTCTGAAGTATAAAGTATCCGTTGTCATTCCCGCGTAGGCGGGAATCCAAAATTAATTCAACTTAACCTAGATTCCCGCCTACGCGGGAATGACAAAATACAACAATTTGCTTTCAAAGATTTTTTGTTATATATTTTTAGTATGAATCCCGTTAGAGATTTCTTCGGTTTAATAGAAAATAACGGGAACATATATAGTTTATTTCAATAAATATATTCTAACATAAAATTAGAAACGGAACGCCCAGCAATAAGTCATTGCGTGGCAAAATTTAACAATTTAACTTTGATAGGTCGCGAATCTAAAAAATGGAGAGCGTTCCTATCTCTAACGGGATGAACTTAATACCAACAGTTATAGAAAAGTCACAATTTGGCGAAAGAGCCTACGATATTTATTCAAGACTTCTAAGGGAAGGGATAATTTTCTTAGGTGGAGTTATCGATGATGACTCTGCAAATATTGTTATTGCACAATTGCTTTTTTTGCAGTCAGAAGATTCTAAAAAAGACATTAAACTTTATATAAATTCTCCTGGAGGATCTGTTACTGCAGCACTCGCAATACTTGATACAATGAATCATATTAAAAATGATGTTTCTACTGTTTGTGTTGGCCTTGCGGCTTCTGCTGGGGCGTTACTTCTATCTGCTGGGAAAAAGGGAAAGAGGTTTGCTTTGCCAAATTCAGAAATAATGATTCACCAACCAATGGGTGGAGCACAGGGACAAGCCTCTGATATTGAAATAAATGCAAAACAAATTTTAAAAATAAAAGCCAAACTCACAAAAATAATGGCTGACAATACAGGAAAAACGGTTGCACAAATAGAAAAAGATGCTGATAGAGATTATTATATGTCAGCGGAAGAAGCAAAAAAATACGGAATAATAGATAAGGTAATATGATAAATACAAAAAGGCGGGTCGGGCTTCGCCCGACCCGCCTTTTTGATTAGCTAATTTAAGCCCTAAAAATATATCTATTTTTAGAATCAAAAAATGATGGACAATCTCTTAAAAATATTATACTATAAGAATGTTAGTAATTTAATTTTAAGAGATTCCGTTTTTGAAAGGTTTTTAAAAGATTCAAAGTAAAATAATATGTTTTTTAAGAAAATTGTAAAAAACTCTGTATAATCTTGGGAAAGCTCGCCCGAAGAAAATTTTTTGTATTCAAAAAATTTTGACGGGTACAAAAAAGACGAAGTCTTTTTCACAATAATATGTCATTAAAAATAGTCGTCCTCATCGCAGGCCTTGTTGGCCTTGTTGGCGTTGCGATAGGATATTTCTTGCGTATCGTCATCTCTTTGGGAAAGAAAGGTTCTGTTGAACTTGAAGTCCGCCAATTGATGTTGGGTGCAGAAGAAAAAGCGAAAAAAATCATTATTGAGGCAGAGACAAAATCTGTTCAAATAATGGAAGAAACCAAAAAAGACACAAAAGAAAAGGAGGAGAAGCTAAAAGTCACAGAAGATCGTCTGATAAAAAAGGATGGTCTACTTGACCAAAGACAGCTTAGTTTGAACAAGGAAGAGGAAAATCTCAAGCAAAAGCTTGTTGAAATCAAGGATATCAAAGATAAAGTCGACCAGATTGAGGCACAAAAAAATGCTGAGCTTTTGACTGTTGCAAAAATGTCAGAAGAAGAAGCAAAAAATAGTTTGATGGGCGCGATGGAGAAGAAATATGAGGATGATTTTTTGGGAAGAATGAAAAAACTTGAAGATGGAGGTGAGGAAAGATTTGAACAAAGAGCAAAAGAAATTCTCGCAACATCAATTCAAAGACTTTCTGTTTCAGTTGCTCCTGATATTATGTCTACAATTCTTAGCATTCCTTCAGATGAAATGAAAGGAAAAATTATCGGAAAAGAAGGGAAAAATATTAAAGCATTTGAAAGAGTTACGGGTGTTGAAGTCATCGTGGATGATACACCAGGAACCATTACGATTTCTTCATTCGACCCAATCAGAAGACAAGTCGCTCGCGTAGCTTTAGAAAATTTGCTTTTGGATGGAAGAATTCAACCAGCAAAAATTGAAAAAATTGTTGAAAAAGCACAATTAGATATAAACAAAATAATTAAAGAGAAAGGTGAACAAGCTGCATATCAATGTGGTGTTATCAACCTAGACCCTAGAGTTATAGCCATTTTAGGACGATTACACTTCAGAACAAGCTATGGGCAAAACGTCTTACAGCATTCTATTGAGATGTCTTTGCTTGCCGGAATGATTGCGGAGGAACTCGGAGCAAATGTGCAGATAGCAAAGACCGCGGCATTGGTACACGACATCGGAAAAGCTCTTGACCATGAAGTTTCTGGAACTCACGTTGAAATTGGTAAAAGAATTTTGCAAAAATTTGGAGTTAATGAAGCAATCATCAAAGCAATGCAATCTCACCATGAGGAATATCCTTATGAAAGTGTTGAAGCAATTATTGTTCAAGTTGCAGATACAATTTCTGGGGGAAGACCTGGTGCAAGAAGCGACAGTATTGAAAATTATATAAAAAGACTTCAAGAACTTGAAGCTACAGCAAATGCATTCCCAGGTGTTGAGAAATCTTATGCTTTGCAAGCTGGAAGAGAAATCCGAGTGTTCGTTACGCCAGATCAAGTCTCGGACCTTGATGCTAAAAAAATGGCTAGAGATATAGCTGATAAAATAGAATCGGATTTGAAATATCCAGGAGAAATAAAGGTTACTTTGATTAGAGAAAATAGAATAATTGAATACGCTAGATAGTATTTAGTATAAGTATTAAGTATACAGTATAAAAATACGGCTTTATGCCGTATTTTTAGTTTATACTGCATACTATATTCTGTATTCTGTATACTTATTTCCTCTATTGCGCTTTAAATACAAGGTATTATAATAGTATTTAGGTCATTTAAACCTTTTATATGTAAGGAAAGCGTATAAAAGTTTTATAAGCTTCGCGCGTCCAGACCTGATGTGCGAAATAATTTGCAAATTATTATGAATAAAGCAGGCATCGTTGAGGTTGTACAAGGTGTTCTTGGAGGAACAAAAGTACAAGCTGAACAAGTAGTCGACACAGTTTTTGATTCAGTAGTCAAAAGCTTGAAAAAAGGCGAAGAAGTATCAATCGCAGGTATTGGTATATTCTCAGTCAAACAGAGAGCTGCAAGACAAGCTAGAAATCCACGAACAGGAGAATCTATCTCAGTCGCAGCTATGAAGGTTCCAAAATTCAGAGCAGCAAAAGCTTTGAAGGAAGCAGTAAAATAATTTTCGTATAGTTGTATACAATCAAAAAATCACCCGTTGGGTGATTTTTTGATTACTTGATTTTGTGCGGGCAGGGTGAGATCGGCGATGACATCACCAGGTACTTTTCCTCCTCGCTTTGCTCGTATGGAAAAGTCTTCCGATTCACCACGCAAGCAAAGCAGTTTGCTTGCTCTGCCCCACACAAAAACACCCTTTCGGGTATTTTTTTGTGCGGGCAGGGATGAGATCGCTCACGAGTCACTTTTTTGTCGACACAAAAAAATGCTCGCGACCCCGCCTCATATTTTTCTTTGCTAAGAAAAATCTATTCCGGCTTCCGATTCACCCTCGAAAGCAATAACATTGCTTTCTTGCCCGCACAATTAAAACCACTATTTTCATAGTGTTTTTAATTGTGCGGGCAGGGTGAATCGGACACCCGACTAGAGTTTGGAAAACTCCCATTTTACCACTAAACTATGCCCGCCTTTAGAAGAACAAAACAATCTTAGCAAAAATAACCTGTATTATCAATAATAATTGTCTTTTGTATAACTTTAAACTTTTGACTTGAAACTTTTAACTACTTTGTACTTTTTTTAACTATCTCTATCACAGCATCAAAATTATCATTTTTCTCTATCCCTTTTCTTCTCAACATTCCGCACTTTACACATTTATAATTTATTAGATATTTTCCTTTTTCAAAATCAATTTTTATTGGTTCCATCATCCCCCCACAGCTTTCTGCCCTATCCCCAGGATTTATATCAACGTGTTTGCTCCAAAGACAATTTGAACAATGATTTGTAAAACCATTTCCAATATTTTTGGTGCCACATTTTTCGCAAATAAAATTTTCTACTTTTCTTTGGAATTTTTTTGCCTGATTGACCATTTACCCGAGAAAATTTTTGCCAATAAAAATTGTTTGTTTCGACAAAACAATCAATCGTGTTGTGTTACATATATCTATAATCATAGTTTATCTATTTAATTAATTTTTAACAAACATTGGCAAAAACTTTAACGGGTTAAAGTAATTTAATTATTCTTGCAGTATCTTTTGATTTACTTACAACGATTTCCTCTCCATCATTTAGCGGAATTTCTAATTTATTATTGTCAGCATAAGCCATCGCCGGACCACGAAGTATTCTGATTTTTATTTCTGAGTCTTCTTTCAAAACCATGTGTTTTGATTGTTCTGTACTATTATTGAAAGCCAGGCCGATGCCAACTTCAAAAGTTCCATCGGTAACAGAAAGGTAGTAGCCAGTTGAACCATAAGGGGTAGAAATGACCACACCGTCTCCTATTATCTCTTTATCAATCTTTCTATCATTTACAAAAACCTCATATCTTATTGCCTTTCTTGGGTCGTGGTTGTGAACAATTATTTCGTTGAGGCCAACGATTCTTTTTCCTTTATAAATAGATTCTAATTTTATTTCTTTTTCAACAGAATATTCTCCTTCTAAAACTTTTCTCAAAATTTCTTCATTCGGCAAATCAGCACACTTTTTGCAAATTTTACTTTTCTTTAATGCAAATTTTGGAATTCCAGGAAATTCATTTTCAGCTTTCATAAAAGTTCCATCACCACCATAGCTTGCGACCACCTCTGGATTTTTATCTACAATTTTAAAACCAACCTTCTTGGCCAATTTTTCTATCCCCGCAGTTTCTTTTCCAAAGATTAAGAGTTTCATTTTATTTATTTTCTCGCAAATCTTTTCTTACTAATTCACGTGACTTTTCATTATCCATAATACCAAGTATTTCTGCATGTGCCAAAATCCACCCAAACCACCTTGCAGCTTTTCCAGAATCATTAAAAGTCTGCATTTTTCCCATCATCCAAAGTAAATGTGCTGGTATATTTCCTAAATCTTCCTTTGATTTAACTTTCGGGAATTTCTTTTTTAACCTTTCTGTAATAAATTTCGTTGCGTTTGGATAGTGTTTGTATTTCATAATTTTCTCGCTTAATTTTATATTTTATGTTAATATTTTTTTATATCGGAGTGTAGTGTAACGGTAGCATTCGTGCTTTGGGAGCATGCGATCCGGGTTCGAATCCCGGCACTCCGACAAGATAAATAATAGCACAGCTATTATTTTTTTGTTTGAGTGAGTAAGCAAACTACTTTGCTTACGTCCGGGATTCGAAAAGGTTCTCCCCTATTTTTAAGCAATTACTATTGCGATAAAATGGGAAACCTGTACTGAAACTGTAAGTTTCGAAATTCCCGGCGCCGGTTCGTCCTTTTAAAATACCGTTTCCATAGGTATTTTAAACGTTCGTACAACGACCGAAACTCTTAGCACTCCGACAAGGTAATTATTTATCTAATTTCTCAACCTTCAATGGGTTTGTTCCACTTGCTTGGTCAATAAAATATGTGTAATTATTTTTACCATCTGTAAATGTGAAACTATGCCAATTGGATGATATGTAAGTTATTGTTGTCGAAGCGTTAACATCCATAACTTTTTTATCTTCATACCATAGCGATTTATCATCTCTACCTATTGAACCTGGCCAATATATCTGGTCCTCGATGGTTTGAAAAGTTTTATTATCTGCACCATTTAAAATGCTATCTTCATAATATACGTTTGAAGAATCAGTGCCATATCTGTATTGGCTGTCATTACTTCTTTTGAAGGTTGATATATCTGCTATATTTTTAGCATCAAAAATTCGAAACATATATTGTCCATAGAAATCGCTTTTTTCAATCCAAAAAGTTTTTACACCGTCTGTAACCAAGTTAGGGGTTTTTTCTTGATAGATTAATTTTGATGGGTTTAAACCTACAAGCTCTCTTATATATATTCCATTTTTTGACCCTATATTTTTAAAAATTATGTAGGTATTAATATCACCCGTAAAAAATGTGCTATCATTTTCAGAATCGGCACACACTGAATCTGAAATTTTTGTCTTTTTTCCATTCACTATAAGGGAACCATCAGTCGAAGGGTAGTAATATAACGCATTACACTTTTCCAATCCCTCTTTAAAATTTTGGAAAGAAATTAAACCTGTTTGTGGGGAAACATAATAACCGACATTTTCATACAAAAAATATTCACCAAAATCATCACTGCGCAAAAATCTTACTTTATCAAAATCTTTTGTCGCAATTAGGTGTAATTTTATTGGGTACCTAGTGTAACCTATTGTTGGATATTTATCATTAAACTCCGCAGCGTATATACAGTGTGGTGTTAAAAAAAATGGTGAAATATTCAAAAGAAGATTGTCTGGGGCACTAAGAAATGATCCATCTGCAACTCCAATACTTGAAAAAACATTATACGTATCGGCACAAGTGGATGGTTCTTCCGTCATTGATTTAATTAAATCGTCATTTGATCTCCAAAAATTCTTAAAGGAAGTGGTAGTGCTATTTTCTGGCGATATTTCTAAATTATAAATTGGTACATAGGAATTTGAACTACCTAATCGCATAAATCCTTTTTCGGAATCCGTTAATGTCGTGCCCTCGATGATATTCTTAGATGTAATGTCCTCCTTAACATTAATTATGCTTTTGGTATTTAAAAAAAATATTATTAAGATTCCAATGCCTAGTACTAATATAACTATACCAATATATTTTAGTGTTTTCATAAATTTTAAATTTTAATTTTCTTTAAATCACCTGGCCCACCATATGTATAATTAAATTCACCATCAGTAAAATGTAGACCTCTATCAGTCCATTCACTACTAGTTGAAAATGTTATTTCGGTTGTTTGAGCAACATCCATGATTTTATTATCCTCTGACCACAATGCATTATCATCCCTACCTATTGAAACCGCATATCCTTCAAAACCACCTGGTTCATCATATAAAACTTTAAATGTTTTACTATCGGCGCCAACAATAACTTTACCTCCATAATATACATTTACTGAATCAACAGCGTATTGTGGCCCCAGTTCTTTATAGGTAGAAATGTCAGCAATATCTACTTTATCAACACTGCTCCAAAATGTTCCATCCGCTCCATTTCCTGCATCTATTCTGACTGTATTTACTCCATCAGTATATAAATTTGAACCAACTTTTGTTGTTTTTGCTGGATTTAGACTTGGGAGTTCATTTACCTCAATACCACCAGAATTTTTTGTACCAAAAATATAATAAGCCTTAGTATCTCCTTTGAATAATCCATTTTCGACATCTCCACTACATATAGAATCAGGAACTTCTGTCTTTTTACCTTGGTTTATAATATATCCACCCGAAGATGGATAATATACATATATAGGTCCATATTCGATTTTATTACAATTTCCAACCGCTTCTTTAAAATTTGGGATATCAATTACTCCTTCAGTTGAACTAAGATAGTGGCCCGTATTTTTATATATAAAATAATCGCTTAAATCAGATCCGTTAGCAAATCCACCAGTATAAAATAACGGCTTAAAGGTTGAAAGACTATCTTTTGCAATTAAATTTAACTGAAATGTTTTTTCGTCTCGAGCAACTGAAATATAAATACAGTTTGGTGTTAAGAAAAAACCTTTAGAGTATATTGTCGTACTAGAATTTGAAGAAATATAATATGCGTCTGGACACATAGATGTATTTTCTTTCATAGAATTAATTAGGTCCTTATTCCCCATTGGCCATAAAGTTATAAAAGATGTCGATGAACTATTTTTTGTATATACTTCCAAAATTTTTGGCCACAAATTTAAATCATTTGCAGTACGCATGAAGATATTTTCTGTTAATTCTGGCTGGATATTCGGTTCAATATTTGTTTGATTTTTATTGTAAAAATAAAATGAAAATAAGATAATAAAAGCCAATACTATTATTATTTCGATTATATTGTGTTTTTTCATATATATTATATTACTTTAACGGAGATCGATTTGCAAAGCTGTAATCAGCTGAGCAAAGCGAGTTGTGTTCTGAAGTCCGCGGTGACGGACTCATATACCGTAAAGAAAACCTGGTATTTTAAAATCATGGTTTAATGATTTTAAAATTTTTCTTATGGCTTACTTAACGCCATGTCCTTTTCTAATAACTTTTATCTCCTCTTCATTCTCATCTTCCTTTTTTTTCTTTCCTTCATCACCCATTTCTTTCAACTTTTTTTCTGGAAGTTTAATGAGCTCAATCGCGCGATTATTTAAATATTCTTCAGTATTTAATTTTGGGTCATCAAGGACTTCTTCCAATAGTGCGTGCAAAACAAAGCCGATTTTTGGTCCTGGAACCTCTCTCGTCACTTCCATAAGTTTTTTTCCATCAATTTTTAGCATTCCAACAGAAATCGGCGCCCTTGTCGCCTCTTCAATCATGGCATGATATTTTCTGAGTCGGTACGGATCCTCTTTAGGTCTGCCCATTCCTATTCTGTCGCAAGCTCGCAAGTCCATAAGGTCCCAAACATTATCTTTTCCAACTCTTGCAACAATCCTTCGGACAGCAGACAAACTTATGAGTTCAGTATCAGCAAAAAACATATGTGTTCGCACAAATTTTGTAACTTTTTCAATTATTTTTGAAGAAAATCTCAAATCTTGCAAAATTTTTTCTGTCAATCTTGCACCAACAACTTCGTGTCCATAAAAAGTTGGTTTATTTTCCCCCGCTCTTTTAGATTTTGGTTTTCCTATATCGTGAAGTAGTGCAGCAAGCCGAACTTCAAGAGAAAAATTCTTATCAGCAGCATGTTGTAGCGCTCGAAGTGAATGTTCCCACACATCATATTTATGTGCACCACCTTGTTCCACTCCAATTGTTTTTTCAAGCTCTGGAATTATGTATTTTAGTAAATTAAATTTTCTGCAAGCTTTTATTCCGTCCGCTGGTGTGTCTGACATAATAATTTTCACAAATTCATCACGAATTCTTTCTTTCGCAATTTTTGAAAGCAAACCAGATTCTTCGGCGAGCGCTTTTTCTGTATCTTTATCAATTTCAAAACCAATATAGTTCCCTATTCTTACTGCTCTCAAAATTCTAAGGCCATCTTCTTGAAATCTTTCGTGCGGATTTCCAACAGTTCTAATAATTTTATTTTTTAAATCTTCTTGCCCGTGAAATAAGTCCACAATTTTCCCTTTATAAAAACCTGTCACGAGGTCAGCAGACTTTTCGTGGTCTTTTTTATTTCCATCTCCACCAATTTCAAGTGCAATTGCATTAATTGTAAAATCTCTTCTCTTCAAATCATCTTCGAGTTTATCGCTAAATGTCACACTATCAGGCCTTCTGTTATCAGAATATTTTGCCTCAAGTCTGTAGGGTGTTACCTCAATTACCTTTAATGTTTCGTCAGAAACTGTTTCGTTTACCACACCAACTGTACCATAAACATTTTCATAAAAAGTATCTGGAAAAATTTTAATAATGTCTTCAGGCTTTGCGTTTGTCGTAAAATCCCAATCTTTTGGTTTCATATTTATCAAAATATCACGAACACACCCCCCTATCAGATAGGCTTCAAACCCTGCATCTTTCAATTTTTGTGAAACTTCCAAAACTTCTTTAGGAATTGGACCGAATTCTTCTGAAATCTTTTTCATCTGAGCAATTTTAACAAATTTTTTGATTTTTAACTAATTTAAGAGTATTATGAAACAGATGCGCCTGTGGTGAAATGGATATCACAACAGTCTTCGGAACTGTTGTTGTGGGTTCGATTCCTGCCAGGCGCACACTGAAAAAACACTACATTTTATAGCGTTTTTTCTTATTGTGCGGGCGCCGGGAATCGAACCCGGACCCAATCCTTGGCAAGGACTAGTTCTACCATTAAACTACGCCCGCATTTATCTTTAAGCATTATACACAAAAATATAAAAAAGGAAATAAATTATTTAAAAAATCTACAATTTAGTTTATAAAGTATAAAAACAATTTCAATAATAAAATTAAAATAAAAAAATATTATTTTCACAAAATTTTTTAATTATTATTCAAAGACATCAAAAAGTTTTTATTAGACACACAAGAACATAATTTAATGAAAAAGGAATAATATGTCTTTTTTTACCCTATTAAATAAACGCTTTTTTACCATAAACTGTGGATAACTATGTGAACATGTGAATTAAAGACAGTCTAATAGACTATTGGACTTTTGACGTT
>Ga0209083_1003116_pt1 | contig 14429 bp, 19 predicted proteins | sample AM7aDNAmetaG_FD_184132 | JGI IMG/M metagenome (GOLD analysis project Ga0209083, IMG submission 184132) | Freshwater microbial communities from Finland to study Microbial Dark Matter (Phase II) - AM7a DNA metaG (SPAdes) (version 3) | ecosystem: Environmental > Aquatic > Freshwater > Lake ...
CCATGGTCGGCTCGCTTTGATCTTCGCTGATGGCGGTTTTTCGCATGTGAGCGCGATCCATTATTGGAACAGGGTTGAGATCGTATGCAGGCGAGAGTGACCAGCGGCCGGGTTCCCGCATGAGGAATCCGTGATTGCGAAGGTGGTCGTCATCGTTGCTGGCCAGCAGCGAGAAGACCAGGCGCCGCCATAATTCGCGGAGATCACCCGGGACATCGTTGCCGTATTGGCGGATGCCGTCCGCGAGTTGGGTGTACGCACCCAAGTCGCCGATCGGCAGTCCCAGCACGCTCGCCGCGGAGATAAACGGAATCCGGTTTTGTCCGGCACGATCAAAACGCGTGATGACGGCGACGCTTTGTTTTCCCACTGGTACGAGCCGGTGTTCCGCGACTTGGATGCCCGCCTGACTGGCAAGTGTGAGGGCCAGAATTTCGCCCGCCGCAATGTCCCGCGTGTCGTCAGGTTTGGGAAACTTCGCGATGGCCAGTCGATGTCGCGATATGGCTTTTGCGTCAACACTTTCTTCCGGACCGCGCGTTCGATCAGAACCCGCCCCCAACGGTCTGGACCGCAGTCCTGCATTGCCCCAAAGAGCGTGCTTTCGTGATGCGGGCCGCGTTGCAGCGGCAGCGCGGTGGGGTCGATGGCAAACGCATCCGCGCGCTGGAGCCAGTCGAGCGCATACTCAAATGAAACCGACGCATTGCGTTCGGCTGCATGGAGCCGACCCACAAGATGGGTCTGCCCCTGCCAATCGATATGCACTTCGAAGCTCATGGCCGTGGGCGGCGGATGCGTTGCGGGAGACGACGTTCGTCGAGGCTGAGCCCAAGTTCGTCGCGACTCGGCGCGGCCAGGTTGGCAAGACGGTCATGCAGCTTAAGAATGAATGTTGCCGTCGCCAAAGTGCCGAGGGCAACGGTCGGGTCGCCCCGCTCCAGTCGCCAGAGCGTATCGCGGCTCACGAACAGCCGCGCCGCCATATCACTCGTGGCAATGCCGCGCTTGCGGCGAGCCAGCGCGAGATCGCGCCCCAGCGTGCGGAGCGCCTGCGCCGCTGGCAAGGGGATGGAGCTAGTTTTAGACATGGGGGTAGCGTCCTGTATTGCCGACAGTAAGTCAAGTAATGTCTTTTTTATCGGACGCTATTCTATAATCCCCGGACCGGACCGGGTTGGTAAAAAGCTGGGGGGCGACGATTTCAGCCGCCGGCGGCGGTTGCTCGTGAAACCATAGTAAAATTATCGGCTCGCAGCAACGCACAGCCATTCGAACATTCGGGACCGCTTTGTTTTGGAGTGGGCGAACTGGCCAGCGCTTTACCGTTTAGTGCGCCCGATGCCAGCCCGCGGAACAGCGGCGACCAGTCGCCGCACTCCAAAACGAAGAAAAGGAATCGGGTCACCGCCGGGCGCCGCCGTTGGTTGGGGGGGCAAACAAAATTGACGCCCCCGCCGAATCTGCTTACGCTGCCAGCATGAAAAGTTACCGGAAAGAACTGTGGTTCGACATTCCCACGCGGCGGGCATTTATCAACATCACTCCGGAGGTGGAACGGTGCCTTCAGGCCAGCGGCATTCAGGACGGATTGCTGTTGTGCAATGCGATGCACATTTCCGCGAGTGTCTTTATCAATGACAACGAGTCCGGCTTACACCAGGATTTCGAGCGGTGGCTGGAGAAATTGGCACCGGAGAAACCCTACTCGCAATACGCCCACAATGGGGCGGAAGACAATGCGGATGCGCATCTCAAACGCACCCTCATGGGCCGGGAAGTGGTCGTGGCTGTGACCGCGGGTGAACTGGACTTTGGCCCATGGGAACAGATTTTTTACGGCGAGTTCGACGGCCACCGCCGCAAACGGGTTTTAGTGAAGATCATCGGGGAATAACGCAGCGGTCCGGAAAACCAGCGACGATGTGACCGGCGGCAATCGACGGTTTGCAAGGGGCGTGCGGACGGCGACAGGCGGGACGCCTGTCCCACTAATGGAACTACGGTTTGACCAACGCCAACAGACTGCTCACGACTGACGCCATCGCGGTCGGACTACCGGTCACCACCGCGGCGCCCAACGCGACGAGCCCCGCGGCAACTGCCAAAACCTGCTTGAACTCTTGCAGCCTCTGAATGGCTTGGGTCGCCATGGCTGTCGCTTGCTGGATGTCCGCCAAGGATGGCTGGGTTGCCGCCAACTGCACGCCCACAGCGGCGGTAATGAGATTTTGCGAATGATCCAAGATCGCGTATTCAGTGTCGGTCAGCTCCCGCCGCTGGCTGGTCGCGAGCGCATCCCAATGGTCGAGCTGGTACTGGCCCACGGCCAGCGCAGCCTCCTTAAAAAGTTTGGCGAGCGCCAGCGCATCCAGTTGGGTGATTGGGGTCATATTGGCTACGACTTCAATGCCTCAATGATTTGGCGGAGTTCAGCGGCGTATAGGCGGGCGACCGCGAGGGTCGCTTTCCAAGTGCTTTGTTGGAGGGCCACGGCCAGTTCCTGGTGGCCTTGGGCGAATTTTTTCAGGCCGGCGATCAGGGACCGGGCATTCGCCGCCTTGGTCGCGAGTCCCTGTTCGTACTGATCTGCCAACACGGCAATGAGCTGCGGAAGACCGGCGATCCCCTGGTCGACCACGGAACGCCGGGCCCGGCCGGCCACCAACTGGGCAAACATCCCCTGCTCCCCGGCCAAACCGGTGAGGTAACTGTCGACCACGACCGCCAGTTGGGTCGTGGCGGCTTGCACGCTCGGGTTGTACGTGAGGATGAGCTGTTTGATTTTGGCGGCTCGATAAAGGCTGGTCCCCCAGCGGAATCCAATTTTGAGGGCCGCAGCGTAGGCGGCGGTCTGCGAGGTCGTCGCAAATTTTCCGGCCACCAGATTTTTATTCAGGGCGGCCACCTCCGTGTCGTACGCGCTCAGATCATCTGCCGCGAGGGCACCCAGTGCCTGCCCATAGGCTTGCAGCACTTGCTGCGCTTCCAAGAATCGCCGGGCATCGTGCTGGCGCTGCGCGATCTGCGCCGGGCTGACCGAGGCGCCCGGTTGTCCGTAGAGCTGCTGGCGGGTCAGGCTGAGGGGATAATCTTTGGCAACCGCCGGGTCGCCGACCAGTCCGCTGGCATTCAAGCCAAAGTCCGCCACTGGTTTGAGGCTCGTGCAACCGGTACCGGCCAAAGTGGCCCCGAGGAGGATCGCGAAAAGCAGACCGCGAAGGCAGTCGTGGCAGAGGCGAAACGAAAATGACTGTTTTGCCGCGGTGTGATTGACGAAGAAATGTTTCGTGGCGGCGGGCACGCGCTGAGTATTCGTCGCGCCGCCTGCCAGAGTCAAGCATCGGGTGGTTGTATTTTCGGAGCCAGCGGTCGGGAGACCGCAACAGAAGGAACGACGCGGTCTGGAGACGGGCATCGAACAGTGTGAGAGGTAAGACGCTGGGCCGACTCCGACAGTCGCCCAAGAAACGATTGCCAATTGCCGGGAATCTGCCAGAGTTTGGGAGTGACACGTCCGGGTTACAATCAGGAGGATGGATTATGAAATGGAATCGTATCAGTGTAATCGCAGTCGCGGTAACAGTCGCGGTGCTGGTCGGCACGTGGGCGGTCGCGCAGACCCCGGCTCCCGCTCCCGCGCCAACCCAAACGACAAGCGAAGATCCGCGGATTGGGAAGATTCTTGAGCAAAATGCGCGGATTCTGAAAAATCAGGATGAGATACTCAAGCAACTGGCGGAGATCAAACAGGAATTGACGGTCTTGAAGTTTCGGACGCATTAAGCCGGACTGATTCATATTCTTGGAGGGCGAGGCTCCTGCCGAGCCGTTCCCGGTGGCGCGCCAGACGCAGGGGACGGCTCACCCTCCAAGCTGGAACTTCGCCCGCCCGCGGGAGGTGAACCCGCCTGCATCGTGGAACGGGCAATTCGCGATTGAATAGTTGAATGTGGATTCAGACCTGACCCTGCGGAGCTTCGCTCGACAAAAGTCGTTTTTTTGCTATATTTCCCTTATGGCGATGGAATTCAACCTTCGGTATCGCGTAATACGCGCTGAGTCCAATCATACGAGCCAGCGCCGAGTCAGCGAACAGAACGCATTTACACTCATTGAGACCATGGTGGCGACCGCGGTCTTCGGGATTGCTGTGGGGGTCTGCATTCTGAGCTTTAGTCTGGGGATGCGAATCGTTGGTACTGCGGCGAATCAAATGGACGCCCTGCATGACGCTCGCAATCAAGTGGAAATGTTGCGTACGAATCATTTCACCAACGTGGTGTTCACTGCCGGGACATACGCGCTTTCCAACGCGAACTACGTCGGCAACTACGTGGTGAGCAATGTGGATTCCTGGACCAAAAACATTACGGTGAACATCGTGTACGTGAACCGGATTCGTGGAGGGAAATCGACCAATACCCTCATCACCACCCTCACCAGCTCGCTTCATCCATGAACACGCCACAAAAAAATGTGCGTCGGCCCGCTACGGGATTCACCCTCGTGGAACTGATGGTTGCGACGGTGCTGGGCAGCTTGGTTGTTTATGGTTCGCTGGTGCTGTTCGTCACCTTCATTCGTTTCTACAACACCACCACGCTGATGCGCAACACCGCGAGTGCTGCCAGCTTGGCATTGGAACGCATGATCGTCGGTGTCGGTACCAACGCCGGCCTGCGCGAGGCGGTTGCTGCCACCGTTACCTACTCGAATACGGCGAATGGTTGGCTTCTCACCTACAACACAAACCTTTTTTATCGGTATGTGGCCAGCACCCAAAGTATTACGAATGATTCAGGAAAGCTGATCTGCACCAATGTGGCGGCTTCGAGCGTCACTTTCTTTACAGGCGGAGCGAGCACCAACGTAATCAATACCAATGCCTGCCGAATTTCGATCACCGTTGCCCAGAATGCAGGAGGAGACACGTGGACAAACACTTTCATCACGCAGGTCCAATTCAGGAATTAAAACGACGATGATCTCTTATCGGCAAGAACGAATATCGAAAGGAGACTGACAGTGAAAACTTTACTTAAGGTCTGCCAAAATACCGGGGGATCTGCGCTCCTCACCGTCGCCATCCATCTCTTCATAGGGATCGCCATGGTTCTGGTGATTCTCGATCTCGCCAATAATCACAGCCGAATCGCCGCAAAACAGGTCACCTTGGACCAAGCCATGTACGTCGCCGAAGGGGGACTCGAACGCGGCGCCCGTTACATCGAGTCCAACATGGTGGCACTTGTCACCGCGACCGGCACAAATACTACTGGCAGTGGGACCATCGGGAACGGCACCTATGCCTATTCCATTACCCGAATCAATAACAACCTTTTCAGCCTCGTCTCCACAGGCACGGTCGGTACAATCAGCCGGGTGGTCAGCATCCTGCGAATCTACCAACCAACCTATGCGGAATTCGCGTTGTGGAGTCACCAGAACGGGGCCATCTATTTCATCAATGGGGAAGTGTTCACCGGGCATGTCCACGCCGATGACAAACTGTACTTCGACGCGTCCGGCGGCGGGCCGATCTTCCACGGCCTTGTGACCTCCATGTCCGGCACCTACAGTATGCAGAATGGAAGTCTGAGCAGCATCGAATTCGACCAAGGATACAACTGGAATTCATATCAGGGCCAAATGGCGAATGTGGATTTCAATTCCGCGGCTGCGTCATCGTTAAAGAGTATCGCCACATCCGGCGGGTTGGTGCTGTCCGGCAACAGCACGATCTCGTTTGGCGGGAGCACTGTGCAAATCACAAATCCCACCCGCGGCTGGACCAACCATGTCTACACCCCCCCGAATGAAGGGATCATTTACGTCGCGAACAATGGGTCGGTCACCGGCAGCAAGGCCGGAACGGTAATTTTAAACGGGGGGACAATCAGTGGCAGGCTTTCAATCATTGCGGAAAACGACATCACCGTCCTTGGCAGCATTTTGTACAACAACGATCCACGCCTTCATCCCACCTCCACCGATGCCCTGGCATTGATCAGTCAGGATGACATTAGTGTGGGCACCACGGCTCCCAATAATCTCGAAGTGGATGCGGCGATCATGGCGACCGGCACCTCCGGCGACGGCAGCGCGGGTAGCTGGGGAGTCATCAATTACGACTCCGGCTCGTCGCGTGGCACTTTAACGGTCTATGGTGGCATTGTCCAAAACGTTCGGGGAGCTGTCTGCACATTCAACGGCTCAACAGTTTCGACGGGGTATCAAAAACAATATAGTTACGACTCCCGGTTTCCGACTGCGCCACCACCGTACTATCCGGTGGTTCTGGGCTTGGTTCGATTTGCCAACTGGCAGGAGGGTCCGAAACAATGAGGACGACATCTCCCCCTCTGGACTCGTCTGGCAGATTTTGGCTGATTTTCCTGGCAGTGACGATTCTGGCTGGTGTTGCAGTCGTGATCTATAGTTTCTTCCCAAATCACTTGGCCCCTTCGAGATTGCCGGCACGCACCCCCGCAACCGTCAATGCCGAATCAACTCCACCGCCAGTCACTCCCAATGAATCGTTTCCGGAAGTTTCATTTCCTGAGTCGAATTTTTCCCAACCGATCACCCCTGAAGGCAAGGCGGCACAGCTGAAAGTGATGATCAATCAACAGGCCGACTATCTACTTGACCTGCACTCCAAGTACCCCAAAACTTCCAGTCTAGCCACGCCTGAACAAGTCGAGGAAATGCGAAAAAGCGGAAGAATTGCACAGTAGCTAGAGCTTGTCCCCTGAGCGCGGGACTGCGTAGGTTCCGTCTGATCAGCACCGTTTGAGATGTCGTAAGCGAGGCTGAATTTCTACCTTCAGGGGTGCCACTATTGAAATTTGAAATTGGTGGTGACTTGGACAACGACTGGTCCGTTGGTCGCAAAAGAAACCAAGCGATAGACTCCCCGCATGTCCTGGAGGAACTGGTTCACAGCCGCGCGGCCATCCTGATGTAATTGAACATAATTGGCGGTGGATTGGAAACCCCAAATTGAGAAAAAATAAGTCGTCATGATGCCGCTCATCAATATAAAGAGAATGGCGACGGCAATGAGGAGTTCCGTGATGATAAAACCGGCCGTGGGGCGGGGCAGCCGGAAGACCTCGCGGCTCGGTCACACCAAGGGCGCGGTCTGAGACCGTCGCCCAACAACAGACCGACGCCCAACAACAGACCGACGCCCAATGGCGACCGCCGGTATAATTGTTGAAGGGCGAGGCTCCGCCCGAGCCGCCCTGCGGCGTTCGCTTCTCGCCTACGGAGACTGCGGGCCAAAATTCTGTACCGCCGGTGTGGGGACGGGCACCTTCGTCGTGTCGGCCTTCGCATCGCCGGGAACAGGGATTGGCGAACTGGGGCTGGGCGTACTCGGACGGACGGGCTTCAGATCGGCCGGGCGGGCCGTGTCGTGCGGCATCCAGCGGTCATCGGTATAAACCGGTTCGATCGGCGGTTCGGTCACAGCCTGGCTGGCAATGGGCACATCGTTCGCCCGGATAATTGTGGGAGTCAGGAAGATATAGAGGTCGCGCTTCATTTTGCTGAAGCTCTTGCTGCGGAAAAGATTGCCGAGCCCGGGGATGCTGCCCATCAGCGGCACCTTGGTGTAGCTGTCGGAAGTGTCTTGGCGCGTCATTCCACCAATGGCGAGGGTATGGCCACTTTTAATCAGAACCGTCGTCTGAGCGTTTCGCGTATCGACAATCGGGATTTGGACGGAAGTTCCACCGCCGCTTCCCAACGAGGCGAAGCCGTTCTGGCTGCTCGCTTCGGGCGCGACTTCCAAGGTGATAAATTCATCCAGGTTGATCCGGGGGGTGACATCCAGCGTGATCCCGATGTTTTTATAGGTGAAGCCACTGATCTGAAGTGCGCCGATGGTTGAATTATACTGAAATGACGGAATTGGGTATTCCGTGGAGATGGTGATTTTGGCAAGCCCATTATCGGTGGTCACGACCCGGGGGTTCGCGAGCAGTTCCGTGTCGACATCCTGGCTCAAAAACGAAAACATCACCTGGGCTTCGCCCGCATCGAAGATGGTAGTGGGCATCGACCAGGGCCCCCCGGCAAGACTTTTTGAGAACTCGAGCGGGGCGGGATTCCCGCCGGTGGTGGTGGAACCGGTGTTTGATTTTATGGCAGTCGACGGATCGGCGCGGCGGATCCCGATATTGTGATTCAGGAGTGATGAACTCCAGTTCACGCCGATATCTTTCTTCGGGTTCCGGGTACGCTCGACAAATTTGGCTTCGATCTGGACCTGCAATGTCTGGCTATCCAACGCCTTGACCATGGCCTGAAGCTTGGTCAGATTGGAGGGAACATCCGAGAGAATCAGCGTGTTCACGCGCGAATCCACCAAAATTTTCCCTTGCGCAGTGAGGAGCGGAGCGACAACAGTTTTCAGGACATCTGCCTTCGAGTAGCGCAAGACCACGACTTGCATTTCGACCGGTTCAGCTTCGAGTGCGACCCGGGATTGAATCTTAACCAGGTGTTTATAGTTCTTATCTTCGATGTAAGTGTAGCCCTTGGATTCGGCGATCAGCTTCATCGCATTGGTATAAGCCACGTCCTCCAGGTGCACGGTCACGGTCCCGGTGACATTATCGCCAAGGATCAAACTTACTCCGGCCTTGGTTGCCAGGGTGCGCAAGACGGTCTGCAACTCAATATTGTTGTACTCAATAATCACCGCTTCCGGGGCGTCGGGCGTCGCGGCGGGCAAATTGGTATCGTCCACCTTGATCGGAACGGCAGGCGAATTGGTATCGGCTTTGGTCGGAAGGGCGGGAGAATTCGTGACAACTGTTTTCACAGCCGCCGGTGGGCTGTTGGTGAGAGCCGTTTTTCCCACGACTGCAGTGCGATTGGTGCCCTTGGCAGGCAGGGGCGGTTCAGCCCCATTGATGAACGGTACTAACCCAGCCAAAAGAATCGCCGCCAGAAGAATTCTTTGAATCATTTTTAGTTCCGTATTCCCGCATTAGACCTTCGCGAATTATCACCCGCCTGCCGATACAAATCAAGCTGAAAGCGCTGCGATGAAGGATCTTTCCTGATCTTTGCGATCCGGCGCATTTTCTGGCCGCCGTGGTGAATTGGCGCGTCTTTGGGCCGAATGCTCACGGAAGACGCCAGTGACGGCGTCTGCTACACCCGGGCCGGATGGAGTTCGCTGTTTGGCGGCGGTATCCAGACCGCGCCCTCCGGGCGACCGAGCGGCGAGGGTTTTCGCCGGCAGTCTGTTGCGACACAATTATTTTTTGGAGGGCGAGCCTCCCGGCGAGCCGTGCGGAAAGTGAACACAGCCAGACGGCTCGCCGGGAGGCTCGCCCTCCAGTGCACTTTGATTCCGGACGCAACAACGTAGCGTAAATTGAACAGGCGGGATGCCGGGCCGGCGATCAAACTATCGCGGAGCTGGCACAGGCAGATTATCAGCGGAACGCTTCAGCTCGATCTGTTTCCCGCCGACTTCCAAGGTGACACCCGCAAAGGTGATTTTGACGGCTTTGATCTCGATTTTTCCATTGTCAGTTTCGATGATCAGGGGCTTATTCAGACTCAAGACCCACCCATTGACAATTGCGGTAAGGTGATTGGTCGACCCTAGGAACCCATCGAGATGAAACGATGTCGGTTCGGCAACGGCCTTCGGTCCGGTCGGCACCGCCGTACTCGTGCCGGGATTAAAGAATGGATCGCGGACTGCGGTTGGCTGATACGTCGAACTATTGAGGCGGGGCGCAAAGTCACTGTTCGTGAGGACGACCGGTGCCGCAGTGCCTGCCAGTCCGCGACTGCCAACGGCCAACAATATCGCAAGCAAGAATCCGCGGAAAGCCCCTCGGGCTCGGGCGCGACACCTTAGAGCTGACTGTAACCCGCGGAGCGGCGGGCTGGGACAGCCCGCCCTACCGAGGTCAACTGCATCGTTCCGGCTCAGTCTGGAACACCGCGGCAAAATGAGGTGACAGTTCATGATTTAGAGTCGGTCTTCGCTGGAGCGGGGGCCGCGGGGGCCGCCGGAACAGGCCGAATCAGCAGTGCCAAATCGAGTGTGACCCGGTGGATGGTGGGCGCATCGGTTGCTGCGATATTCAGCGACCGAATCTCCCCTTCTGGGAAATGATTTTCAAGGGTTTGAATAAACGTTCCAATTTGGTCGTAATCACCGGTAAATTCAAGATGGGTGACAAAACATTGGCGCATGGGTTTTCGGGAGTGGGGAACGACCGACCCGGGCTGGATGATCATGTTCCCCACCGGCTGGGATTCGGCCAGTTGGCTGATCTCACGGATCACCCAGGCAAACTGGTCACCACTGACCATGGTGGCTTCATGCGTCTCAATGAACTGCTGCATTTTGGCCCGCACACCCGCAGTCTGAGCCACCATGAAAGCCAATCGTCGGGCACTCAGAATATCGGTCTTGAGTCCTTCGATCTTGGCCTGGTTCGCCTGATAAGATTCCCACTGTGCAAAGTCATAAAACCAAACCACTGCACCATTGAGAATCAGTGCGCCAACAACCAGCAGCATCAATTGCTTGCCCCGATCACTGTTCAGGAAGTGCGTAACGCTCATGGGTGCGACTCCTTGAACTGGCATTCAAATACAAATTGGCCGGTGATCGGGCCGCCGCGTTCCGCCGGGCCGGAAACCCGCGCATACGAGCGCAGCTTCACCAGCTGGATCTGCGCGCTAAAGAGCGGATCGGATTCGAGGATCCGCCGAAAATTAGCGAGAGCATCTTCAGGGTGCACGCTGACGACCTTGCCGTCAAGCAGCAAGACTGCCAACTGGGCAGCCGGCATTGCCCGCGCGGCAATTTTGGCTTTCACATCGTCCTGACCGGCTTCCGGTGCGGGAGCGGGAGCGGCCGGCGCCCGGGCGACCGCAACGGTCGTCAAAGTCAGCCGCGCAATTTGAATATAATCAGGAATCAGGTCTTTGATCAAAGCCAGTTGCGGCGCGCACAACCGCCGGGATTGATTGAGCTCGATTAAATCGTCGGTCCATTGTTTGAGGGAGAGATAGGCCCCGACGCTCCCGCTGGTCTGCTGTTTTTCCAACTCATGCAATTTGGTCTCGGCGACTTTCATGGCCACCTGGCTGCGCATGGCCAGTCCGGAAAAGACCCCACCAACAGCGACCACCAACGCCAGCACCGCCGTACTAATCGCAATCATTAATTTAACCGGGTCCCGGGCCCGCGCCTGCTGGGCCAGTTCTTCTTCGACTAATAAATTGATGATGATCGACTTCACGCCCGCCACTCCGAGAGACGCGCCAGTGCCACACCGACCGCGGCCGCCAGCTCGGGCGCGACCACCGCAAGTTGCGCCTGATCCCCCCGCGTTGCGGTGGTATCCAGCCGATCGAGACAGTTCCAAACTTCAATCCGGATCCCGACTTCCAAACCCAGAATCTCCAAAATCTTTGGCGAACCGGCCACCCCACCACAGGCCAACGTTCGGTTAATGCGACAATCGTGCTGCTGATCGAAGAAATCAATCGAGGATCGAAGCTCGCGCGCCAAGGGGGAGATTGCAGTCTGCACCAACTTCTGAACGGTCTCCGACATTTCAAGTTTTTCGGCTTCGGCAGCCGGCAGGTCCAACCCCAGTTTTTGTGCCAGGTGTTCAGTAATCTGCAGGCTGCCGAAATACATGACATGGGTAAATGCCAACTGGCCACGCCAGAGAAAATTCATGGAAGTCGTCCGGGCTCCCAGATCCAACAACAAGATGGCCTCTTTTTGACAGAGTTCCGGCTCGGTTGCCAGCAACCCATTGACGACCGTAAGCGTGGACAGTTCAATGGCGAGCGGCCGCACCTTGGCGGCCATTAGCACATTGCGATACCACAATACATCCGGGCGGGTCGCAGCCCCCACCAGCAGTTGCATTTTGTTATTTTTTGGCGCTGGCGGGGCAGTCCCCACCGCGCTCTGTTCCGTCAGGTCAATGTAATAGTTACTGAGATCACGGTGAAGAAAGCGCGCACTATTGAGTTGAAGCGCCGCCCGTGCTTCGGGTAGCGGCATCCGTGGCAATTCGACCTGGCAAACCACCGTGCCGATGGGATTAATGACAGCAAAGGCACACGAGTCCGGAGCACTTAAGGCACTAAAAAGCTCCGCAACCACGGCAGCAGCGGCAGAGATATTTTCGGACTTGCCAGGCGTGAATGGAAAGGGGCGCACAGCGAAAGCTTCCAACTTGTACTTGAACGCCGTGTACGTGCTATTACTATTCGTGGCCGCCAACGTCTGCGCATCGGCAGATTTCAACTTCAACGTCGTACTCACGCGTTGAAACAAAACTCCCCGGACCTGACTTGTGCCGAAATCCAGTCCGACTGCCCACTCGGATTTTGCTTTTTTGTTTCGTCTGAAGAGCATCGCAATTATCTAGCTAACGGCCACTGCCTGAAACGACACCGGTCCAAACACCACTCCGGTTGGTGGCGCGGTGTTTGTCGGGCAATTGTTCCACCACTACTCTCCATGGCATTGGAAGGATAACGACTTTCGGCTTGAACAGCCAGCGAAAAAACTCGCACCCGCGGTTGAGGGCGCATCGCGGCACTGCCGCCATTCCTCTGCCTCGGCCGGTAGCGCCCTTCCGGGCGCGACCGGTGGACGTGAATCATCGGGGATCGCGCCCGGCAGGGCGCTCCGACGGCGGCAGTGTCAGATGCGCCCCTGCGCGGGGTGCAATTTAAGGTTTTGATTCTGCTGAAAAACCCCGACTACCCATCGACGCAGCCTGAAGGCTGGACACCCAACGCGCGGAATCTCGAAGAAACCGAGCGTTCGGTGTCCACGTTTTAGCGTGTCCGCAGGGTTTTTCAGCGGAATCAAGTCTTGGGCAATCAAGCCGGTGGAGGCCGACTCTGTGAGTCGGCGTCTGTCCCCGCGCCGCTTCGCAGCAGCGGCCGACAAACAGCCGCCCAAAAGTTCGAACTGCCCCCCCGGCACGGCTGGACTCGGAAACGTCACACAAGATCCTTGCCAAATGAGCGACAAAAAAAGAAGACAGGGAACCCTGTGGGCCCCTGTCTTCTTTTGTGCACGGGCAGAAAAACTGCCCATCCCACAATCGTGTGGGTTCCGGATCGCTTAGTACTGACCCCAAGAAATGCCGACACCACTCAAAGCAGTCTTGGTGGTCGCACTGATCGCTATTTGGGTTGGGCCAACCACTGTATAGGCGTAGGGATTACCCAGAATATCGTTCGTCGGCCAGGTGCCTTTCAAATACAAGGCGGCGGCAGTCGAACTAATCTGGTTGCCATTGATTTGACCCGTCTCCAGCGCCCACTGGTCGATGGCCGCATCGGCTTGCCGTGCATCATTAACAATCCGGTAGCCTTGCGACCGCATGCGCGACCGCTGCAAACCTGGAACCGCCAATGCCGCCAACAACCCGATGATCGCCACAACGATCATAATTTCTACCAAGGTAAACCCGGACATACTCCGCTGATTATTTCGTTTCATATTCATGTCTCCATTCTTATGTTTTACATCTGCACTAACGGACTATTTTACCACACCTTCTTGGAATTGCAAATCCAAGAACCTCGCCTCGTCGATCGAATTTTCGTTACCATTCCGTCTGCCGCCTCGACATTACCGGAGCCTGATTAGTAAGCCCCCCAATCGATGCCCACTCCACTCAAGGCAAGCTTGGTGGCGGCACTGATCTGCACCTGCGTGGGTCCAATCACCGTAAAGATGTAGGGATCCCCCAGCACATCGTTGGTCGGCCAAGCCGCTTTCATGTAGGTGGCCGCACCGACCGTATTAACCGGCATGCCGTTCTTCTGACTCGATTCGATGGCCCACTGATCAATGGCATGATCCATTGCACGCGCATCGTTCACGATCCGCCCCCCTTGGGACCGCATCCGTGACCGCAGAAACCCTGGCACCGCCAAGGCCGCCAGCAACCCGATGATCGCCACCACAATCATGATCTCTACCAACGTGAACCCGGACTGATTCAGTTGATCCTCACGCTTCATGGTTTCGGTCCCTTCGTGTTGCCGTTGTCATAAACACTATCTCCGACGATTCACGAACTCACCCGCCTGATCGGCCGGTGGCGGCTTCCAACCGCCCACCACCGGCCCAACTGAGGCAATACTTCACCAATTATAGCCGCGCCACTACTTAGTAATTCGCCCAGTCGATGCCCACACCACTCAACGCGGTCTTGGTCGCCGCGGCAATCTGCACCTGCGTCGGCCCGACCACGGTAAACTCATACGCATCCCCCAGCACGTCGTTCGTCGGCCATGTGCCTTTGAGGTACTGAGAGGCTTTGACGGTATCCACCGGCGAGCCATTCTTCTGGCCGGTCTCGATCGCCCACTGGTCAATCGCGTGATCCATGATC
>Ga0209083_1003119_pt1 | contig 14417 bp, 14 predicted proteins | sample AM7aDNAmetaG_FD_184132 | JGI IMG/M metagenome (GOLD analysis project Ga0209083, IMG submission 184132) | Freshwater microbial communities from Finland to study Microbial Dark Matter (Phase II) - AM7a DNA metaG (SPAdes) (version 3) | ecosystem: Environmental > Aquatic > Freshwater > Lake ...
AAATTTTAAATTAAATAAATATATTTGTAACCACTTCATAACATGGGAAATCTCTTTGAAAAAAACAGCAACTCCGATGTGGTCAATTTGGACCGGCCTGAGGTGGTCAGTTTGTCCGGCTTTTGTAATAAGGCATAAGGGACGCTCAATAATTGGGGGGACCCTAAGGAAACATAACCTGTTCCCGGATCAAGTTCCACTTCAAGATATTTTTCTCCCGTGTTCCAGGGTATTGAAGTGAAGTCATTATACGGCGTGACTGCCGTTCCATTGCCAATTTGCAGGTTTACAAGTCCAAAAGTATTGGTAGTTGCTGCCTGAGTTTCTCTGTATAGTATAGTTCCCGCGGATGTAATATCATGAATGGTCAGGCGGAACGTCACCGCCTGGTTGGCTATAACTGCACCTGAATTGTTGCGGCAAACTGCCTGGTAATTGAATTTTTGCGGTGCCTGCGCAAAAACCAGCAATGCAGAGAACAGCATCACTGTTACAAAAATTGCTTTTTTCATAATGATTTGATTAGACTATAAATGTACATCACAAATAAAAATCTTCCAAATAATTTTGTAGTAAATTCTAGTAAACATAAAAAAAATTAAACTAATGGGTGTTCGGTGCAGGTAGAGTCAGAAAAAAATCATTGTCTGTGAATTAGCTAGAATCACCCTTGGTATTTTGGTTGCCAATATTGAGAGATGGCCAAATTTAAACAAGGGAATTTGGTAGAAACATCCGGCACTTCCAAACAAGGTGAGCTAATAGAACTTTTTATTCCTTAAATTTTTACTAAAATCCTCTGTAAATAGTTTCGGTTTCAGTCCTATGAGGGCTACAAGGGAAAAAGCAGCCTTTAGCTGTTTTTTTAATTATCAGTCATCAATGAGCAGTTGAATGTTGGCTAAACCAAAAACACTATATTTTTTGACCGTAATTGCAAATTATTATAATATTTAACGATTATAACCTTATTTTAGAACTTAACAAAATAAGCCAACAAGCTTAACAGTACAAGCACTGCTCCTGTAATCCTTTTTTCATGATGCTCAAGGTAGTGCGAATTCAATCTGCTGACTCCTTTCAATCCAAGATAAACTAAGGTAAGCATGATAAATAATGTCACTGATAAATAAACTATGGAAACGGTAAAGATTCCCGGCCAGCCAATGGTGCCGGCCTGAAAATAATAAGCTTCAATTTCGATGCAGGGTGTGAAAAACATTGCCGTACTTATAGAAGTAATTACCGCTATTTTTGATTTTGAATTTTTCACGGGTTCATTGGCTTTATCGAAATGATGGTGATGATGCGATGACTTCAGGTCCAACAACAGATAAATGATGCCAATGACGAGCAATATTAATGGGGCGGCAATTTTTGTAATATAATGATAGCTTGCAGTTAATTTAATTCCCACATAACCAACTATGATCCCAATGATGATCGTACTCAGCGTATGTGAAATTCCAGTAATAAAAGTTGCTAAGAGTGTTTCCCTGTCTGACCATTTTTCGGTTTTTGAAATAGCGATCAATGGAATCCAATGATTGGGAATTAAAGCATGAATTAGGCTTAAAAATAAACTACCAACAAATATCTGCCAGATCATATATTGTCGTATTTATCTTTCTTTTTTGCGATAATAAGATGGACCTTAATAAAAAACAACCTGACAAGCGGTTTAATGAGGATTATTTCAAAACCTTCTTCCTTCATTTGCTTTATTATTTTGGATGTGGGCATATCGGCAATGGCTATTAATCCTCCTGGTTTCAAAACACGTATCATTTCTCTGAACGCGGTATTTCCATCGCCTACATGATGCATAGCCAAAGAACTGGTGATCAGGTTGAATTCTTCAGCATTAAAAGGCAGGTGCAAGGCGTCACCACTTACAATTTCAATGTGGTCTGCAACTCCTTCTATCAGGATATTTTTCTCAACCATTTCGCGGGTGTAATTATATTCGAATGTACCCTGCCAGTGATCAAGCCCGCAGATTTTTCCTGTAGTAAGTTTTTTTGCAATACCAATGGTAAGAAGTCCTTTTCCGCAACCGATATCCAGCACCTGTTCACTTCCGGAAAGCTGGAGTTCATCTAACATTCTGTTTCTCATGATAAGTTTGCCGACTCGGCTGCTCCATATACTCATTGATACCACGGATAAAAAACCCAGCACCAAAGTCGCCAATATAATAATGACCGCATGCATTCCTGAACCACTCTCCAGCAGGTAAATTATTATGGTTATTAAAATTGCGCTTATTATTGTCAATGTCCACAATGCCGGAATTAATTCCTGACCGTAATTGGCTTTTTTCTTTCTCATTCTTTATGTTGTAATTCGTTTTTCAATTAAAAAATATACTGCGGTGTTGATAATACCCTCTTCTTTCAGGGTGAAATTGCTTTGTTTGAATAGATTACGCCAGCCCTGGCGTGATGTAAGTGTAAAACACATCAGGTTGAATACTGAAAAAGTGGCACAACCCGGAACAAAAACAATCAGCAAAAAGCGGCTGCCTGGTTTCAGGGTCCGGTGAATTTCATTGAGGGCATCGAGTTTATATTTGCCCAGATGATCCAGCATAAAACTGCTGATGGCAGCATCGAAAAAATTATCCGCGAACTCCATTGCTGTGACATCGCCGGTGATGATATTCACCCTGTCGGATATGCCTGCAATGTTCAGGTTTCTTTCCAGAAGAGTTTTCCCGCCATTCTCAATATAGTCACTGTCGAACCTGTCGAACGAAGTTATAGTTCCGGTTTTCATTATTTTACTCAGCGCCAGAGTCGTTCTGCCAGAACCACATCCGGCATCAAGAACATTTGTATTGTCTGAAGCGAACAGATCGACAAAAGGCAATGTCATATAATCCTGCATTTTAGATGTTCTCAGGGTGAAATTCCCTGCCCAGAGGTTAATAGAAATGATGAATAAAATAAGAGAAATCCATATCAGATCTGTGTCATACAAATAAACCCAGACGGAGGAGATCATAAAAATGATTGCAGCCATCCAAAACATATTCATCCAGCCAAATGACCAGCCGAAGTAATACTTCCCTCCCATTTTCCGAAGCTTCCGTTTTTCAAAGAGCAAATATTTCAGTTTCTGAGGGGATATCAGGTAAGCAGAAATCAAAACCACACCTGCAATTACAAGATGTGCCAGTGCAAACAGTAAAACAGCGCCCGAAACGATTTTTAACTTAGGCAGGTGTATATATATCATTACTGCCAGAATGATACCTGCAATTCCAACCATCCACGGATGTCCGTGACCTTTTCCTTTTTTGTTGTTACTTTTCATCAGTTTAAATATTAATTAATAAAATCAAGTTACAGATCCGTCAATGCTTGACACAGGAACGGATGAACAGTGGAATTTTCAGGAAGGTCTGACAGGAATAAGGATTTCCCTTTCAATTTGCTCAGAAGGTTTATCGGCCGGATTAACATCAAATAATTCGAAGCCGGTAATATCATTCAATTGGTAACCGGAGGAATCGAGCCACCCGTGTTTGAATAAAATCAAACTTTTAACGATGGCCATAATATTCCCTTTTACCCTGTATGAGGCATAAATTCCCTGTGGTATTTCTGTCATGCCTGCGCCTTTCAATAAACCGGGATTTGATGGCAATGTTATTCCTGCCCTGTACCTGCATTTGCTTAAAGGAGTGATAAAAGGGATGTCCAGGAGCATGCCGGTGAAGCGGGTACCCGCATTGATCATCATCCTGGGCATCGCCCAGTTTGTAAGCTCCCTGAAGGCATGAGTGATGGCATCTGGATGTTCCAGACAGGTTGATACATAAGCTACTGTTGTGCCGGCGAATGCTTTGGTGCTGATGTCAACTTTATCTTTCCATTCCATAATTTCAGTTTCTGAAAAATTCCGGTTGTAAAATTCGCTTGAATTGTCGAAAGATATTTTGCATATCTTGCTATCCGTTTTGCAAATCTTGCGAACTTCTCCTGCCGGTACTTTCCGGTATTCTTCAGCAGACATGCCAAAATAGTTCTTAAAAGCCCTTGAGAAGGTGGAAAGGGAAGAAAACCCACTGTTGTCGGCTAACTCTGTCAGGCTCAGAGCGGGAAATACATTCAGGTAGTGGGTAATACGTTCGAGGCGAAGTCTGATGATATACTGTCTGGGTGTTTCCCCGACAAATTCAGTGAAGATACGGTGAAAATGATAGGGGGAATAATGGGCTACCTCCGAAAGCTTTGACAATGACAGATCATCGGAAAGGTTGGTGTGGATAAATTCAAGCACTTTCCTGATATACATTCCCGTTTCTTTATCGTGGTTGGTATGGTGCATGTGGATATCGAAGGAGCGGTAAAAAAAATTATTTTAGAAGTTACTCTTTGCTTACAGACTGTTAATTCAGGCAATTTATTTTATGAGACTGTGTAAAAACTCACCATCCAGTTAATGCCGAACTTGTCGGTCAACATACCGAAGTAGTCACCCCAGAAAGTCATGCCTAAGGGCATGATGACCTGCCCTCCAACATTAAGTCTGTTAAAAAACCGGTCCACTTCCTCTTTAGAATCTGCATTGATTGAAATTGAAAAATTGTTTCCCTGTTGAAAAGTCGGTGCCCATTCACCCCCTGTGTCGCTTCCCATAATTGCTGTTTCTTTACTTATCTTCAATGAAATATGCATGATCTTGTCTTCCATATGTTTTGGTATAGGAGGTGTACCTTCCTGAGGAGGTATATCTCTGAACCTTCCGACATAAGGGAATTCCCCATCGAAAACGGATTTGTAAAAAAGGAATGCTTCTTCGCAGTTTCCGTTAAAGTTTAAATAAACATTTACTGTTGCCATTTTACTTGTTTTAAATCTTTAAATCTGGGTTCTTTAATAACACTGAAAGGTTAAACTGATTGCTTCCTGATTTTACTTTTTTCGAAACCTGATTCTGAACAACATGAAATTTTCATTGCAAATATATATTTAACTTACAACATTGTCTATAGCATTTTAATGGAAAGGAAGAGATGTAATTTATTTTATAATTAAGTAATCACTTCTCCGGATTAGCCTGGAGGACTTTTATAAATTATCTTATATTTGTGGATCAGGTGCCCGTTTTTTATTAAATCCATTTTAAAAATCTCCCTAATGAAACATTGGACCAGAAAAATTCTCGAAACTACGGTCGTACTGACTGCACTCTCGGGCATCATTTTAACACTGCTAAGCTCCGGGAAGACCGAAAACTTCTGTGAGTTAGCTGCTGAGATGTTGCGTCTGCTCTTCTTTTTTACCATCGACAGCAGTATTTTTGTATTAATATTATTTGGCTTCAGAATTCTTTCCGGAAAATACACGGGAATAATTTCTGCACATTCTGTCATTTCAGGTGCCGTAACTATCAATATTCTGGTTACCGGTATTGTTTTCTTTTTACTGCTCAGAAGTTTTGAATCACAATTCGGTCCACTGCTATACGCAGGCAATATGATGTTGCACTATATCCTTCCAGTCCTTTGTTTTTATTATTTCATGATATATGCAAAAGAGGAAAAGATCAGCTTTGCATATATCGGGTACTGGATTATTTTTCCTTCATTATATTTTCTGGTCACACTGGTGAGGGGCGCTATTACAGGTAAATATCCATATCCTTTTCTGAATGCAAACACCCTCGGTTATCCGAAAGTGTTGGTCAACAGCCTTTTAATATTAATTTTTATCATTATTCTCAGCATTGCTATCATATTATTAAACAGACTTATACATAAAATCTATTTGAGGTATAAACCAAAATAAAGAGAATTACCTTCAAATGAAACTGATTTGCAGGAAAAAGACTATTTCTGGATAATTAATTTTTTAGAGATAAGTGAACCACAGGAATTCATTCGGAGAAAATAAAAGCCGGAAGGGATGTCGCTGACCGAAAAAACGGCTGCCTCTTTTATATCCGCATCACCTGCACAAAGGAATTCTTTGATGATCTGCCCATGAATATTGAGTATAGAAAAATTTGTCCTGTCTTTTTTACCTCCTGAAAATGTAACTTTAATTACATCGTTTGCAGGGTTTGGATAAAAGTCAAATTCTGAAGCCATCATGTTATCAACACCCACATTAATAGTGCCTGAAAAGTAAACAGGGGATGACCACACATAATCTCCGTCATATTGTTGTGCCCGGATAAACATCCAGTTGTCATTTCCGGGTGTTACAAGCAATGTCGTATCCAGAGAACTGGTGTTACTGCTAAAATAGTCGACGATACCATTTTGGGATACCAGTTCAATATTGGACCAGGCTTCATTATTCCCGTCAGACAGATTTATATGAACAGGTGCGTTCATGGCCTTCTGAACTGTGCCTCCCATTGCAACTCCTGATATGTCAAGCCATACAGAAGCATTTTTATCGGAAGTGGCAAATGTCCGTCTTTTTATAATAGCGTCAAAAAGGGCTCCTTTTGTAAGTTCTGTAGCCCAGAGACCGGCTCTTCCGTTGTTCTTGTTGCCCCAGTCAGGGGAATGGTTGTCCTGGTTCCAGACAGGAGCAAGATGCCATCCCTTTTTTAAAGCATATTCATACCAGTCGGTAGCCTGTTGGGGAAATTGAAATTCTATGAGCTTGAAAACGGAATCGCTATCACCACCCATATAATTGAAATCATTCCATGTAGTAGCATAGGAGGGGTCACCGGGATGGTTGAATTCACTGAATGCCGGCGGGTTGTCGATCACCCATTGCCGGAATGCATCCCAGTCATCATAATACCATCCGATAGACAATATCAGGTTATTTGTATTGTACACATTTGTATGGCCATGTATGGGAGATCCCCACTCGTAACCGTAAAGGGCTACAAAGGACCCGTTAACGGTCATTTGGTTTGAGGTTGTGATCACATTATACCATTCAATAGGGTCGATCTGTTCCAGGTGGTCTGTTACTGCAAGGAAATCAATATGAGCAGAATCTCTTGCATAATTATATGCCTGTTCAGGAGTCCCTGTCCCGTCAGAATTACCTGTATGAGAGTGGAGATTACCGAAATAGGCATGATATACTGACTGTGAAAAAACAGGAACGCAGAGAACCAGTAACAGGTTAAAAAAAAGTATCTTTTTGGATTTTATCATTTCAGGTTTTAGGATTAATACTCTTTTTTCCAGTTATCATAACGATCGTTAACTTTCTCCATCACATCATATACCGTATTCACCCAGTAATTTCTGACACCGTTTCCGCTTGGTCTGCCAGTCATGCGCTCGGCAATAATGATCTTTTTTGAGGCAATGTCAAAAATGGTGACCCACATAGAGGCTTCATTTTCATCGTTATCGAAATATTCCACAACGAATAAAAGCCCTATTCCTCTTGATTTTTTTAATGAAATGTTGAAGAGTTCTTTTTGAACAGCGCTTTTGCTGATGTGCTGAGGCCTGCTTTTGGTGCAGAGAGATGAAACATTTCGGAAACTGTTTCTCAACATAGTGTTACTGATATCATAAATCACATCTCTTTTGTCGAAATAACGGGAAATATCGTATTTCCGGGGTTCGTCAACCACAACATCGTTCCATGATTTAAAATATTCGGATTTGATTTCATAAGGTTTTTCAAAATCTCTTCCTCTGAATTTAGTAAAGGTAAAGTCAATTCCGGCATACACTATTTCCCTCGCTTTGAAAAAGTCGGAAGGATAATAATCCTGTTTTACGTTTTCATTTTCCCCTGCAAGATTATCGCCAACTTTTTTATCGGATTTTTCATCATTCACTTTCCCGTCAGGCTCAATTTTAATCTGTGTACTTTCACTGTACACTTTATCCCTATAGGTATTCAGAATGTAGATTCCGGGTTTTTCAAATTTGCCTTTACTCGACATTTTATCAGCTTTATCGTACTCTGCAACAATAAATCGGGAGACATATTTTCCGTCAAGATCATAAATAAAATACCAGATCTCTGAATTGTCATCCTTGCTGTATGGATTTCCGGTAACTACAGTAAATTCCTGTAATTTTGGGTTCTGTGATTCGATGGAATAATAATAATTATCTGCTTTTTGTCTTTTCTTATCGTTACCCCAGACGAGTTTAAGAAAATCGTCATCATCAATATGTTTGAGGTCAGTGGGCAGTTTTTCAATATCAAAATACTCAACATTGGAATACTTGAAATTATCAGTTTGTTTCCTGATATCCAATTTTTCAGTTTTATGGCCACACCCCGATAATAAGACTATGGATGCTAAAATCAGAAAAATACAAATGCGTTTCATTGGTTTAATTTTTATGGTTTATACAAAAATAGGAGCAATTTAAGTATTTACAAAAAAATGTACAAAATTCTTAAAGTACTTTTATTTTGGCTGTGACGGCCCCTGCTGACCCGTGCAGGTTACAATCACCCATGGCTTCAATACTGACGGCTTCTGTCAGGATAAATTTATAGGTCAGTGTAAAGGCGGCGCCTTCCGGAAGGTTGCTCTTGCTGTATGTCCAACGCTTGACTTCCTTACCGTTAATTTTGAGATAAACCCAATCTGTATAATGCGAGAAACTATTTGCATTATGAGTAACGTTAATAGTTACAGTCACTTCTGTCCCTTTCGCTGCACCTTTTACTGCCGATATTTTTACCGAGGTTTTATTGGCCGAAGCTGATAAGCTGATACTTGTGAAGAATATAAGCAGGATCAGGGATGGAATTGATTTTTTTACATTTAACATGGTACTTATCGTTTATGATTTATATTCAATTTGAAGTAAAGATACAATAAAATATTGCGTTTTCATATGATGCATAACAGTTTATTACTGTATAGAAGGAAGAGATTAGCATGCAATAATACCGGTGATTTTATCGGGGAAAATACTAACCAATGGAACCTGGTATATTAGCAGGAATAGTTTGAACGGAAATTTATGTTTACCGTAAGGTCTTATTGCCAGTATTACTGTATCTTCCTGATTTACAGCGATGATATTTTGTATTTAAAAAGAACTGGAAAAACAGCCAGAGGATTAAAAATATTCAATAACTTTATAACCGTTAATGATTTGATTCTTTTTTTGTAAAACATCCTTACATAAAATAAAGATATATAAATAAGATAATCAAACCGGTCTGATTTTATAGTAACAGAATTCCCATTTAACCGTACTAGTTCAAATTTAATCACTGATAAAATGGCAAAAACAAACATTCATGCTTTGATTTTCATTGTTATGATTATCATTATCTTATCAGCCTGTGCCAATAAAAGTAAAAACGCAGGATCAGAACAGGAGACTCCTAAAGCACTTCAGGAAAGTAAACTGGATATAATTAGTTATTCACGTTCGGGTGATAACCTTGCTGAACGACTTTATGAAGAGCTTGCGGCAAAATCTCCTGAGTTGAAAAAGCTGGAAGACGATATTGAAAAACTGGCAGATTCGAAAAATAGACTCATTAACCAGGTTGCTAAGTATGACGGCAAATCAGACAGTTACTATAATTCTGCGGGGAATATTGCAAATTCCGTCTCTGACAGTTTACTCAGGAAAAGGATTTCGTCTATGGTCAGTATCAGTAAGAATAAATTTATCAAAACCACGGCAGAGCTAAATTCACTAACGGCAATGATCTTACAGGAAGGGATAGCTCTGAACGATGCTCATTCTGTTCTGAAAATCATTCTGACACTGCCTCTGATAGAAAAATATCAGGAGGATAAGATGCCAGGTAATAATGAATTTAAAGAATTAATAAAAGAGGAGGGAAATATCATTGCGCGCATTAAAAAATTAACACCTGAATATTAATCTTATAGCTGCCATGAATTTTAAAAATATTAAGTAATATTTATTAAAATGAAAAAATGGACTTGTCTGGTTCTGATTATTCCCTCGATATGCAAGATTGCTCTATCGCAGGATCTGGATTATGCAAAAAAGGTTGTTTCCATCCTGGCTTCACCTCAGTATAAAGGAAGAGGCTACACCGGTAATGGGGATAAAATGGCAGCTGATTATATCGTGAGTCAGTTTAAAGAATTGGGAATTAAACCGGTTGACAAAAGTTATTTTCAGAATTTTGACATATCCGTAAATACTTACCCTGAAACTCCGGTGTTAAAAATAAATAAGGAAGTTCTCAGACCTGCAGTGGATTATTTGATCGAGTCAAGCTCGCCTTCAATTGACGGGAAGTTTAACATTACGATAATAAAGAGGGAAGAAATTGCCAACAGAAACATCTTGCTGAAAAAGCTGAAAGAATCGAAAAATGGATTTTTATTTATTGACTCAAGAGATAAAAAAGGCGAAGAAAAAGAAGTTACAAAGACTATTGACGATCTGATAGGGGCAATAAAATATGATCCGGAGGTTGATCTGAAGGGTGTCATTGTATATTCCGGCGAAAAACTCTCGTGGGAGATCTCACAGGAATTAAACAGCAAACCCATCATCATACTGAACAAAGAAATTGATGTGTCGAAACTTAAATCGATACAGATAAAGATCACCAGTGATTATAAAAAACAATATGAAACTCAGAATGTTATCGGAATGATTAAAGGGCAGAGCAAACCGGATTCATTTATAGTTGTTCTCGCTCATTACGATCATTTAGGTATGTTAGGTCCTGAAATTTATTTCCCCGGGGCCAATGATAATGCGAGTGGGGTTGCTTTGTTGCTGAATCTGGGGAAATATTATACAGGGCATCAGCCAGCCTACACCATGGTATTTATTGCATTGGGGGCTGAGGAACTGGGGCTGCTTGGTGCCAAAGAGTTTACATCACACCCGCAGATAAGGTTGAAAAATGTGAAATTCCTGATAAACTTTGATATTGCTGGCACCGGTGATGAAGGAATCAGGGTTGTTAACGGCTCAGTCTACAAAGACAAGTTTGACCTCATGACTAAAATCAATAATGATAATAAGTTTTTACCCAAAATAGATATCAGGGGGGAAGCCTGTATCAGCGACCATTGCCTGTTTTACAAAAAAGGTGTTCCCTGCTTTTATATTTATACCCAGGGCGGAATTGCAGCTTATCACGATATATATGATAAATCAGAAACCCTGCCCCTGACAGGATTTGTAAATTATGTGAAGCTGATGATCAAATTTTTCGATTCACTGTAAAGACCTTTTTTTAGGACGGGCCTGAAAGAAAGTACCCGATTATTTTTTTGGCAGTTTTAGAACTTCAGTTATTTCATTTCTTTTTCACTGAAAACCTCAGCTGAATAAATGAAAACCTCGGCATTTTTCCATCCGTACCAACCCAATCCTGCTTTATCACGTGCACAGTGGCCGAGAAATTCTTCTTTTTTCCATCCCGTTTCAGTTGCAACCTGAGGAAGGAAAGTGCCGGATCTGGAACCATTTTTTATATAAATACCATGTTTCCCGAGGATAATTTCATCAATATCCTTTATCTTTTGTAATGGGGAAAGTACAGAAATTTCAATATCAATTTTATTTAGTTCATTGATGCTGACGGGGCTGAAGCGGGTATCTTCAGTAGAGGATGCTATTGCCATGTCCCTGATGATCTTCCACAGAGGGTCATTGGGCATGAACCTACCAATGCAACCTCTTAACTGCCCGTTTTCATGCAGGGTAACAAAAGCGCCTGCCTTGCTGTTCAATAGTGTTGAAAACCGGGTAGTGTCGAACTGCTTTATTCTTTTATTATTTATATATTCTTCAATCGTTTCCCTGGCAATGTTTAAAAGGATTCTTTTATCCTCGTTTGAAATATTGAAAAGAGCCTTAGTTTCATCTGTTTTCTTGTTTTCGTTATTTGAAAAGGCAATGCTGTTGTAGCCGACAACTCTTTTATTATCTCCGCTGTTATCGCCTGAATTCTGATACTCAATAAACTCAGGTTTTATACCTGGAATTTTTTCTGTAATGTATAACAGGGTCAATACCGAGGTCCAGCTGCAGAGGGGTGTCACAAGATTGTCAATACCTTTGGAATTGCTTTCTTTCAGAGATAAAAGAAGCTTTTCCGGAGAGTTGGTCAGAATAGCATCACGCGAGTTTTTATCAACTATGACAGCCTGTACATATGCAGGATAGTGCGAGAAATCGGCACTGATAATAAACAGGTTATCATCATTAAAGTAAGGAGCAAGACCGATGGCGATTTTATTACATATTTCTTCTGATTCCCCACCAATGAGAACAGGAACGATTTTAAAACCGGGTTTCAGTTTGTATTGCAAAAATGGAAGCTCCACCTCGATGACATGTTCTCCACTATGAACATTTTGCGGGGCATTGAATACTTTGTTGCTTTGCACCAGGCTGTTGGCAATAACCGTATCTGTTTCAAGCATCCCCAGTGGAGTAATATAATTTCCCTGCCTGTAAACAGAGGCACCTTCGAAGGCTGACCTGTGACTTGAAGCTAAGATAAAGACTGTTTTGTACAGTTTTGTTTCATCGAGCTGGTTAAACCCAGAAGCAGCAACTTCCCCTGAATATACATATCCGGCATGGGGAACAATAATGGCTGAAACATGCTCGCAGCTTTTTACACGGGCTTTTGAAAATAAACCATTTAAAGTGCTTTTTAATGCAGTGCTGTCGGAAGGGTAAAATGATCCTGCAACAGAAGGATAACGGTCAATACGATTATTTGGGGAGTTCTGAGAAGAACACCTGTTGAATATCCCGGACATAATTAAAATAATTAATATGGATTGTTTTTTCATACCAAAACCTTAGCAATGCACAAAATATAATAAAAAAAGGACGTCAGACGAACTATTTGCCCATATATTCCTTTAGCAGCCGTGTAACGTATTTTCCGAAAATATCAAACTCAATGTTGACAACAGAACCTGGTTTAAAGTTATGAAAATTGGTCATCTGATAGGTATACGGTATAATAGCCACCGAAAAAAAATTATTGCCTGAGTCAACAACAGTTAGACTGACCCCATTGACTGAGATAGAACCTTTCTCAACAGTGATGTTTCCTTTTGACTGGTCATATTCAAAAACAAATTTCCAGCTGCCGTCAGTTTCAGTTACCGATTTACAAACAGCTGTCTGGTCAACATGGCCCTGTACGATATGCCCATCGAAGCGGCTTTCGAACTTCATGCTTCTTTCCAGATTTACCTCATAGCCTGGCACCCAACTTCCCAGGCACGTTTTATCAAGGGTTTCCTGAATAGCAGTAACCACATGCTGCTTCCTGCCATGGTCTGCCTTCACGACAGTTAAGCATACACCATCATGCGAGAGACTTTGGTCAACTTTCAGTTCGCTACTGACCGGAGATTCAATGGTAAAATGTATATTCCCCTGCTCTTTATCCACACTTACAACTTTTCCGGTTGTTTCTATAATTCCTGTAAACATAAATTGTTATATTATAAGTGATTATCTGATTAATTGTATAGTTCCTGTAAATGATTTGCGGAATGTACCGCTCAGTCTTTTGATATACACATCGCAGACATAAAAATATACACCTCCGCTGCAATCCTGCTTTGAAAGCCGGTCTTTCCCATCCCAGTTAATGTCAGGATCTGTGGTCTTAAAAACAAGTGTTCCCCAGCGATTAAAGATTTGCAGCCCTATAGATTCTACATTGGAATATGGAAGAAAGGGCATAAAGAAGTCGTTTTTACCATCCCCGTTGGGAGTGAATACATTAGGCAGATGATATTCGGGACAACTGTCGCCACTGATGCAAACAATATTGCTCAGCCTGCTCTGATTGTGAAGAGAATCGACGGCAATAAGGGTGTAGCATCCGGCAACGGACGCCTGGTTCTGATGAGTATATGTCGTATCAAAAGGACCGGCTGTAAAGATCAGGTTGAAATCGCCACTGCTTGAAGGTGAGTATAATACATTGTATTGCAGGATGTCATGAGCACAGGTATGAAAAAGGTCAGTCCAGGTCAGCATATTCATCACACAATCGGTGGTGACATTCAGGACAGGAGAACAGGGCGGGACATTGTCAACAGGAATCCCGCAGTTTATCTGAGAGAAATTTATAATAGGGCTGACAAAACCGGGCGCATTGTATTTTCCTGAACTTTTGATTTTATAGCAATAACTAACTCCATTTGTGAGCCCGGTATCCAAATAATATGTAGAAGCAGTATTTCCTATTGAGTCAAAGAGCAAAGAAGCATGATTTTGTCTGTATATCACATAGAGTTCGTTGATCCAGGGAACATTTTCATTCCACTGAAGCTTAAGTGCCCTGTCGGTAGGAAGAATATTAAGATATACAGATGAAGCACTATGTGTGAAACCGACGAGGAAACGGTTTCCTGGTGTATTGTTGATGAAGTCAACACGGTAGGAATATGGGAGAAGGCGGGTATTCAACAGGGTATCGGTATACAGGGTATCATTTAGTGAGTATAGGGAATCTATG
>Ga0209083_1003121_pt1 | contig 14410 bp, 12 predicted proteins | sample AM7aDNAmetaG_FD_184132 | JGI IMG/M metagenome (GOLD analysis project Ga0209083, IMG submission 184132) | Freshwater microbial communities from Finland to study Microbial Dark Matter (Phase II) - AM7a DNA metaG (SPAdes) (version 3) | ecosystem: Environmental > Aquatic > Freshwater > Lake ...
GCATGTAGTGTCAGGCACGGATGTACTTTCGGACGCGGGTTCGATTCCCGCCACCTCCACCAGGAACCCGAGCGAAGCGAGCGGTTCCTGGTGAATATGTAGGATCGAACCCGCGGGTTCGACGACCTACAATAATTTATAATACATAATGAAGTACTTGCGAGCGACGAGCAGCGAAGCCGCGCGTCGGGTGCGAGCAAGTGTTCCCGCCACCTCCACCATTAAATACGATTACTAATTGCTGATTGCTAATTGCTGATTGCTAATTGCTAATTAAAATCAAAAACTCCCGGGATTTGAAGGATTGTTACGGTAGTGTCAGGCACGGATGTACTTTCGGACCGGGTTCGACTATAGTACTTGCGAGCGACGAGCAGCGAAGCCGCGAGTCGGGTGCGAGCAAGTGTTCCGGTACAAAGGCAATAACTAATAAATAATAACTAATAAAAAACAAAACTTTTGAGTTGGTGGATTGTTACGGTTGTTTTAGGGCTGGTGTAGGAAAGATTACTTCCAACAATTGCTTTGAGTTGAAGAAGAATAGCTTGCCTTCCTTGTAGATTAAAACTCCGTATTTGGCTCTTCTGCTCCCGGAAAGTTCCAGCTTTATTTGCGAGGAGAGCCCTGTTTTATTCATCATATAGACAACGGATCCCAGGGCGTCGAATACATAAAAGGTCCCGGTTTCTCCTGCGGTAACCGACACGGGCCATTTATTTTCAAAACTGAAAGACATCAGAGCCTTGCCGGCAGGGTCAAGCATGACAAAATTCTTATTGAGAGTATTAATTACTCCTATTGTGCCTGCGGCATCAACCGCTATCGGTCCCGGGTTAAAATACTCTCCCGGTTTTATTTCCATGAGCGTTTTACCCGAGGAATCTGTCTTTCTTATCAGGTTTCGGCCGGTCTCTGAAACATAGACGCTGTCGTCCTGTCCCACGGCGAGCTGCAAAGGCCAGTCATATCCGTTAAACTCAGCCAGGAATTTTCCGTTATTGTCAAATTGTTCTATTCTGCCGTTGAATGAATCGGATACAAAGACACGCCCTTTTGAATCAGTCCCTATGCCTCTGGGCTCTCTGAAAAGTCCCGGTGCCGTACCATTACCGCCGAAGGAACTCCCGGAGCCGGTCAGCCCAAGACAGGATACATAATCATCCTGAAAAGAAGTGCTGAAAATTGTTCCGTTTCTGTCCGCGCACGCGGCATAGACTTTGCCGCCGCGGTAATTGCTGCTGGTTTCAAACTTCTGCGCAACCTTGTTTTCCGGAGAAAGCACCTCTATTGTTCCGGTTCCTGAATCCTCAACCGCTACATATCCTTCGGCGCTTATAGCGATAATTGTGGGCTTAGTGTAATAGAATCTGTCCCGGTAGAACCCTTTAAAGTTCCCTTCGGCAGAAAAGATTTTGACTGACCGGTCCAGATAGTCGCAGATGTAAACGCTTCCATCCGGATGCGCGGCGGCATCCGAAACAGACAGGAGATGTTCCTTGAATTTTAGCAGGAATTTTCCTGAAGCGCTGAATTTTTTAACACAGATATTTCCCGGGTCAACCACGAAGAAGGCGTTGTCGCGGCCTTTGAAAACATGGAAAGGATTGAGGAACTCGCTGTCCCCGTACCCGCGTTTTCCGAATTTAAAAAGAAAAGCCCCGTCTTTGTCAAAGACTTTGACACAGTTATTCCCGGTGTCAGACACAATAATCCGTCCGGTTCCGTCGAAACAAACACCAAGAGGTCTCAGCAATGACGAATCAGTATTTCCTTTCCCGCCAAAAGAGCTGAGCAGCTGCCCGCTGTAGTTTAGTATTTTTATGGTTGAGTTCCCGCTATCCGCGACAAGGAAAGATCCGTCAGCGAGAGTGTCCAGGCCGAAAGGCCGGAACAGGTCTTCGGAGACCGTAAAAGCCTTTTCCGCGCCTTTTACTTCAATGGATTCCCGGGAAAGGAGGCACAGGGCGCCTTTGCCGTTGAAGCACATAGCGTTGTATTGCGCGAAAAGCGGCAACGCAATAAACGACAAGATGAGAAAAAAGTGTCTATTCATGTTTTATAAGGCCCCAGGCGGATTTGAAGTTTATTAATCGGTATTTTTTATCGCGCACATTAACCTCAATCGCATCATTTGACTTAAGGTCGCTGCCTGCAAGTCTCGCGAAAATAACAGGCTGTCCTGTTTCCGCGCATGGCGTAAGTGGAAATTTAAGCCCGTTGATGAGAATTTCTAGTTCAATGCCGTCGCCAAGCATCCTATCGGAGAGGAAGGCGTTTACTTTCAGGTTAGCGTCGCTGTCTTTACGCACATTTAGAGCGCATTCCTTTGTGGCTTTGATGAACCCGCCGGTAGCGTTTACCGGATACCAAAACTCGCTCCATTTTACCGAGCCTCCCGGCTGCATTAAGGCATAGTCATCCTGGGATTCAGTAAGACCTCCGAAGAGTTCATAGTAAATGTTCTTGTTGTTCGAATACATCTTGACGGGAGGATTGTTCTTCTGGAAACACCAAAGCTTTGTGCCTTTTGCGGTTTCGTGAGGAAATATCCTGACAATTCCTTCATCTTTACCGTGGTCGTAACTTCCCATAAAATCTTCATCAGGTTTCAGTTGAAACAGTCCCTGCTGGTCATCCCAATTGGCGTACCGGCCGTAGTCTGTCCCGTCGTAAACCGGCCATCCGATGACCTGTCTCATAGGCCAGCCGAACATGTCCCCGTGCAGCACCATCCGGTCTGTCGGAAAAGTGAATTCCAAATCATCGGTTTGCTCTACCTGGCAGCAGAGCCAGTAATAGAACTTTCTCGCGTAAGGTGTAGGATTTTCTATTGAGATTTTAAACTCCACATAGGAAGCGCCTGGGCGAACGATGTTCTCAACCGTGAGATTCATGTCAGTTTCCAGGTCTTTGAACCAGGTGACAAAAGAGGCGGTGCCGTCAGGGTTCTTTTTTACTGAATAGTCCCAGGGAATCGAGTCTGAAGGCGAATGAGCATAGGAAGGGAATCCGTGCTTGAAGCCTCCGAGCACCGTGATATAGCCCGCCCCGCGGGAATATAAAGTTGCAGGTTTTGTCATAGAGGTGTCATAGAGGACATCTTTTCCCGAGAGTTTATCGAAAAGTTTGTAGAGTCTTCCGCCGTGAGAAGGCAGAAAGACGGCTTTTATTCGTTCGTTTTCAATGATTACTGTTTTGAAATTTTTTTTTGCCGACGCGCCGACCGGGAAATTCTCTTCGCTTTTATCTGTCCGGGTATAGGGGTAGCATTGTTCCCAGGGCGCGGAGGGATAAAGGAAGTTGTTAAATTTGTAGGTCGTTATTGAAGCTGCGCCTTCGGAAACGGTTACGTCACAAAGGACTTGGACGCAGAAGGAGCAAAGAAGCAGAGTAAAGAAAAGTCTTTTCACTATTTTCCTTTTTTGACTTTTTCTATGTTTAGCCTGGCGTTCGTGTAGCCGGGAGATAACTTTAGAGCCTGTTCCCAGGCTGCGATGGCCTTTGTGTTATCGCCAAGTATACCATAAGATATGCCTAAATTGTTCCAGTCATCAGGATTGTTCGGCCTGAGCCTGGCGACATTTTGATAGCATTCAGGGGCTTTGTCGGCATGCCCGGATTCCGTGTAGGTTATAGCCAGGCTGGTCCAGGCCTGAATCATTGAAGGGTTTACGCTCAGCGCTTTGACGTAGGCGTTTATCGCGTTTTGATAATCCTTCATGCCGTAATAGACAAATCCCATTCCGTAGTAACTCTCGGCAATTTTGGGGTTTACGGACAGAGATTTGTTGAAAGCATTCAGCGCTTCGGCATATCTCTTCAATTGGGCGTAGGCGACGCCGAGATTGGTCAGCATTTCCGCAGAACCGGGTTCAAGCTTGAGCCCGAGTTCGTAGTTTTTTGCGGCGTTTTCCGGGTCGCTCTTGTCCAGGTAAACATTGCCTATCATAAAGTACATTTTTGAACTGTAAGGATTGACGGAAAGCGCCTGCTGGTAGGCTTTCAGGGCGCCTTCGGGAACATTTGCCTGGCGGTAAACCGCTCCCAGATTATAAAGATAGGCGTCTTTTCCGGAAATGGAAATGGCTTTGGAGTAATACTCGATAGCTTTCTGGAATAGGCCTTTCTTGTAGTTAATGATTCCAAGGTTATTGTAGCCGTCCGCGAAGCGGGGATTTATCTCGACTGCTTTTAGAGCGTATTTTTCAGCGTCTTCCAACATGCCTTTGTTTATGTACGAGATGGCGATATCATTCTGGATCATGTCCATATCGGGGCCGGCTTCAAGGGCCAGCTTGTAAAGTCTTTCAGCATCTTCTTTCCCGCCTGTTTCAAACGCCGCTTCCGCGAGATTGAAGTAATAGAGCGCAATGACTTCTCTGGAAAGGAAATCTTTGTAAAAAGCCGGATTGGTGTATGAGTCAGCGCGGTACCTCCTGTTGTCAAAAACCCCGGGTTTGTTCCTGCCGTCCTTCAGGATTTCAAAGACCACACCATAAGACCTGACAGTCAAGTTAGGAAGGGAGTGTACGGAGGTTCCGGAAACGCAATATACATGTCCCTTGAAATTGCTGATAGTGTTCCATTCAACCTCGTTTATTCTTTTCGTGTATTTCCCGAAATCGGTGAGTCCGCGTATATCCTCTCCGTAAATATTCTCGAATACATTCCCTGTCTCGTCGTATATCTTAAGGTCAGGCCTGGCTTTTTCTACTTTGCTGAGATAACAGGAAATAAATGTGGAATTGTCGCCGGCCACGAACAATAGCGAGTTTTTCTCCGGAGTCCTCAGGATATTCTTTCCGTAGACAAGCGCGCAGTCATTCCTGCTCTTGTCAGTCTTATAGTAATTAGAAGCCAGCGGGAAAACAGCGAAGACAAGGGCTGCCAAAGCTATGTATTTCGCGGCAGAAGGGATGGCGTTTTTCAGAAGAAAGAGCCCTGCGGCGCCGCTGATAAAAATCATCAAAAATGAGGAGATAAGGAACGGGTCTACAATATAGAGGTCGTGGCTGTTGAGCAGGTAATTTATGAAATAGATTATACCGGCGCTTGTAAAAAGGAATATTCCCCCGGTTAAAAGGAAAAGTTTCTTGCTGTTCCGGAAGAAATATATGGCGCCAAACGGCGCAAGTAAGGCAAGCAGGTTCTTTTGTTTGATTAGCGCTTTCAGGTATCCGGATGTCTGGTCTATTATGTGTGCCAGAGTGCGGTCGTTCGGGTCAGGCAGTTTATACTGCTGCCTGGAAATATGCCTCAAGAAGTTATCAAAGTTGGAAGGATTGCCCCAGTTGATAGCCGGCGATGCTGCCGCGCGGATAGGAAGATAGAGATAGATTAGTCCGGCTGTTAATACGGAGAACAAAATAAAAACGAAAGTGTCTATCGAAGCTGTAAGAACGCCTTTTTTGAGAGAGGAAAAGAAGACAAATGGCACGAACACAGCTGAGAGCGGGACCATAGTGTTATGATTTGCAAGGCCGCACCCGAAAAAGACGGCTGCTAGCAGGATGTCGTTGCGAGTTTTTGCGAACGCGAGTTTGTAGATAATAAGAATTAGCAGAAGCGCGTTAAGTTCATATAAGCCTCCCTTGGTCATAAGGGCCTGGTTCCAGAAAGTAAAAGAGAAGGCGGAGGCAAGCACGGCTGCAAGGATAATAAACTTATCAACGAATGCGTGTTTATTAAAAACTTTTTCCAAAAGAATGAAAAGGAAGAAAGATGCTAGCGCGGCCAGCATTCCGGATAACAAGTTCACTCTGGAAGCAATATTGGAGACAGGGATGAAGCTGAAAAACTTACCAAGAATTGTGAAAAGCGGATACCCCGGAGGATGAGGGATCCCGAGGTAATAGGCGGCAGTTATCATTTCTCCGGAGTCGCCTACATATACAGTGCAGCAGTAAGTCAATAAATACACGAAGAAAGGAATAAAGAAAGCTAGAAGTGCAAAATATTGCGAGTATTTACTGCGCATTCCCATTTTAATAGGATACAAAAAAAGACCTTATAAATCAAGGGGAAATAATGTGTTTATACTTCCTATTGACAAAATTGCGCAATATGATACAATCACTACTATGATGATAGACATGGTAGTGAAGCATACATGAGAATATCTTTTAAAGGCGATTACGCCCTTAAAACCCTGCTCGATCTTGCCCTGAAGGCAAATTCCGGGCCGGTTAAAATATCTGATATAGCGAAAAGGCAGGACATACCTTTAAAGTATCTTGAACAATTGCTTCTGCAGTTGAAAGGAGCCGGATATGTAAACAGTAAAAGAGGGAAAGATGGGGGTTATTTACTGTCGAGGCCTGCAGAAAAAATAACGTTAGGCGAGGTTATCAGGGTGATGGAGGGATTTACTTCTCCTATTACTTGCGTGAGTCGAAGCTGCTTTGCCCGCTGCACGGATGAGAAAAAATGTCCTTTCCGCGCAACCTGGGAAAAGGTAAGGGACAGCGTGAATGCGATTGTTGATAACACGACAATCGCGGATATAGCGCAAAAGCTGGTGAAGGGTGTGGAGGAAGACTATAACATCTGATGGTTGGAAGGTTAGAGGGTTGGAGGGTTTGAAGGTCAGAGGCGCAGAGGAGCGGATGCGCAAAATCGGTGGACGGTGGACAGAGGACCGAAGGCGGAGGACGGAAGGCAGAAGACAGTAGACAGAGGACAGAGGACAGAGGACTGCTGGATGTTTGGATGATTGGAAGGTAGGATGCTCAAAGGCTTTCAGGGTTTGATGCGGGCTGAGGGTCGAGCTAAAGCGGAGGCTGGATAAAGATGAATGATGACAAAAGAGAGCCCATAAAAGAGAGTCCGAACGGCATAGTCGAAACGAAGTTCTATGACTTCGATGCCTTGACGCTCGAAAGCGGTGAAGCGCTTTCGCCGGTCAGGCTTGCTTATGAAACCTATGGCAAGCTAAATGACGCCAAAGATAATGCCATTCTATTGTGCCACGCGTTAAGCGGAGACGCGCACGCGGCAGGATATCACACGGGCGACAGGAAACCGGGCTGGTGGGAGTTTATTGTCGGTCCGGGAAGGGCGTTTGACACGGATAAATATTTTGTCATCTGTTCGAATGTGATTGGCAGCTGTAATGGTTCGACCGGCCCGGCTTCAATCAACCCTAAGAACGGCAAAAAATACGGCATGGATTTTCCGGTTGTTTCAATAAGAGACATGGTGAATGCTCAGGCAAAACTAATTGACCATCTTGGTATTGATAAGTTATTCTCTGTGGCCGGCGGCTCCATGGGCGGGATGCAGGTGTTGGAGTGGGCGTATTCGTACCCGGACCGTGTGAAGACGGCGATACCCATAGCGACAACATTCAGGCATTCAGCGCAGCAAATTGCTTTCAATGTCCTTGGAAGGATAGCGATACAGGATGACCCTGTTTGGAATAAAGGCGAATACAGTGAAACTGAAGCCGCGCTTTTAAGACCCCTTGCCGGTTTGCAACCTGCCTCCGGCCTTGGCCTGGCGAGGATGATCGGGCACATCACTTATATGAGCGATGACGCAATGGAAAGAAAGTTTGGAAGGGAAGTCCGGAATGTTGACAGCTCCGGCAAACAGATAGACTCTGTTTTTGAGGTTGAAAGATTCCTGCGCCATCAGGGGGAAACTTTTGTAAAGCGTTTTGACGCCAATGCTTACATCTATATTACAAAGGCGCTGGACAACTTCAATCTTGGGAACAATCAGGAGCTGGTTAAACATTTCACCGGGGTGCATACAAAGTTCCTGGTGATCTCATATTCGCATGACTGGATTTATCCTCCGAAACAGTCAAAGGAAATCGTCAAGGTTCTTAAGTACTCCTGGGCCAATGTGACCTATTGCGAGATTACGCAGGATTACGGCCACGACGCTTTCTTAATAGAACACGATGAACAGGGCGTTCTTGTGAGCAACTTCCTCGAGAACGTAAGGCGGGGTGAATAAATGGAAAGATACGATTACATCATAATAGCGGATATGGTCAGGAACGGGTCGAAAGTCCTTGATCTCGGGTCCGGCGACGGAAGGCTGCTCCGTCACCTTATGGATTACAATGAGGTGAAAGGGGTTGGAATAGAGTCTGATGAAAAAGTTATTTATGAGAGCGTCAGGAACGGCGTGACCGTAGAACACGCGGACATAGACGAGGCTCTGCACGATTTTGCCGACGGCTTCTTTGATTATGTGATAATAAATTTTACGCTGCAGGAAACCCGGAGGCCGAATCTCGTCATACGCGAAGCCCTCAGGGTGGGAAAGAAGGTAATAGTTTCTTTTCCGAACTTTGCGTATTATAAAATCCGGTTTTCCCTCGGGGTTTTGGGTAAGACTCCAAGGACTGCCGCTTTGCCCTATAGGTGGGACGAATCCCCGAACCTGCATTATTTTACAATCAAGGATTTTAGGATATTCTGCAGGGAAGAACACAGGGTTATCGAAAAGTTCGTTGGGTTCACCGGGCACACCAGGATTCCGGTTTGCCAGAACCTTCTTGCCGAGAAAGCAGTTTTTATGATAGCATAACTTATGCCCATAAAAATTAAGGTTCCAACAGTTTTTCGGCATGTGACAGCGCATAAAGCAGAATTGTATTTTACTGCACCCCATGGAAAGTTTAACTTAAAACGCCTTTTTGAGGAAATTGAAAAATCCTGCCCCGGCCTTAGCGCAGAGATCTTCGGCAAGGACGGGAAGGCGAGCAGGTTCACAGGTATTTATGTTAATTCGAAACCTTATCAGACGCTCCACGGCGTTTACACCGAACTTTTTGATAATGACCTTGTTGAGATAACCTCCGCTATTGTTCAGGAATAGCGCGCCAAAATAGCTTTTCAGGGAGTCAAAATGGAAAAGGTGATAGAACTTAAGAACATTACGAAGATCTATCTGACAGGCAAAGTGGAGTTTGCGGCTTTGAAGTCGGTTAACTTGACCGTAAACAGGGGCGACTTCACCGCGATAATGGGACATTCGGGTTCCGGAAAATCCACGTGCATGAACATTCTCGGGTGTCTAGACAGGCCAACTTCCGGAGAGTACATTTTTGAGGGCGAGGATGTCAGCAAGCTCTCTGATTCACAGCTGGCGGAGGTAAGGAACAAAAAAATAGGCTTTGTTTTCCAGTCGTTCAACCTTCTGGCGAGAACCTCTGCCGTTCAGAACGTGGAACTGCCCCTCGTCTATTCGGGCGCAAAGAACAGAAGGCAGAAGGCCGAAGAGGCGCTTGCGAGCGTAGGCCTGGCAGAGAAATTCGCGAATAAGCCTAATGAGCTTTCGGGAGGGCAGCAACAGCGTGTTGCGATAGCCCGCGCGCTTGTGAATGACCCGCCGCTAATTCTTGCCGACGAGCCGACAGGAAACCTTGATTCAAAATCAGGCGAAGAAATAATGAAAATATTCAAGGCCTTGAATGACAAAGGAAAGACAATCGTGCTGATAACGCATGAACCGGATATTGCGGCGTTCGCGAAGAAAAGAGTTTATTTCAAAGACGGAGAAATAATAAAGACAGAGGGGGAATAATGAAACTCGCCAAGCTGTTTGCGGCGCTCGCAGCCTGCTCGGTCTCTTTTGCGGCCGGCTTGAGCCTTGATGAGTGCGTCTTTTCCGCAATTGAAAACAATAATGATATCAAGGCTTTAAAAAGCGCCTATGAGGCAAGTGCAGCCAGGACAAACCAGGTTCGTTCAGCCTACTTTCCGCAAATAAACGGCTCTTTCGGTTTCAGCCGTACGGTTACCCCGCTTTCCACAAGTTTCGGTTCTCTTCTTTCCAGCATTCCAGGGCTAAGCAGCACTTCTGATGTTATTACCTATTCAGCCGGGATCTCGGCGCAGATGATCTTCTATGATTTCGGAAGGACCGGCGCTTCGGAAAAACAGGCGTTTCTGGGCGAGCAGACCGCGTTCTTAAGATACGAGCAGAAAAAGCAGGAAATTGGTTATAACGTAAAAAAAGCCTATTACGGCTTACTGCAGGCCAGGGCCCTTGCAGCCCTTTCCGAAGTTACAAAGAAAGAGATGAAGAGCCTCTATGATTCGGTTAAAGAGCGGCACTCGCAGGGGTTGGCCACTCCGGTTGACACTTTGAACGCCGAGTCGGAATATGTCAAATTCTCCGCGGAGGCTTCAAAGGCGCTGCGCCGGTCGGAACTTGCCGCTGACGCGCTAGCTCTTGTACTCGGGAAGAAAGCAGGGGAGAATATCGTTCTTTCCGGGGAAACACTGCCGGCAATAGAGTCCGAGCCGCTTGAAATAAAGAACCTTCAAGAATGTTTTGTGTTTGCGTTAAAGAATAAACTCGATTTTAAATCTTCAGACCTCTCGGTGGACTCCGCCGAGGCGTCAATAGCCGGCGCCTATTCCGACTGGCTGCCTTCGCTCTCCGGAAACGCGAGGTATGATTTGTCGGGAGCGCAGTTCCCGCTGGATCAGGGAGGCTACTCTTATGGCGTGACTCTTAACATTCCGCTTTTCTCAGGTTTCTCGAGCAGTGCCAAACTTGCCGCCGCCGAAGCAGACAAGAAGAACGCCGTTTCTTCCGCTGCCTCGCTCAAGGAAGCACTTTTGCTTCAGGTAAAGACAAACTACTATGGTGCTCTCGATAAGAGGGAGGACGCGGCAGCAGCGAACAAGAAGCAGGAATACCTGGAAAAAAATTATGAGGCCATGAAGGCAAAATATGATGTCGGTCTCACGAGTATTACCGACCTGATAGACGCTGAGTCAAAAAAAGCCGCAGGCATAACTGACAGTAAGCAGGCGCTCTTTAATTATAGGCTTCAGGTGAACGAGCTTGAATACTCTATCGGAGGGGTAAGGTAATGAGAAAAGCGATAACCATGGGAATAATAGTTGTATTTTGCGCGCTCCTGACTGTTTCTCTCGGTTGTATGGGGAAAGGCGGGCAAGAGGTTAACACCGTAAAGGCGGCAAGGGGCAACCTGACCGTAAAGGTGCAATCAACCGGAACGGTTCGGTCAAACAATGAGGCAAAACTGACAACGGTCGCTTCCGGCAGAGTAAGCGATATTTTTGTATCTGAAAATGAATCAGTTGCCAAGGACAAAGTGTTGTTAAAACTGGATTCCACGGCTCAGGCGGAAAAGGACTATAAAAGGACAGCCTCGCTCACGGCTAAAGGTTTTATGTCCTCCCAGTCGGCCGAGCAGGCTAAAGAACTGTGGAAGAACACCTATATAGCGGCTCCATTTAGCGGCACGATTGTTAAGAAATTTGTCGAAGTCGGTGAAACCATTTACGGCGGCAACCAGGCCTTCTTGCTTGCCGATTTAAATGAAATGACTGTCGAGAGCAACATTGATGAATCTGACATAGGCCAGGTCAGCGCCGGTCAGGACGCCGAGGTAGTACTGGACGCGTACAAAGACACAAAACTTCACGGCAAAGTAACCTTTATTGCAAGGAGCAGTCTTGAGGTGAAGGAGAAGGGTATAACCTACCTGGTCAAGATAAAGCTCGATCCTTCGGAAAAAACGTTAAGGCTCGGAATGACAGGCGATGTTTATATTAATGCGGCCACCAAGCCGGCGGTAATAATACTTCCGTATACAGCTATAGGCGACGATAAGGACGGCAGGTATGTGCTGGCTGTTGAAAAGGACAAGGCTGTCAGGAAAACAGTTCAAACGGGCCTGGAAAGTTACGACAGCACGGAGATAGTCTCCGGGATTAAAGAAGGGGAGACAGTGATAGAGAATAATCTTTCAAAGGTCAAAGCCGGAGCGAAAGTAAGGGCCGCAAAAAAATGAACCTAAAGGAAAGCCTCTTCATATCCTACAAAAACATCTCTTCCAACAAAGTAAGATCAATACTCACAATGCTCGGAATAATTATCGGTGTTATGTCCATAGTCCTGCTCATTTCCGTCATCGCGGGTACCCAGGATAAAATAGAAGGCGAGATCAGGTCAATGGGCTCAAATGTGCTTATGTGCATTCCCGGGAATTCCGAAGAGATGCACGGGCCGCCCGGCACCATGACTGTCAATAAATTCAAACTTAAGTTCGTTGACCTCATCGAGACAAAGAGCAGCTTCGGGGTTAAAGCCACTCCGGTAGCGATAAATGTCGGGAGTATCGTAAAATACAAGAGCAAAAGCAAGAATGACGTTATGCTTGCCGGGACCTACTCAAACTTTCCTTATGTGCGTAACTGGAACGTGGCAACGGGCAACTATTTCAGGGATGAAGATGTAAGGTCGGCCCGCAAGGTCTGCGTAATCGGCGAGACGGTGGTTAAGGACCTTTACGGAGGGAATGACCCTATAGGCAAAGAAATAATGCTGGCGGGCAACAGGTTTACGGTCATCGGGGTAACAGAAAAAAAAGGACGTACTATGGGACAGGACAGCGACAATCTTGCCGCCATGCCTATAACCACGCTGCATGAACTTCTCGGCACGCAGCAAATCAATCAGATACTTGTTAAAGTCCCGGATCCCGGCAATGTTACGAAGGCCTTCGGCGAAATAAAAAAAGTTATGCTCACCCAACTGGATAAGCAGGATTTCACGTTGAGAAGTTCCAGCGAACTGCTTAATACTTTCATGATATTTACAAATATTCTGAGCGTGGTAATGGGCTGTGTCGCGGGTATTGCGCTTTTTGTGGGCGGCATTGGCATAATGAATATCATGCTGGTAACCGTGAAGGAGCGCACGCGGGAAATCGGTATTCGCAAGGCGGTTGGAGCCAGATACAGCGATATCCTGATTCAGTTCATCAGCGAGGCCGTGATTCTTTCGGTCAGCGGCGGGGTTATCGGCATCCTAATTTCGATTGGGCTAATCTCCGGGGTGATGGCAGTGCTCGGGGACAAGATGCCGATGCCGTTAAAAGCCAATACAACATCTATCATAGTCGCGTTCCTTTTCTCGACGGCAGTCGGAGTCTTCTTCGGCACCTATCCGGCCGTTAAGGCGGCGAAGACGGATCCGATAGTGGCTCTAAGGTATGAATAAAATAAAAAGTTTGTAACGTTTGTAATGTTCTTAACGTTCTTAACGTTCATAACGTAAAGCAATAAATACGAGTATTGCGGAGCAAATAGGCGTATTTTGAAATATGCGAATTACGTTATAAACCTTACAAACGTTATGAACGTTAGAAACGAATTAGTGTTTTGGAGTTCTCGTGAACTTAATTGAAAGCCTTAAACTTGCCATATCCAGCCTAAAAATGAACAAGATGAGGACCTTCCTCACCCTGCTTGGTATTGTTATCGGCGTTATGGCAATAATACTCCTTGTCTCGGTAATCACCGGTTCAAGATCGAAGATTGAAGATGAAATGCAGGCCATGGGTACGAACATGCTAACGGTAATACCCGGAAACAGCGAGGCGCAGATGGGGCCGCCAGGAACCTATACAACGAACCGCCTAAAGATGCGTCATGTGGACCTAATAAACAACAAGAGCGCTTTCGGCGCCGATGCCTGCCCCGAATACGACATTATGGGAGTGAACGTAAAGTACAAGAACGAGAGCCGGAATGTAAGTTTTGTTTCCGGGATGGGGAGCAATTTTGAGAAGGTATTCACCTGGAAGATTGATAAAGGGGCTTTCTTTAGAGAGGAAGACGTTAAGGCGGCAAGAAAAGTCGCTATAATAGGAGTGACTGTTGTTAAGAATATCTTCAAAGGAGTTAACCCCACAGGTAAATATATTTCAGTCAGGGGAATAAAGTTTAGGGTAATAGGCGTAATGGAAGAGAAGGGGAGTTTCTTCGGCATGGACATGGACGACGCTATCTATATGCCTATCACGACAGCGCAAAATCTTGGAGGCTCGGATGATGTCCACCAGATAACGGTACGCATCCCTGACCCGAAACAGATTGACTTCGCCAAGGCTGACACCAAAAGACTGCTTTTAACAATGCTTGACAAAAACGACTTTTCCGTCATGACCCAGGGTGAATCCCTGGACATGCTTAAAGACATTATGTCCGTAATGGAACTTATTACCTATGTTATCGCGATGATTTCACTGCTGGTCGGGGGCATTGGTATAATGAATATCATGCTTGTCACCGTGACAGAACGGACCAGAGAGATAGGCATAAGAAAGGCGGTAGGGGCGTCGGCCGGGAATATCCTCGCGCAGTTTATCGTGGAAGCTGTAATAGTGTCAGTAACCGGAGGGCTAATCGGAATATTAATTTCCATAACTATTCTGGCTATACTCACTCCTATGATACCTTTCCCGGTTAAAGCTTCGGGAGTTTCAATTATTGTTTCATTTGTATTCTCCTCTTTGATAGGAATATTTTTCGGGACCTATCCCGCGGTCAAGGCCTCAAAAATAGATCCGATTGCGGCGATGAGATACGAGTAGTTAACAAAAAGTTTGTAAGGTTTGTAAGGTTAATAA
>Ga0209083_1003123_pt1 | contig 14404 bp, 11 predicted proteins | sample AM7aDNAmetaG_FD_184132 | JGI IMG/M metagenome (GOLD analysis project Ga0209083, IMG submission 184132) | Freshwater microbial communities from Finland to study Microbial Dark Matter (Phase II) - AM7a DNA metaG (SPAdes) (version 3) | ecosystem: Environmental > Aquatic > Freshwater > Lake ...
GGCGTCGGTGAACTCGACAGGGCTGGCGTATCCGTACCACGATTATTTTAACGCGAGTGGGGTGGGCGTAACGGGTGGGTACGGGTATGTGCTGGTTATATCGGGTGGCGCGGCGCCACCGATATCGGCGCCACCGATATCGGGTATATCGGGTGGCGCGGCGTTTTACACCTCGGCGTACGGTTTTTACCAGCGCAACACGTTGGTCGTGACGGGAAAGGTGCCCGTGGCGATCCCCGGGCGCGTGTGCAGCGCGGGCATGGCGGGGATCAACGGGCGCTCGTATGTGATCATGGCGTTCTGCAACGCAACCTTTTTAAGTTTTGTGGATCTGGCCAACGGGGCGACGCGAAGGCTGATCGGGAGCGGGAACGCGACGGACGGGTACGTCGAGGGGTACCGCGACGAGGCGCTGTTTGGAAGGGAGTTGTACGTGGCGACGGACGGGTCCGGGCAGCGGGTGTACGTGAACGACCGGCTGAACTGCGCGGTGCGCGTCGTGTGGATCCCGACGTATCCTGGCGACTTTCTGACCAGGAGCTACTGGGTGTACGGATCGACGGCGGGGACGTGTTATCAGAATGTCGGGGCCATCCGGTTACCCGCCCAGTTGTACCCGCTGCTCGTGTCCGGCGCGCTGTTTTACGTTTTTCCGGCGGAGGACGGTTTGTACCAATTGGACGATGCGACAAGGCAGGTCCAGCAGATCCTGCCGATCGGGATGTGGCCCGCGTCGGCGCCCGCCCTGGCCCAGCTCCTCCGGGTCGACCCGCTTCCTGTCTTCACGAGCCCGGCGGGGCTGCTCGCGCTGCGGTTCCAGAACGCGACCGTGGCGCTGGCGGCCGGGGCCGCCCCGTGCGCGGCGGGCTCCACCTCGACGGTCGGGTTGGCGTGTTTGGTCTCGTGCCCGGCGGGCGTGAATTACGTGGACCTGAGCACGGGCGCGTGCGAGTCGTGCGGGAGCCTCCAGTGCGGGATCGGGGAGGAGCTGGTGCCATGCGGGACCTACTCGGCAGGCGCGTGCGTGCCCTGCCCGGAGCTGGAGCCGCTGGACGGCCTGTATCCGCGGGTCTACAATCTCGCCGGGTCGTGCGCCGCGCAGAACGTGAATTACGTGGAGTACTGTAGGGCCGGAACGTACCTGGGGGCGCAGGTAAAACTGGTTAAAACCGCATTTTAAACCAGTTTTAAACACATGCTGACTCCTGTTAAAGGGCATATGCCTGCCATGCCCGGCGCTATCCACGACGGACGGGGACGGCGCGACCTCCGTCGACCAGTGTCGGTGCTACGCGGGCACCACCCGGAGGAACAACGCGTGCGTCGTGGGCCAGCTCTACGCGCTGCCCGCGGTCGGGCAGTGCCCGTTCGGCACGTACGCCCGCGGGGTCCTGGAGCGGTGCACGTCGTGCCGGGTGGCCCCGTACCCGACGTGCGGGAACGGGTTGTACCCGCTGAGCAACGGGTCGTGCCTGCCATGCGTCGGGCCCACGATGGCGGAGTTCACGAGCCCTGGATTGTCCCCTGGCGTCGATACGTCGTGTGTGTACCAGTGCCTGCCGGGCTTTTACTTCCTCCCGAACGTGTCGCTGGCGGTAAGACCTGTTTCACAGGCCCAGCCGAGTAACGGGCCCAGCCGGGATTTAACACCTATCACTCGAACCGATGCGTTTTACAGGCCCAACCGGGATTTAACACCTATCACCCGAACCGACGCGTTTCACGCTCACGCCGGATTTTACACCTATCACTCTAACCGTTGCGATTTTTCGCGTCTCGCAGGCCCAATGCCAGCCGTGCACGAACGCCCCGACGACGCCGTGGAACCCGTTCGGGCCGGCGCCGGGTCCGGTGTTCTACGCGTTAACGAATGGACAGGAGGACGCACCGAACGGGTGCGACTGGGCATGCGCGGCGCCGTTCCGGATCTACAGCGGGGCCTGCGTGCCGTGCAACCTGACGAACCCCGTGGATCCTGCGCTGGCCTGTATGCACCCGTGGCTCTGGATCAACGGGACCGGCGTGAGAAGCTCGGTGCAAACGGGCGGCGTGAACTACACGCTGTACGTATTCCCGACATCGGGTTATATCTCGTTCAGCCAGAACACGACCGTGGACGTGCTGGTGATCGGCGGGGGCGGGGCCGGCGGCGGCGCGATCCCGGGGCAGGCCGGCGGGGGCGGTGGGGCCGGGCAGGTCTCGATCATGTACGGTATCGCGGCGACTCGGGGCAGGAACTACACGATCAAAATCGGCGCGGGAGGCGCCGGAGTCATCGGGACCTACGGCGTCGTCGGGTCCTCGAGCGCCGCGTTCGGCGTGACGGCGATCGCCGGCGGCGACGGCGGGCCGGGGACCGGGAACACCGGCGCGCTTGGGCAGATCGGGGCGTCGGGCGGCGGGTCTGGTTCCACCGGTTATCCCCCGTTCAACCGCACTTCGTCGTACTACACCGGATTTCCCGGCGGCGCGGACGCCGTGGGCAACATGGGGGCTGGGGGGGGAGGGTGGCTCGGGCCGGGCGGGGCGTCGCAGGCGTGCGCGGGCGGAACGGGCGGCGCGGGCGGCGCGATTGCGGGTTTCGGGTTGGGAACGGTAGGCCTCGGCGGCGCGGGAGGCTCCAATTCTACCGGTTGTGCCGGCGCCAACGGGACCAACGCGACCAGCTACGGGAGCGGCGGGGGCGGCGGGAACTCCGGCGGCGCGGGCGGCAACGGCGGCCCCGGGGTCGTGGTTGTCCGGTTCGTCGCGGAGGCGTGCGTGTGCGCGGATCTCCTGTGAAACTCGCCAGCCGCTGCGCGTGTATTAAACTCGTTTATTCCATCACTCCAAATGCGCTTCGCGTGGTACTGTTTATTCTATTTTTGCATGTGTAACGCATGCCCATCCGGATCGTACGTGAATCCAGTCAACGCGTCGGCTTGTTTGACGTGTGCGCCCGGAACGCAATGGACGTCCGCGCCTATCGTGGCATGCAAGGCCTCCGTCTGGCTGTACCGCAACTCGTCAACACAGTACTACCTGAACCTCCTTACTCCTGGCGTCTCTGAGTTTAACAATCATCCGTTTAGCAGCAGTGCACCCGACACCTTTACCACGTGGACAAAGGTCCGGTTTACCACAGTCTTATCCCGGTGGAACACGTCGAACCTCAGGCTGTCTAGCCTCCTCACAGATAATCCCCTTTTCGCCACCGATTCGCCGAGCGGCACCACGTACATGTTCCCCTTTGCGTCTGCCGCGGAAAGTAGTGGGAACGTGTACGCCGTGATGACCGGCAACCTCGTCGGCACACCGTTTGCGTTTGCCACAGGCGCGTTTACGTGCGGTGGGTACCAGTTCGTATGCGTCGGTCCGACCTTTTCCAGCAACAACCAGGCCGTGAGTGGTAGCGTCAACGGCAACGGGGGAAGTCTCGTCTTCAACGGCGCTTTAACCCTCTTCAACTCCACGCAGTACCAGGCGGATCTCGCACAGGCATGTGGATTATACCGCAACGACACAGCGCTAGCCTGCTTTGGGAATGAAACGGCCTGCAATACGCCGTGTCAGCCTTGTGGAATCGGGATGTACTCGAGCGCCGCCGGTTCGTTAAACTGCTCCTTCTGTTCCGCCGGGCAGTACGGGACCGGGTATGGGGCCACTGTTTGCGCGGCGTGCGGCGCTGGAACGTACGCGTCAGGCACGGGCTCCAGCTTTTGTGGGACTTGTCAGGCCGGGACGTACGCGTCTGGAACCGGGATGACGGGGTGCCTCGTGTGCGGATCGGTGACGTACAGCACCACAGCGAATCCGGCGGCGTGTGTGGTGGGCGTGCCGACCGGGACGTACTACATTTGTTTCGAGCCTTTGACCAACGTGTGGATAGTTTCAACTTACAATTTAATTTCGGGAACTATCACTGTGGGGGACGGGTATTACGTGATGAACGGCGCCTGCGTGGCGTGCCAGGCGGGTCAGTTCTCCAACATCGTCATGACATCCGCGCAAAACTGTGGCACCTGTGGAGGCTCGAACCAGTGTCAAACGTGCGGATCCGGCACCTACGCCAGCGGCCTCGCACTCAGCGCCTGCTCCACCTGTGCGGCGGGCGCGTACTCGACGGCCCAAGGGGCGAGCGTGTGCGCCCTGTGCGCGCCGGGCAATTTCCAGTCGGCGCAGGGGTCCACTGGCTGCTCCGTTTGCCAGGTGGGCAGTTACACGAGCGGCTCAGGGGTGACGATTTGTTCCACGTGCGGCACCGGCACGTACTCGACGACCCAAGGCGCGAGCGTGTGCGCCCTCTGCGCGCCGGGCAATTTCCAGTCTTCCCCGGCTTCCACGGGCTGCTCGGGTTGCCCGGCGGGGTCGTACGCGCCGGGGAGCGGGAGCAGCGGGTGCCACCCGTGCGCGATGGGTTCGTACCAGAACTCCAGCAACGCCACGACGTGCTCAGTTTGCCCCGTGGGGACCTGGGGTAACGTGACCAATCAGACTTCACTCGCCGCCGCATGCCCCAACTCCTGCCCCAGCGGCACGTGGGGCACGACGACCGGACAGTCCTCGCAGAGCGGGGCGTGCGGGCAGTCCTGCGCGGCCGGAACAGCCCTGAACACCTGGCAGCCCGACCAAAGCAATAACTTGCCGACCTCATCCGGAGGCGCGCGCGTCAGCGGGACTTGCGCGTGGCAAACATACGTGTGCCAGATGCAGTATTATCTGGACACCACAAACAACGTGGTGACCCGGGTCGTCTCGTCGTGCTGCAACGCGTTCGGGCAGATCGTGTCAACCTTTACGATCTCAAGCCAGTCGCCGGTTTATTACGGCGGCGTGGTCCCGGGCTCGTTCAACGCAAATCTCTCCGTCGTCGACGGGTTCTCCGCGATGTCCTGGCAGTACTATCCCGGGTTTTACGTCGTCGACTTCGAGGCACGAATATATGTGGTGAAACCGGACGGCCAGGTGTCGACCAGCGTCGCGCCAGAGTCGGTGCCGAATGCGACCGGCCCAGCCAGCCGGTACTTCATTTCAGGATTTTACGGTGCGAGGGGCGCCGATTTGGTCCCAGTCTACATTTATTGGAACCAGCTATGCCCGTTATGCCCCGCCGGGACGTTTCAGTCCAGCGCCGCCGCGACCGCCTGCAACGCCTGCGCCGCGGGCTTCTACGCGTCCGGCTCCGGCTCCACCGTGTGCGCGGCGTGCGCGGCTGGTTATTACGTCGGCTCGAATCAGAGCACCGCGTGTTTCGCCTGCCTCGCCGGGACCTACGCCAGCGCACCGGGCAATTCTATTTGCACGCTGTGTCCCGCCGGCGCTGGTTATTCCATCACAGCCAACGCCACCGCGTGCGCCGCGTGCGACGCCTGTGGAGACGGGCAGTGGACGGCGCTCGCGTGCACACCGGTGTCCGATACGGTGTGCGCCGCGTGCGCGGACTGCGTTTTGGGGGAGTACCGGGTCGCCGAATGCGTGCTGGGGGCGCCGGCGGAACAGGTTGGACACGTTTTTAACGGTTTTAAAACGCGTGCTAACACCGTTTCACAGGGCCAAAACACGCTGTGCGCGGCCTGCCAGCCTTGCAATACCGGCTACTTTTTATCCGCGGGCTGCGAAAACAATTTACCACGGGTGTGCACGCCATGCACGGTTTGCGAGACATCCGTGTTACTCACGTGCACCGCCGACTCGGATACCGTGTGCGCCGAAGAGGTCAACTGCCGGCGCAACGTGTCGTACCAGATCTACGACTGGCTGGAGGCCGCGGGCATCGCGTGCCACCCGGGCTACTACCTGACCGGCTACGATCCCACAAACGACACCCTCGCCTGCGCGCTATGCCCGGACGGCCTGTACGGCCCGAACGGCCTGTGGTGCGACGTGTGCCCCGGGTACAAGGTGCCGTACTACCGCGGCGCGGGCTGCGTGTGCTACAGCGGCACGCAGCAGAATGCCGGAGGCGCCTGCGAGTGCGGGCCGGGGATGGAGTTCCTGACCGAGCTGTGCGTCCCGTGCGACCCGGGCTACTACAGCGACTGGACGCTCGAGATTCAGGAGAACTGGTAAGAACCGATTTAACACGTTTTAAACGCGGTTTAAACTGACTCGATGGTCAAAAGGTGGGACCAGTACAAGGCCTGCGAAGCCTGCCCCGCCGGCTACTTCTCGGGTTACGGCGCGAGCGCCTGCGACCCCTGCCCGGCCTGGAGCTTTCGGGCGTACAACTCGAGCAACGGGTGCCAAAACTGCAGCGGCCCTGCGTACCCTATAAATCAGGCCGACCCGAGCTCCTGCGTCGCCTGCAACGAGTCGTGCGCCACGGGCTTCAACCAGCTGCCCTGCCCGGGCCAGACCGACTTTTTTATCTGCGAGCTGTGCCCGTCGATCCCGTCCAACTCAACCCCAACCGTTCATTGTGGATACATGTGCAATACAGGCTTTTACAACGTGAATGACACTTGTCTAGCCTGCGCCACGGGGCCATGCCCGACACCCGGTTTTAATCGCTCGGGCTGCTCGGATTGGGCCGACAGCAACTGCGACACCCCGTGCGACGACCCGGACATGCCCCCGCAGTACGCCGAGTACACCGTCGGATGCGAGTGGGCCTGCCTCCCAGGCTACACCCTGTACACGCAGGACTACGTCTGGTGGACCAAGACCGCCTGCGTCGTCTCGGGCGCGCAGGTCTTATCCGGATTCCAGTAAATCCACAAAGACGCGATACGCTTGTGAATCCGCGCCGCTCGATTTGACCAGTTACAACTTGATAAAATGGATACAACGGATTATCCGAGTGCCGGTCGATTTGACCATTAGGTCAAAATGTATAGTTATGTACCCTCTTGAAAAACTATACATGATTTTAAGGCCCGTCGGTATAAGCCGATGCATTATCGGTTCAACTCGTTGGGGTACAATGTATACTTGTGTATACTATGTATACTTTCTTATACGGAATAATCTGGGTCTTAAAATATCCAAAATATTTGATTAATCCATTGATGTTTTAATTAGATAATCCGGATTATCTTTTTAACTTCACAATTATAAAATTTAGAAATAAAAGCAGTTTCAAAAGTGTGCATACTATACACACCCTACATTTTTTACGCCAAACGGCGTTTGAGTTGAACCGATGTGCAATCGAGTCGATCCGATGACCCTTTGAGCGAATGTATAGTTCATGTATACTTGTGCACACTTTTCCGTTACATCCGAGTCATAACCGTTACGTAATATTTTTTTTCTTGTCGCGTTAAATGGGCTTACAAGCGTATCGAGGACTTGTGGAAAGGGTCAGCCGTTTCATCGAGTTGCCGAGTTGGATCCGGCGCCATATTAGAGCCGGACTTTCCGGCCTGGGCCGGCATGGACGCGTGCACCCTGGTGTCCACGCTGCTGCAGGTGGGCGAGCGGTTCAACACGAGGACGGATGACCTCGCGCGATTAGTCCGCAAGTTGTGCGCGATGAGCGTGCGGTACGTGAACCGGCGGGAGCTATGGTCTTCGCTGTTTGGCGAGGACGAGTTCGTGCACTGGGATTTATTGGAAAAGCACCCGGGGAACGGGAACGTCGTGGGCGACCTGAGCGCGTGGCTGGCCATTCTGTCGGTGTGCGGGTGGAACCATTTGTCGCGGCACGAGGGCGAGATCGCGGCCGGGTACGCGAGCCTCCTGGGGATCCGGAAGAACATGCGGGATTCGGGGGTGGACGCCGGCGGGGACGAGGGCTGGACGCTGGCGTGCCAGGCGCTCATTTTGACCCTCGTGCGCGGATTACCCGGGCTCCACTCGCTCGAAATGTTAACCTGCAATTACTTTAAACGCAATACGCATGAGCAATGCATGCAATTACTTGCGAAACAAGCGGATACCTCGTACACGCCCGAGGAGCAGCTGGCGACGCTGCGGTTTGTGCTCGAAAAGGTCGAGGTGAACGTGCGTTTCCTGGCGCAAAATCTGGCAGTGGTCAAGGCCAGGCGGGAGGAGCGGGACTTGTGTTTAAAGCTCAAATCCGTCGTGGCGATCCGGGGGCGCCCGCGGCTAAGGGACCGCGTCACGCTGCACACGGAGGAGGCGAAGACGCAGGCGGATATCGCGTTGAGCACGTGGGAATCGTATGCGGGCTGGTCATACCTGCACACTTTACCCTCCACGCTGAGCGAGGGCGTCAAGCACAAACTGTACTTCCTGAGCAGCCAGTCCACGTGGGAGTGGCGGAACCACCTGACCCGCGTGCTGCCCTCGGCGCCCGGGATCGTCACGAAGATCGCGCAGTACCCCGTGACGAACCCGGATTTGGCCGTGATCCTCAAGGTGGTGACGCGGTTGAAGATGGACGGCGCCGCGCCGTTCCCGGAGATGAGCCGGTTCAAGACCGAGTGCTTCGCGGCGCTGCCCGTCTCCCACGTCCAACGGATGACGCTCTCGGAGATCCTGCAGGCCTACGTCGCCGCGTACCAGGCGCCGGCGATCTGGAAGGACGTGTTCCGCAGCGTGGTCGGCGTGCTGTCCGTGACCCTGATTCGCGCGTGCGAGCAGTTTGTGCGGGAGGTCCCGTTCGCCGCGGAGCCGTTCGCGCAGCTCTTGATTCGGGCGTGAAAATTTTTTATTGGACTTCCTGCGTCAAAACCAGTGGCTGCTCGAGATCGCGTGTAAAAACAGGTTTTATTGGACTTCTTGTGTGAGCGTGAGCGGCGGCCCGAGCGCCGCAATGCCCGAAACAGCATGCGGCAAGCCGCCCGCCACGAAGCGCCGGAGCGCGTCGGGAGCCCCCGCCCACTGGATCACACAGGCAGAAGGGAATAAGTCCGCGCAGCGCCGGAGGCAGTCCCCGCGCGCCCGCGGATCCTCGACGCGCGGGAGCACCAGGTCCATCATTAAAAGGCGGACGGTGGAATCGTTGTCCCGCACGATCTGCCCGAGGAACGCGTGCCCGTCCGGCGCCGCGGGCCCGAGCGAGAACTCCGGCTTCGCGTAAAACAGCGTGCGGTTCGTGTGGCAGAAGGCCAGCGTGCGGCCGCCCGCTTTCACCAGCGTGAAAAAGTGCGTGCCGTCCACAATCCATGTCGCATGATCGTCATCCCGCACATGTCCGGGCTCGAGTTTCACCGGCGCCGTCGCGGCCGTCACGATCAAATGCACTTGCAGGCAGATCTCGCCGCACACCGCCGCAATCGCTTCGTCAAGGTGCATCGGGCAAAAATCAAATCGGTTCAAATTCAAATACATTCGCGCGGGGTCGGGCGAATTTGCGCGTTTTTTATTTTTCAATTATTCGCTCAAGCGCTCGAGAATCCGAGACATCTGGAGCTTCATGTCCAACAGTTGCTTCTGCATGAAATCGAGCTGCTCCAGCAAACACTCGTCCTTGGTTTGCTTCAGTTGGGCCTCGTACGATTCCTGGATCTCCTGAATCCGAAGCTCGTAGCTCTGTCGGATCACGGCGATCTCGCCCTCGTGGTTGTCCTGAATCCGCAGGACATCCAGATCGTACCGGTCCGCCTGCTCGTCCAGCCGCGCCTGATGGTACTCGGCCACCTCGTTGGGGACGGGATGCCCGGCCAGCATCGCGGTGTACGGCATCCTCGGCTTCGGGGCGCGCTTGAACCGCTTCGCCGAGGCGTTGAACTCGCGCAGCTTGTCCACCCATTCGGAGGGCAATTCCTGGAGCATCGTGGAGGCCGAGCGGGACTTGACTCTCTCGGCGATCGAAATCATTTCTGGAGTAGCGCGAATGCAAAAGTATTTATCGCGTATTTATCGATTTGCTTGGTCCCTATTATTCTTCTTTTTATTGCTTACAGTATATTGGTTCACGTGTTTTTTTTTTGTCATACGTGTTCAAAATCGAATCGGATCAAACCGATTAATTTTTTATCGAACCGGTTGAACCGGTTTAATTTAAGTTGAACCTGATTTAACCCATTTATTTTAATCTGCGCCTGGCACGCCATATGAAACTTTTTTTATCTCCGATTGTACATTTTAAAACCGGTTTGCGCCGTTCAAACCCTGAAAAAAAATGTAAACGTTACATAAAAGAATTCGAGTTGTTTTGTGTCCACCAAAACACAAATGCCGCGCTGCCCGCCACTCCGTTTCGACGGGATCGTCAACAAGCTCAGGAAGGAGCGCGACATCAACCGCGAGCTGGACGAAGCTATGGAAGAGCTGCGCCAGAAGGCGTACTGGGACAACCAGAAGCTGGCCATCTGCCGCCGCGAGATCAAGCGGCTCCGGGTTTGTCTGTTCTGGTCGAGGTACAACACGTCGAACCTGCGCCGCCTGATGGAAAGGATCAACAAGGAGATCGTGCGCTGCGACTGCGCCGCGTGCCACGAGACCGGCCGTGCCCCGCACATCACGAGCGGCGCGCGCCCCTCCGTTCCATGCCAGTTCTGCCAGTACTGGGAGGAGCTCCTGCGCAAGTACCGCATCCCGTTTGAGTACGTGAAGTCCGATTCCGGCGCGCGCCTGCCCTACAAGATGCGCAAGGATTCGGGCGCCTGCATCGAACGGGAGTCGGCCATCGTCAACGTGGGGAAGGACGATCTCTGGCGCGACGTCGCGTACGGCACGCCCGTGTCGCAGCAGGACAACGATCCCGACTCCACGATCCGCAGCAAGATTCGCACGCTGTTCCAGTACATCGAGGATTCGCAGGTCGACAGCGATTCGGGCTCGGGGTCGGAGGATTCGCTGGATTCGCAGGAAATCTCGGACGGCATTTCGGATGTTTTCTAGGTAAGTTCATTGTTTCAGCGCGCGCAGCCGCGCGTCCAAATCCGATACATCCAGATTTTCCCCCCGCGGCGACACCGGCATCGCGTGCTGTAACCGGTGCATCTTGCAGGCGTCCTCGAGCCCGGCTTCTTCCAGCACTCTCAAGATCGCCCCGTCCACATCGGCGTCCTCGTTGTCGCCCTCGAACGCCGATTCCAACGCCTCGTCCACGATCTCCTGCTTCGCCGCCATCTGCGTGCTCTGCTTCTCGAACTCGATCATCATCCGATGCGCGCCGGCCACGCCGAGCTGCCCGTTGAGCTTTTGAAGCATTAAAGTCGTGCGCGCCAGGGTCTCGTGGATCTTGTGGCTCGAGTTGATCTCGCTCAATTCGCGCGAGAGGCCGGTTAAACCGGTTTTGAGCCGGTTGAGGCGGGCGCGGTGCGCGCGGCAACGGACTAGCTCGCGCGCCTTTAAACGCGCGTCCTCCAATTTATCCGGCGTCCCGCATCGCTTGAGCTGCATTAACAATAATTTTTCCTCTCGATCAATCCGCGAGATCTCTCTATCGGTCGAGCGGATCCCGCTGCGCACGGTGGACTGGAGCTCCCGCGCCGTGTTGCCGCCGCGCGCGGGGTCCCGCGCGCCGCCGAAGAGGAACGACATGCGCGCGATAAAACGGGTAAGGCTTTTGTAATCGCGGTTTATTCCGGGCACGAAATCGCACTCAGGGCGGCGCGAAGATCGGCGCGGTCGGCAGGTCGGCTTCGGAGCGGTTCGGGTCCTCCCCGTCGCAGAACACGGCCACCAGGAACACCCGGTCGCGCCGGCTCCTATTCGGGCCGCCCTGGTGCAGGGTCGTCCCGTTCCACCCTTTGGTCACGCCGGCCGGCGGCACCCAGTTCGCGAACTCGGTGTCGCCCTGCTTTTTGTGGGAGGTCACTGGGACAGAGACGGTCCAGTACCTGCCATCTTCCCCTTGGTCCACATGCTCATCCTGCCGCCGCGTGCCGGGCTCGACCACCATAACGGACAAATAAACCCGTTTCCGGCGCAGCCCGCGCATCCGCGTGATCTTCTCCCTCAAATTTTTCACGACCTCGCGCCCGAGCTCCAGCATCGACGCGGCCAACTCAGGGTGGTCCCGCGCGAACGGGAGCGGCTTGCGCCTCACGAGCGTCAGGGAGTCCAGCAAAATGTCGTAACGGGCGCCCGTAATGTCGCGCACGATGATCATGGGGAGATACGCTGTGGCCGTCTCCACGAACTCGAGAACCAAACGCTTCTGCGCCTCGGTTAACTCGTAATCGATGGTGAACAGCTCCTCCTTGGCTAAAACTGGCATACCCATTTTATGTGGAACGCATGCGAAACCCGTGTAAATACTGTAGCTGCACCGGTCAAACGGGCTGGGAGGGAAATCGGGTTTTAAAATTTAAACCGGTTTGAAATTTAAACAGGTTTGTGACAACAAAAAAAAATCGCGATCTCCAGCGGCGCGGATGGCTTTTCGGGTTGGAACTCATCTCAAATGCCCGCCCGATTCCTCGACGAACATATCACATGCCTCAAACGCGTGATGCTCCCGCGCTTTCCGGAGTGCAAGTTTACACAGGAGGATTATGAGGAGGTCATGAAGGAGACAGGGCTTAACCAGGCTCAGGTTGATCAATGGGCCAAACATTTGCGCTTTCGTTTGCCTGTGGACGAGGATCGTAAGGCCTTTCTGGTGGCCACTGGAAAGCCTGAAAAGGTAAGGTGGCCGCGTGCCATACTTTGGGGTCTAGACCCCAAGAGGTTTGAGTTGACTCAATCGATGTTTGACAGATTTCGTCGGTGAAACTGAACCGTTACTATGTTTCATGCTTCAACGTCGCTCCAGTGTTCACCAGTGACTTCAAAATGCCCAAGTCCAAGGGGGGAGGAGAGTTCACAGTCAATTACATGGATTCAGCTTTCAACAAGGAAGCTGAGTACGGAGAGTTTTTTATCGAGTTTAAGGAGGCGGTCTGGGAATACAAGTTGGTCGAGCAATTCGAGTCTTACGGTGCCGGACAGGTCTACACTGCTACGTTCCAGAACATCGATGGTGGCGAATCAGCGTCCAACGCCCTCCTCCGCGTGTGGGAACTCGCTGAGAAGACGGGGCATCGCGAGACGCGCGGGGAGTGCTCGGGTCAGCTCTTGGCCAAGGCGAAGGCGAAGCTGGAGAAGCACCGGGAGGAGAAGGCAGCTAAAACGGAAGACGATGAGAAATTGCAGATGGGAATCAAGATGTCGCTCGAAAATCTCGATGGTAAAGTTGTGGATGTGCATGAGGATGTAAAGAGTATCGAGGGAAAAGTGGACGCCATGCAGCAGTGCGTGGTTACAATCATTCCAGACTATCAGAAGGAAAATATGAGTCTCAAGTCCCAACTCGCGCACAAGACTAAGGAGTGTGATCGCATCGAAGGACAAAAGGCCCACCAGACTCATATCATTAACATGCAAAATGGAAAAATCGAAATTCTAGAGTCGCGGGTGAAAAATCTTGAGGATCAAGAGTCCATTTGGAAGCGGGAACGCGCAACCTTCGCTAAGTCAGAGGCAGTCTGGAAGGAGGAGATTGCCATACTCATGCAGTCGCTCAAGAACCAAGTGGATACGTCGAAGGCTATATCTGACGCCAAGGATATCGTCAAAATTGTTGAGGCCGAGCGCAGCGCCAAGCGCGCCCGCACCGCCTGAAAAACATGTGGAACACCCGTTTCAAACATGATTAAAACATGTATTTTACACGTGTGTGTGTATATCGGGTTTTAAAATTTAAACCGGTTTGAAATTTGAACCGGTTTGTGCCAACAAAAAAAATCGCTATCTCCAGCGGCGCCTAGGGCTTTTCGGGTTGGAAACCAACTTAAATGCCAGTTGAATTCCTCGACGAACATGTCACATGCTTGAAACGCGTGATGCTCCCGCGCTTTCCAGAGTGCAAGTTTACACCAGAGGATTATCAAGAGATCATGAAGGAAACGGGACTTACTGAGCCTCTGGTTGAGCTGTGGGAACTTGGCCACAGGTCTTTGTTGCAAATCAAGTGCCTCGAGGCGCAACGGGAGGAGTTAAAGACAAAGTTGGACGATACCGAGGAAAAACGCGCTTATCTGGAGAAACAGATTGAAATTGTACGTGAAATCGTGTTCAATACGTCTGTAAGGCTTGATCGTTTCGAGAAAGAAAATGATCAACTCAAGGAGGAAAATGAATTGTTAAAATTTACTTCGTCGCAACTGACTCGCAGCAAGAACTCCCTCATGGAACAAGCGATTCTCTGTAAGGCCATTTACGACGCCAGGCACATCGTGGAATTTCTGGAGTCCGAGCGCAGCGCCAAGCGCGCCCGCATCGACTGAAAAACAATGTGGAAAACCTGTTTGAAAGATGATTAAACCATGTATTTTACACGCGCGTCAAACCCTATTTTCACGTGTAACGAGTACAAAAAGCGGGGAAAAGTTATAACCAGACAATGGGAGATAGCGTCGCCGAGATGCGCACGATGATCCTGTTAAGCCTGCCGTTCCCGCCGCTCCCGATCCGTGTGGAGAAGACGGATTCGTTAGAGTTATCGGCGCGCGGGGAGGACCGGGACACCACGTCGCACACGCTGATCGCGAAGGTGTTAAACGACGCGGCGGAGCGGAACGACTCG